>Ga0302326_10005453_pt1 | contig 28997 bp, 22 predicted proteins | sample Palsa_T0_3_FD_202264 | JGI IMG/M metagenome (GOLD analysis project Ga0302326, IMG submission 202264) | Peat permafrost microbial communities from Stordalen Mire near Abisko, Sweden - Palsa_T0_3 | ecosystem: Environmental > Terrestrial > Soil > Palsa > Peat permafrost | place: Sweden: Abisko... | reverse complement strand
GAGATACCTGGAGCCGGCAAGCCGATTCATCCGACACGGCAAATATTCGATCATCCGGCAACCTTTGAGTTTGGCAGCCCTTTGGACGTAACCTATCCCGTGTGGTACGACCAGAGCTACTGGTCACTCGGACTTAAATCCCACTTCGATCCGCGCAGTCAACTTAAGGTCTTTGCCACAATCGCTGAGTCGGAGTGGGCGACGTTTTTTTCTTTGCAAGGCAGCATGGTGGCAGGACTGTTTGTCTTGCTCTTTGTGAGTGGCCGGAAGTGGTCGATTCTTGGAGACTTTGCGAATTATTGGTTTCTCCTGTTACCAGCCATCGGTGCGCTCGCGCTCTATTCGCTCGTGCATTTCGAGCCTCGCTATACCGCTCCATTCTCGATCGTCACGATTCTTTGTCTTTTCTTCAGCGTTCATTTGCCGCACTCCGAAGACAATCGCCGCGTGTTTTCAGCTGTCGCTGTTCTCATTTTCGTCATGTTCATTTACCCCTTGGGCATCCCCTCAATGCACATCAAGAGCACTGTGAAAGACCTCTTGGGACGAGCGGCGCCCGATCCGAATTCCTATCAGGAAGTGGCCAGAGACCTGCAGTCGCTCGGTCTGCGGCCTGGCGATCGTATCGCTTCCATGGAATCGTCCGATTACAATGCGGCTGTGTGGGCTTACCTGGCGCAAATTCGCATTGTTGCGGAGGTTCATTACTTTCCGCACGATCTCTTCGATCTAAGCGCTAACAACTTCTGGGCGGTAGATTCCGCAACTCAAGCAAAGGTGCTTCAAAGCCTGTCAAGTACGGGAGCCATTGCTGCCGTTTCGCAGTTCGCGCCGCCCACTGCCGTGTCGTCCGGCTGGAAACGCGTAGGGGACTCGCAATATTACCTGCATTGGCTTCAACCCGCGACTCAATCTGGCCGCTAATTGCGTTGATGTGGCTTGCCCGTCAAGCCATCTAATTAGAACGGGTTTGGCATCGCCATCGAAGAATGATTTTATTCAAAATGCGGCAAGGAATTGTTGGAAAAGCATGATCAAGCTGAATAGAGACGCAGCGCCCGCGGCAATCGCGGAGGATGGGAGCGCGGAGGCGCCAGTCGGCCGGAGCACGGCCTTTGGAACCGTTAGCCTGGGGGAGCGGAAAGTGCCGGTGACAAATTCGCTTGCAACACCTCGCGCAAGTAAGGCGATGCTGTACGGGCGGCTGGGCGCCGCTCTGATCCTTGCGGTTGCCGCGCTCTTGCTGTCGTTGCCGATGTTTGTCCTTGGCCCGATGCCCGCCGCGCACGATACTCTTCAGCACATCAACTTTGGGAGATACTTTGCGCAGCAATTCTGGCAAGGCGAGTTGTACCCGCGCTGGCTCCTGAACATGAATCGCGGATTGGGAAGCCCATCGTTGTTCGTATATCCACCGCTTCCGTCCTACGTTTATGCATTGCTCCTGCCGGTGGCGAGAGTTCTTCATGTCGACACGTTTGCCGCCGGCGAGTATCTTTGCCTGTTCGTATCTGGACTTTGCGCTTATCTCTGGATTGGCACGATAGCCAGTGCGCGCATCTCACTCATCGTCGCGGTCATGTACATGCTGTTGCCCTACCACCTCGCGGTGGATTTCTACCGGCGTGGCGCGCTCGCAGAATGTTGGGCACTGGCCTGGCTGCCCCTGGTGCTTTATTTCACGACGCAGGTGGTGAGGAGAAAACGCTACGCGGTCGCCGGCCTCGGCATCGCATATACATTGCTTATTTTGAGCCACCTCATCAGCGTCTTGATAGCATCCGCGCTGCCATTGCTCCTTGTCCTCACGCTGGCTGAGCGGGGCCGGAAGATACGCGCTCTGGTCACAGTCGCTGGTGGTCTTGCTCTGGGCGTCGCTATTTCCGCCTCCTACCTGGTGCCGGCTCTCGCAAGTGCAAAGTACTTTCCCGTCTCCAGGCTCGGATACCTCTCGGCCGATAGTATTCGGGCAAATCTTCTCGCGCTGGGCGTTGGACTGTTCACCGGTCATTCGGGGAAGAGCATATTTGTTCAGGGTGTTTCGATCAGCACAATCGACACAGCTTTATTCATAGCGCTGTGCGGCGTCTTCGCGCTCATAAACGGTCCACGGAGCCGCAGAGGGCTAACCGTTCTATGGCTCGCGGTGTGCATCGTACCTCTATTCCTGATGTCCAGCGCCAGCATGAGAATCTGGACGAAGTTTTCCATTTTCACCGGCGCTGTGCAGTTTCCCTGGAGATTCGACATCATCTTATGCATTGCGGCGCTTCCCCTCGCTGCCTTTGTTCTTTCTGACGCGTCGCGGACGGCACGGTTCCGGTTTATCTCCCTTTCAATTGTGATTCTCTTCGCGGCAACCTGGCTCGCAGGATATGGCGAAGCTATCAAACGGTACTCGTTACCGCCCTTTCCTTACAATTCCATCAATGAAGCCGATGGCTGGTTCGATTCATGGAAGCCTCTCGGCATGAACAACGACAGTGCAATGCGAGCGTCTACAGGTCCGCCCGCCAGGTTCCTCGCAGGGCAGGGCGCCGCTTCAGTTCTGCTATGGAGCCCGCGGCATATTGAGGTGCAGACGGATTGTAACGGATGTGGGCCCCTCGTCATAAATCAGCTGTATTACCCGGAGTGGAAGGCACAGCTTGCTTCAGGACTCCAGCCGTTGTCTGTGGGTGTTGCGCTTCCTCAGGGTCTTCTCGAAGTGCAAGTGCCACCGGGCCGTCAGCAGGTGCGGCTGGATTTGCCTCGTGAATTTGCCGAGCGTGTGGGGAACTGGGTCAGCGTCCTGGGTGTTTTGACGTGCGCTGTTCTATGCGCCTTCGGTCTTGCACGCCGCCGGCAACGGTCCGGACCGGAAGCGGTTCGTGCTTAACGGGAAGTTTGCATCCATTGAGAAGTCGGCTCCAGAATGCCGCCAAGACGCCTTCGAATCGAGTGATTGTATGATAAAAGCAACAGCTCAAGATATAGATCGTTCGCTCGACATGGAAGAGCGCAGTTGGTGGGACCTTTGGAATACGTCCTACCGCGCGAAAGATGAGCTCGATGCGACACCCACGGAACTCTTCGCCCACGTTGCGGCAGTCGTAGAGCATGCAACAAAAGGGAAGCCGGGACGGATATTGGAAGTTGCTTGTGGCACTGGCGTGCTTTCTCGGAAGTTGAACTTCACGAGTTATCAGGGCCTGGACATCTCCTCAGCGGCCATCGACATCGCGCAGAAGAAAATGAATGAACCTGGCCTTGGGTCCGTATCCAATCGGACTTATGAAGTGGCGGATTTCCACAACTGGACACCTCCCTCCGACTTGGTTGATACGGTACTTTGTGTCGATGCAATGCATTCGTTTCGCGACCAACCATCCGTTGCGCGCAAAATATCAGGAATGCTGCAGAGCGGCGGGCTCTTCATCGTCGCCACCATAAACCCGTTCGTGTATAACCGAATCCGGCGCGTCGGTGGCGTGCGGTTGGAAAATGGCCCAGTTAGTCACTGGCTATCCCGGCGCGAGTTACACGGGCTGATCCGGCAGGCTGGGCTGTCGATCGAGCGCTCCTACACGATTATGCCGAGGGGCAACATGGGGTGGCTGCGGATCGTCAATTCATCGCGGCTCAACGAGGCCCTCGGTCCGCGATTCGGATCGATGTTTCGGCGAGTGAAGGAATGGTCGGGATTGGGCCAATACCGCGTCGTAATTGCCCGGAAGAGCTGATTATGAGAGAAGAATTGAAAGAGCTATACCAATATCGTGAGCTGCTCTACATGTTTACGTACCGTGACATCAAGGTGCGTTACAAGCAGTCGATCATGGGACTGCTGTGGGCTGTGTTGATGCCGGCTCTGATTGTCAGCGCTGGGGTCGTGGTTCGATATGGGTACGCTTTCGCCTCCGGAAAACCACTGAATGTTGGGGACGTCGCAAGTGTTGCAGTCAAGTCTGTGCCCTGGGCCTTTCTGGTTTCAAGCATTCGCTTCGCCTGTAACAGCCTTGTGACGAATCAGAACCTGGTCACAAAAGTCTATTTCCCCAAGGAGATATTTCCCATCGGCGCCGTGATGGCTAGTTTATTCGACATGGTCGTTGCGTCCGGCGCAGTTACGGTCTTTCTGCTGGTGGAGCAAACCGGCTGGAGCGTGGAACTCGCCTGGGTCCCGCTGTTGCTCGCAATTCTGGTGTTCCAGACGCTTGGCATTGGAATGATTGTCTCCGCTGCCAGCCTCTTCTTTCGCGACGTGAAATACATTGTGGAGGTGCTGCTCACCTTTGGAATATTCTTTACTCCAGTCCTCTACGATGTTCAAATGCTGGGCGACAAAGGGAAGTGGTTGCTGCTGAATCCGGTGGCGCCCGTCCTGGAGGGCTTCAGCTCCTGCATTGTTCGCCATCAACCGCCTGACCTGCCGTGGCTCGCGTACAGCGTTGCTTTCGGGTTTACCTCTTTGTTCGCGGGGTTCATCTTTTTCAAACACCTCGAACCGGCGTTCGCGGAAAGCATCTGACTGGAGATTCAACGTGTCTGACATCGCAGTCCGAGCGGATCATATCTATAAGAAATTCCGTAAGGGCGAAATTTATAATTCCCTGCGCGACCTGATTCCCACTCTGACGGGAAGGCTCTTCCGCCAGCAGGAGTTGAGCCGGAGGGACGACCGGGATTTCTGGGCATTGCAGGATCTCTGCTTCGAAGTGAAGCGCGGGGAAGCATTTGGCCTCATCGGTGAAAATGGGGCGGGCAAGAGCACGGCATTGAAAATTCTCAGCCGGATCATGCGGCCATCCAAAGGGGAAATGGTCGTCAATGGACGCCTCTCCGCGCTGATCGAGGTGACCGCCGGATTCCATCCGGACCTCACGGGCAGAGAGAACATTTTTCTTCACGGCGCAATTCTGGGCATGGGCAGGCGTGAAGTCCAATCGAAGCTCGAGCAGATCATCGACTTTTCAGGAATCGAAGAATTCATTGACACGCCCGTGAAGCGCTATTCTACGGGAATGTTTGCGAGGCTGGGATTCTCGGTTGCCGCGCACGTAGATCCGGAAGTGCTGATCGTAGATGAAGTGCTGAGCGTGGGCGACTATCTCTTTCAAGCCAAATGCGTGGAGCGGATGAAAGAGGTGATCCGGAAAGGATCTACCGTGCTGTTCGTTTCTCACAATTTGAAGAACATTTCAGAGTTCTGCGACCGGTGCCTGATGCTGGAAAAGGGGCGCACCGTCGCCATGGGCCCAGCGCAGGAAGTTGTTTCTGCATATTTGCAGCGGCCGCGGAAATATCTCACTGAGGAAGGCGCTACTGCCGAGGTCGCCATCACAAAAGCGAAGATTCGCGGCGAAGACGGACAATCCGGACGATTCAAATCGGGCGACACCGTATGGTTCGATTTGGAAGTGACTGCGCGTGTTCCATGCTCGAAGTTGACTTTGTCGCCATGGATGACGAATGAAGCCAACGACATTGTTTTTGAAACGACGACAGAACGACTGGGCTACGGAAGCTTCAGCCTTGAAGCCGGAGAAGTGTACTCATGCACGTTTGAGATGCGCTTGAACGTAACCAATGGCCTCTATCACCTTTCTGCTTTGATCTACAGGCACGACACTCAAACCGTCTACGATGAATGGACGGCCGTGGCCACTATCTATGTTTCCTCCGACGACGATGTCCGCGGCACCGCGCATTGCTTCCCGAAGGTGATTCATCAGGAGATTCGGCCCGCAAGCGGACCGAGCTTCATTACGACGGATGCGGACGCGGCAGGCCAGTTGACAGAACTTCCCGGTACCCGAGGACGCCTGTGAGCACGAGGAAAACGAAACTCTGCGTTGGCGACTGGGTCGAGATCCTGAGCAAGGAGGAGATTCTCAAGACGCTCGACGAAAACGGTCAACTCGAAAGCATGCCCTTCATGCCCGAGATGTTCGCGTTCTGCGGAAAGCGGTTTCAGGTCTACAAGCGAGCGCACAAGACTTGCGATACTGTTTTTCCGGTTCGCGGCCGCCGCGTTCATCAAGCCATTCATCTGGACACGCGTTGCGACGGAAGCGCGCACGGCGGATGCCAGGCCAGTTGCCTTCTATTCTGGAAAGAGGCATGGCTGAAGCCGCTCGGCAAGAATCCATTGCAAGGCGCGCCCGTCCGCAACGGGGGTTCCTCAGAACAGAGAAGCGCTGTTCAATCCTGCACCGGGTGTTCCGAGATGCACGTTTGGAATCGGGCGCAGACCGTTTCCGCCGAGGGTGAAGAGCCGACCTACACCTGCCAGGCCACTCAACTCCCTTACGCAACCACCAATCTCGAATGGTGGGACTTTAGCCAGTACATCGAGGACTATCGCTCGGGAAACGTCGGACTCTGGCGCCTGGTTTGCGGCGGTGTCTACTTCGCGTATCTTTGGCTCTCGCGCACCGGCATTGGCCTTGGACGCCCGATGCGCTGGTTCTACGACAAGTTCCATCGGCTCTGGGCGGGCACGCCATTTCCGCGGCGGCGTGGGACGATTCCGGTAGGTGACCGCACTCCGGGCAGGTCACTCAATCTCCAGCCAGGAGAGTTGGTTCGAATCAAGCCATACAAGGAAATCCTCCAAACAATCGATTACAACAATCGCAATCGCGGCCTTTATTTCGATGCCGAAGAAGTACCGTACTGCGAGCAAACCTACCGTGTGCAAAAACGCGTCACTAAGATCATCAACGAGCGGACAGGAAAAATGCGAGTGATGAAGACGCCGTCCGTTATTCTGGATTCGGTTATTTGCGAGTCACGGTACAGCGAGTGCCGCCTGTTCTGCCCCAGAAGCATTTATTCGTATTGGCGAGAGATTTGGCTCGACCGGGTGGGGCCAGAGCCCGCCAAAGCTGAGTTGCAGGAAGAAGATCGTGTTGCCACAACGCAGTGAGCTTGACAACGCAGGCCCCATTGAACGGGAGTTCATCGACAGTAAGTGACGCTAACCGGCAGTGACCAATGAAAGCAACCAAAACTATCAGGCCGCTCATTGCCGGGGTTTCATTGCTGATTATCATTGCGCTCTTGTCGCGAGTGTTCTGGAAGAGAGAGGTGGTCATCAACTGGAATGCCACGCGCCAGACGATCGACGGATTTGGGGCGAGCGCAACCGGCTACACCGGGACAATGACCTCAACTCAAGCCGACGAGTTTTTCAGTGCGGACAAAGGATTGGGCCTGTCACTTCTTCGAGTCAGGATCATTCCGGACACGGTCGACGGGGATTGCGGCTGCGTAGCCAATAGCACCCCATACCACTGTGTGACCAACGCACATAGCCAGATACTGTCCGGTGACTTGCAGGTCTCCAGGCTCGCCGCGGAAAGAGGTGTGAAACTGTTTGCGGCGCCCTGGTCGCCGCCGGGGGAGATGAAGTCGTCGGGGAGCTATTGCACCAAGGGCGCAATGATCGGCAACTCGGCCAACTATTCGAAATATGCAGCTGATCTCGCCAGTTTTCCGGCTCTACTGGCTGCCAACGACGTTTCGATCGACGCGATTTCAGTTCAAAATGAACCTGACGTCGAGAACAACTACGACACTTGCTCATGGACAGTACAGCAGATTCACGATTTCATTCCATACTTATCGAGCGCCCTCCGTTCCTCGGGTTTCTCAGGCATCAAGGTAGCTGCACCAGAGGAATCGGGCTGGACATTCGAGAGGATGAGCGCGGCGATGGCTGACCGAAATGTGGCCGCCGATATCGGGTTGATTCTAGGCCACGCATATGGCGCGGAAAGCCCGGCTGACATTCCTGCTGGAAATGGTCGGCATGTTTGGCAATCGGAAGTGAGCGGCTCAGGCAATTATGACGGAAGTATGCAGGATGCGCTACGATGGGCACGAAGCATCAACAACTACTTGAGTGCCGGCGCGAATGCCTGGATGTACTGGAATCTGGACTGCGGCACTTTGCAATTCAATCACGACAACAATATGTGCCTGACAGATCAACGTCAGAATCTTGCCAAGCGGGCGTTCGTTCTTGGGCAGTACGCGAAGTTTATTCGGCCCGGCTGGCAGCGAGTCGATGTAACGAACCGCGGTTCGTTGCTGGTGAGCGCATTCAAGGGGCCGTCGGGCAGGTTTGCCATTGTCGTCATCAACGAAAGCAGATGGCCGGTTTGGAATCAAAAGTTTGGCTTGAACGGAATCACCTCGCGGCGGTCGCAAGTAACACCGTGGCTCACGTCAGCAGCGGTCTCGCTCACTGCCCAACCCCCAGTTTCAGTCGGGTCTAACGGAACAGCGCTCACATACTCAATTCCAGCCAAGAGCGTTGTAACCTTTCAGGGGCAAGCGGACTGAAGCGCCTCCTTTTTTCAGGTAATACGGAGCGACATGGATTCCCCAGCGCTGGTGAGCATAGTTACGCCGTTCTACAACACTCGGGAGCATCTCGCTGAGTGCATCGAGAGCGTTCTCTTACAGAGTTATCAGCACTGGGAATACATCCTCGTGGACAATTGCAGCGATGATGGATCGAGCGAACTTGCACAGCAGTTCGCATCACAATTTCCTTCGAAAATCCGACTGATCCGTACAAAGTCATTCCTGTCCCAGGTGGCCAACTACAACTTCGCGCTCACGTGTATCTCCGGGGCAAGCAAGTATTGCAAAATCGTCCAGGCGGACGACTGGATCTACCCTGAGTGCCTGGAACGCATGATCGCGTTGGCGGAATCCGATGAGTCCATCGGTATCGTTAGTTCATACCGGCTGAAGGGAAGCCGTGTCTTGGGCGAGGGGCTTCCATACACACAGTCTGTATTGACAGGAAGAAAGGTGTGTCGCTTGCAATTGACCACCTCCCTGTTTGTATTCGGGACGCCAACCACCGTTTTGTACCGATCCGAGATTGTGCGCAAGACCTCGCCGTTCTACGACGAACGCAATTTCTTCGATGATGCCGATGCCGCCTATGAAATTCTCCGATCGTGGAACTTCGGGTTTGTTCATCAGGTTCTCTCGTTCAGCCGGGTAGATGACGAGTCCATCAGAGGGAGTGTTCTAGATTTTGGCCCCGATGCCCTGGATAACTTTTTGCAACTTAGCAAATTCGGACCAGCCTACCTGGAAAAGCAAGAGATGGATCGGGTTTTTCACAGAACGAAGGATGAGTATTATCGTCTGCTTGCTCAGCGCCTGCTTGGAAGGTGGAACAGCCGATTTTGGAAGTTCCATGCGTCGGTCTTGAACTCCGGAGGCCTTCGAATTGATAAACTGCTTCTGGCGAAGTATGTTTGCATTGAATTGGTGAGGCTCTTAACGAATCCAGGTTCGACTTGCAAGCGAGTTTATGATCGGCTTCGGCGTTCACGCAGGTCAGTCGCCTCGAACCATGAAGGCCTGCCAAAGCCGTCCAGACAGGACTCTGTAGCGTAATGTTAACGGTCCTGCTGGCGACAAGAAATCGGGCGCAGATATTGCGTGACGTCCTGGAGGCCTACTGCCTTGTGGAGGCGCCCCCGGCAGGCTGGAAACTGGTCGTGGTTGACAACGGCAGCACTGACAAGACGCATGAGGTTATCGATTCTTTTCATGGCCGCTTGCCGCTGCACTTCATTTTGGAGCCAAAACTTGGAAAGAATCATGCGCTGAACGCGGGACTCGGGGCAGTTGAAGGAGATTTAGTAGTCTTCACCGACGACGACGCATTCCCGCACGCCGATTGGCTGATTCAATTGCGAAAGGCTGCTGACACTCATCTCAAATATTCGGTGTTTGGCGGAGCTGTTGCGCCACGATGGGAAGTCGCACCGCCAGGTTGGATTGATTGGGTGCATCGGGGACCGGTTTTCACACTCACAGATCCCGCACAGGCGGACGAACCGGTCGCTCCATATCTGGTCTTCGGACCCAACATGGCGATTCGAGCCAATTTGTTTCAATCAGGAGTCCGTTTCGATCCTTCCATCGGACCGCGGGGTTCCGATTATCCGATGGGCAGCGAGACTGAGTTGCTTCTGCGACTCGATCGGCAAGGTCATAAGGCGTGGCACGTTGGCGGGGCGGTTGTCGAGCATTTGATCCGGGAAGAGCAGTTGACGAAGACCTGGGTTTTCAAGCGGGCAATCCGTTATGGACGGGGATTTTACCGGCTCTTTAACGCAGATAAAAGTTCTGAGGAGAGTCAGTGGATGGGCGTCCCGCGTCAACTGTTCGGTGAGCTTCGGAAGGAATGGATGTTTGCGATCGCAGCGTGGGCCTGCCGCAAGCAAGAGGCGCATTTCCGATCGCGTTGGAACGTTAACTTTCTGCGCGGACAAGCAATCGAAGCCCGCAGAATTGCCCGTTCGCGAAGGGCAGGGGAACAATTCCCATCGCAGCAGCACCCCATTTCCGGGCCAGGCACCGCGGTCAAAGAGCCATGATGATCACTGTCATAGTGTGTACGTATAATCGCTCCGCGAGCCTGTCGAGGGCGCTGGAAAGCCTCTCCGCGTCGATCGTGCCCGATGGTGTCGAGTGGGAAATCCTGGTGGTGGACAACAATTCTAGCGATCGGACGCGTGCCGTAGTCGAGGTTTTTTGCGAAAAGTATCCCAGGCGGTTTCGTTATCTGTTTGAGCCGCATCAAGGCAAGTCGCATGCGCTCAACTCCGGAATCCGTGACGCCCGCGGAGAGATTCTGGCATTCGCCGATGATGATGTGAGCGTCGAGCCGGCGTGGCTGCACAATCTTACTTCGGTTTTGCATAACGGAGAGTGGGTCGGCTCCGGAGGGCGCATTCTTCCGCCGAAGTTTTTTTCGCTCCCGCGCTGGCTCTCACTTGACCCTCCCTACGCCATGGGAGGCGCTCTATGCGCCCACTTCGATTTGGGCGACAAAGAAATGCAACTCGACCGGCCTCCGTACGGCACCAACATGGCATTCCAAAAACAGGTGTTTTTGAAATATGGAGATTTCCGCACAGACTTGGGTCCCCGTCCTGGAAGCGAGCTTCGAAGTGAGGATACGGAATTTGGATGCCGGTTGCTGGCTGGCGGAGAGCGATTGCGTTACGTGCCGTCCGCTATTGTTTACCATGAGGTGCCCGAAAGCAGGATTAGAAAGGAGTTCTTCCTGGGGTGGTGGTACGACTTTGGGCGAGCTCGAATCCTTGAGGTCGGCGTCAGGCCGAAGATATGGGGAATTTCTCGACACTACCTCAGCCTCCCCAATAACGTTCTGAAAGTCCTGCCCTCAAAGGCGCTGTGCTGGCTATTCTCCTTGAATCCCCAACAGCGATTCTTCAACAAATGCATGACCTGGTCGACCGTCGGCAGAATCGTAGAAATCTGGCGTCAATCGCGACAGCCAACCGAAGCTTACAAGATGCAGAGTGCGCGGGACGCGCTGCGCTGATCCGCCTTTAAGAGAGCCATGAAGATTACTGCGATTTTGTGCACGTATAACCGCTCCGGGAGTCTAGCGAAGGCGTTGGAGAGCCTCGCATCATCGGTGGTGCCCGAGACCGTCGAATGGGAAATTCTGGTGGTGGATAACAATTCGAGTGATCAGACGCGTGCAGTGGTCGCGGGTTTCATCGACAGGTATCCGGGGCGCTTCCGTTATCTATTCGAAGCACGACAAGGCAAATCGTATGCGCTCAACTCCGGAATCCGCGAAGCCAGTGGAGAGATCCTGGCATTCCTGGATGACGACGTGAGCGTCGAGCCGAATTGGCTGCACAATCTTACGTCGGTTTTGCACGATGGCGAATGGGCCGGCTCCGGAGGACGTATTCTCCCCGCGTCCGGCTATTTGCCTCCACGCTGGCTTGCTCTCGATGGTCCGCATAGCCTGCTCGGTGCGCTCTGTGCCTACTCTGATCAGGGGGATTTACCTGGCGATCTTCAGAATCCCCCGGTCGGCACCAACATGGCGTTTCGCAAAGAGATGTTCTCGAAGTACGGTCTCTTTCGCTCGGATTTGGGTCCGCGTCCGGGCAGCGAGATACGGTGCGAGGACACGGAATTTGGTCAGCGTCTGTTGGCGGGCGGCGAGCGCTTGCGATACGTACCCTTCGCGATCGTTCATCACGCAATCCATGAAGACCGGGTACGCAAGGAGTTTTTCTTAGCATGGTGGTTTGACTTCGGGCGAGGTTCAGTGCGTGCGAATGGAAAGAACCTGACCGCCTTCGAGATTCTTAAGATTCTCGGCAGGACAATGCTGACCGCTCTTCAATGGTTGCTGTCGTTCGATCCGAAGCGCAGGTTTTATTTCAAGTGCCGGGTATGGTTTGCGGCCGGAAAGCTAGTCGAGGCTCGGCGGCATGGAAAGCCGTCAGGATTCAAAATCAACGGTCAGCCGGAGAGCGTCTAATCACTGAATGCTTGCAGCGGAAGGGCCTATAATCTTTGTACCGGGAAACCCCTGACGAGCTTGTCTGAAGATGCCCGCGGTAATGTCGCCACCATGCTATTTCATGAAACCGAACTTCCGGGCGTGTTCGAAATTCACCTCGATCCCCATTTCGACGACCGTGGATTTTTTGCGCGGTCATGGTGCAGGGATGAGTTCGCGGCTCGCGGGCTCAACCCGGCGCTGGTGCAATGCAATATCTCGTTCAACCTTCGAAAGGGAACGCTGCGCGGCATGCATTTGCAGGCGCCGCCTCATGCGGAAGCGAAATTGGTTCGCTGCACTCATGGAGCGGTCTATGACGTCGTGCTGGATCTGCGCCCATCATCGACCGCTTATAGAAAATGGATTGCGGTCGTCTTGTCCGCAGTGAACCGGCATATGGTGTATATCCCAGAGGGATGCGCGCATGGGTTTTTGACCCTCGAAGATGATACCGAGATCTTCTACCAGATGTCGGAATTCTATGATGCAGAATCGGCGCGGGGGGTACGATGGAATGACCCAGCGTTCCAGATTTCGTGGCCGGAAAAAGTAGAAGTGATCTCTGAGCGAGATGCGGCGCACCCTGATTTTGAATAGGCCTGTGAGCATGTTGAAAGAATTCGAGCGCAGGGATCAGGCAGAAATCGGCCGCGATCTTTATGGCTTCGCGGCAAGCCTTTACCCAATCTGCCGGAGTATCACAGGCAATGGAATCCGGCGAACTCTCGCCATGGTTCAGGAACGGATTCCGCTGCGCATTTACGAGGTGCCCACCGGAACGCCGGTCTTCGATTGGACCGTGCCGAAAGAGTGGAACATTCGCGATGCATATATCAAGGCTCCTGACGGGAAGCGAGTGATCGATTTCCAGCGCCACAATCTGCACGTGATGAATTACAGCCATCCGGTGCACGCGACGCGATCGCTGGATGAGATCAAGCCGCATCTCTTTTCAATTCCGGATCATCCCGATTGGATCCCTTATCGAACGTCCTATTACGAGGAAAACTGGGGATTCTGTTTGTCCCATAATCAGTTGCTTGCGCTCGACGACGGCGACTACGAGGTGTGCATCGACTCAACGCTCGAAGATGGGCACTTGGCCTATGGAGAGTGCTATTTGCCCGGGCGCTCTTCGGACGAGGTCCTGATTTCATGTCACGCTTGCCATCCTTCCCTGGCGAATGACAACCTCTCCGGCTTGGCTGTCGCTACATCTCTTGCGCAGCACTTGTCCGGCCGCGATCTCCGCTATTCATACCGGTTCCTGTTCATTCCCGGAACCATCGGGGCTATAACCTGGCTGGCGCAGAACCGTGAAGCCGCCGAGCGCATACGGCACGGTTTAGTGCTGACGTGCATCGGAGATCCAGGCGGATTCAACTACAAGAAGAGCCGCCGCGGGGATGCGGAGATTGACCGCGCCGTGGCCTGCGTCTTGAAGCACTGCGACGAATCATCTGAGATTCTTGATTTCTCGCCGTATGGATATGACGAGCGGCAGTACTGCTCGCCTGGCTTCAATCTTCCTGTTGGCTGCTTGATGAGAAGCGTTTGGGGAACTTTCCCGGAGTATCACACTTCTGCCGACAACCTCGATTTCATCCAACCGAAGTCGCTGGCTGGATCTCTCCATGCATGTGTGGCGATTGTGGAAGTTCTGGAGGAGAACCGGAAGTACATCAACGAGTACCCATATTGTGAACCGCAGCTTGGAAGGCGAAATCTCTATGGTTCCACAAGTGGAGAACTCGGCAGGAGAGAGATCGACGCACGGCTTTGGGTACTCAATTTCTCCGATGGCGAGCACTCGATTCTGGATATTGCCGAGCGATCCGATATTCCCTTTTCAACTATCCTCGATGCCGCAAAATCTCTGAGTCAGGCTGGTCTGCTTTCTGAGGCCGCCACCCAATAGGGCTAAGCTAACCGGGACTAACTAGATGTATGCGGCATCCGCTTCTACCTTGCAAGTGATCTTTCGTCCGCCGTATCATCAATCATCTCCGTTCGCGTATAACTCCGCTCGCCTGACTTCGAAAATGTCGGCTCACCGGTTGTAGCGCAATACTGCTGCACGACGAATTCAACAAGGCTATCTCTGCATAAGGAATTGTATGAAAGTACTGCTAACTGGTCACAAGGGATACATTGGCTCCGTAGCAGCGCCCATGCTGCATGCCGCTGGACACGAAGTGGATGGCTTGGATGCCGGGCTATTCGAGAACTGCGATTTCGGTCAAGAAGCTGAAGCCATTCCAGAGGTGGGCAAGGATCTCCGTGACCTGATCCGCGCCGATCTGGAAGGCTTCGATGCGGTTGTGCATTTTGCGGCGCTTTCAAACGATCCGGTGGGAAACCTCAATCCGCAGCTCACTTACGATATCAATCATTTGGCATCGGTGCATCTTGCAAGGCTTTCGAAGGAAGCGGGGGTCTCGCGCTTTGTTTTTGCGTCTTCATGCAGTACGTATGGAGCCGCGGGCGACGATTTTCTTGACGAGACCTCCGGCTTGAATCCTGTTACACCGTACGGTGAATCGAAAGTGCTGGCGGAGCGCGACATTGCACCGCTGGCCAGCGACAGTTTTTCACCAACATTCATGCGCAATGCAACAGCATACGGAGCCTCGCCCCGTCTTCGATTGGATATTGTGCTGAATGATTTGGTTGCGTCGGCCTTCACCATGGGCCGGGTTTACATCAAGAGCGATGGCACGCCGTGGCGTCCGATTGTTCATATTCGCGACATTGTCGCGGCCGCCATTGCCGTACTGGACGCGCCACGTGAAGCCGTTCACAACCAGATCTTCAATGTGGGGCGCAACGACGAAAACTTCCGCGTTCGCGAACTCGCCGAGATTGTTGCCGAAGTCGTGCCCGGTTGCTCGGTGGAATTCGCTCCTGACGGCGGTCCGGACCTTCGCTGCTATCGCGTCAATTTCGACAAGATCAACCGCATGGTTCCCGGATTCCGTCCTCAGTGGACGGCGCGCATGGGCGCTCGGGAACTCTATGATGCATACCGCAGCGTGGGGCTCACGGCCGCTGATCTCGAGCAAGGACGCTTCGTCCGCATCAGTGAGATTCGCCGTCTAAAGCTAGCAGGTAGATTGGACGACTCTTTGCACTGGACTGGCAAATATGCCGAAGCAGCGGCGCGTGTCTGAGAGAGGATTGCAACTAAGCCATGACTACGATGACGGATGTTGAGAAAGTTGACGCGCCGGCCGGGACCACTGCCGGGTCCAAGACCTGCCGCTTTTGCGGTGCGTGTCTCGAGCGGACCTTTGTCGACCTCGGGATGTCTCCGCTTTGCGAGACCTATCCCTCAGCAGCCGACTTGAATCGCGGCGAGGTTTACTACCCGCTGCATGTCTACGTCTGCGAACAATGCTGGCTCGTGCAGCTGGAAGAATACGAGTGCGCTGAGAAAATCTTCAGCGATTACGCATACTTTGCTTCGTTTTCCGATTCATGGCTTAGGCATTGCGAGAAATACTGCAACGAGATGCAGGCGCGACTCGGTCTCGACGCGCAAAGTTTTGTGGTCGAAGTTGCGAGCAACGACGGCTACTTGCTGCAGTACCTTGTGCGTCAGGGAATTCCAGTGCTCGGAATTGAGCCGGCCGCCAACGTGGCCAAGGCCGCTGTTGAAAAAGGCGTTGCAACACTGGTCCGGTTCTTCGGTGCAGAGTTGGCAAGAGAGCTTGCCGCGGAAGGGCGTACAGCCGACCTTGTTACCGGGAACAACGTTCTGGCGCAGGTACCGGACCTCAACGATTTTGTGGAGGGCCTGAAGATCCTGTTGAAACCGGAAGGCGTGGTCACGCTTGAATTTCCACATTTGCTTCGCTTGATCGAACACAATGAGTTCGACACGATTTACCACGAGCACTTCTCCTATTTTTCCTTGATTAGCACAGTCACAATCTTGGAGAGGCACGGGCTGCGCATCTTCGATGTTGAGGAATTGAAATCGCATGGCGGTTCGCTGCGCGTATTTGCGTGCCACGCAAAGGCGGAAACGCATCCTTTGCAGGCGAATGTTGTACATGTGGTGGACGAAGAGGAGCAGGCTGGCCTTCGTTCCATTGATGGCTACAAGAAGTTTGCCAGGCAGGTGCAGCAGACCAAGCTGGCACTGCTGGAATTCCTCCTTCACGCCGCTCGCGAAGGCAAGAGCGTTGCAGGTTACGGCGCTCCAGGCAAGAGCGCCACCCTGCTGCACTATTGCGGAATTGGAAAGGACTTGATCGAGTACACCGTGGATCGAAGCCCTTACAAACAGGGACGGTTTCTCCCCGGGACGCACATTCCCATTCATCATCCCGACCGCATTCGCGAGACGAAGCCGGACTATGTGGTGATTCTGCCCTGGAACCTTCAAAATGAGATCATGAATCAGCTGCAATATATCCGCGAGTGGGGAGGGAAGTTCGTCATCCCGATCCCTACTGCAACCGTTCTTTAGCGGCAAGGAGTGTAGAGGCATGAAAGTAGTTCTATTCTGCGGCGGCTCCGGCCTGAGGCTTCGCGGTTACGAAGACGAAGTCCCTAAGCCCATGGTGCAACTTGGGACGCGGCCGATACTTTGGCATCTGATGAAGTACTATGCCCACTTCGGTCACAAGGACTTCATCCTTTGTCTCGGATACAAAAGCAACTCGATCAAGGACTATTTTCTTCACTACGACGAGTCCGTATCGAACGATTTTGTCTGGTCGAAGGGCGGAAAGAGCGTTGAACTTCTCAACCGCGACATCGAGGACTGGACCATTACCTTTGTGGAGACAGGCGCGAATGCCAACATTGGCCAGCGACTGAAGGCCATAGAGCCCTATGTGCAGGGTGAAGAAATATTCCTCGCCAACTATGGAGATGGCTTGAGCGACGTTCCGCTTCCCGCAATGCTCGAGGCGTTCAAGGCGAGCAGCGCAATCGCGTCTGTGCTGCTGGTGCAGCCAACGGCAAGTTTCGACATTGTCTACGCAGGATCAGAGGGAACGGTGAAAGGAATTTGCCCCATCAATCAAACCGATATCTGGATCAATGGCGGCTTCTTCGCGATGCGCAACGAGATATTCACTTATATTCAGCCGGGCGAAGAGTTGGTTCGGGAGCCTTTCCAGCGCTTGATTGATAAGCAAGCACTGTTGGGACACAAGTACAATGGCTTTTGGCAATGCATGGATACTTTCAAAGACAAGCAGCGTCTGGAGGAACTCAACCAGGGCGCGGCGCCTTGGAAGGTCTGGAATCACACTGCGAGTGCAAACGTAGACAGCGCAGGCCAACCAGTTGAGCAGCGCAAGGAACACGTTCTGGTGTCGACGTATCTATGATGCATTTGAATTTCAGCGTTGAAGCCGGGCGTAGGCTGAAGGTTCTATTTATCGGTGCGCATTCCGACGATATAGAGATCGGCTGCGGGGGAACGATCCTGCGCCTGGCCAAAGAGTATCCGGATTGCGAGTTCCACTGGGCCGTTTTCAATGCGATCGGGATACGGGAGACTGAAGCCAGGCGTGGAGCGCAATTGTTTGCAGGCGCACGCTTAGAGAGTCCGCTGTTGAAAACGTTTCAAGATGGTTTCATGCCCTACGCTGGCGGCGACGTGAAAGCCGCATTTGAAAGCGATCTGAAGCACCTATCTCCAGATCTAATCTTCACGCACAACGGCGACGATGCTCATCAGGACCACAAGTTGATCTCGCAACTCACCTGGAATACCTTTCGCGATCATTTCATTCTGGAATACGAGATTCCGAAATATGACGGCGACCTCGGCAGGCCCAGCGTTTTTGTGCCACTGGACCGGGAAGTCTGCGAAAAGAAAGTCAGCTTCCTGATGGATGCGTTTCAGTCGCAGCAGACGAAGCGCTGGTTTCAGCCAGACACATTCTTTTCCCTGATGCGACTGAGAGGAATGGAATGCGCCGCCCCGAGCGGCTACGCCGAAGCCTTCTACTGCCGCAAACTGTTACTGTGAACATGCGGTTTCTGCGCGGACAATCCACGCGGCGGCATCGAGGCTGCAGTCGAAATCCCGAATCGTCTTATCGTTCAAGCGGGTGGTGAGTATTCTAGTGCGGGTGTAGCAAATATGGACATTATCTTCATCGGCTTTCCATGTTACAAGTTGCACATTGTCACTAACTACCATTGTGGTTATGACCATACAAAAGTTGTAGGAACGCACGCTAGCATTCAGTTACTCAATTTATTAACATGTACTCTAGGAGCAATCTGTGACAGTGACTTCGTTGGATAAGACGCTTGAGATCAAGCACCGAATCGAAACTCGAAATGCCCGCATTGGGATTGTCGGCATGGGATATGTCGGACTGCCGCTCGCACTGCTCTTCAGCGAAGAGCGCTTCGTAATTACCGGCTTCGATGTCGATCCCCGCAAAGTGCAGACGCTCAATCAGGGCGGTTCGTACATCGTGCGCATTCCTGGGACGGAAATAGAGTCCGCGCGGAGAAATGGCTTTTCCGCAACCGCGGACTACGCGCGCATTGCCGAGATGGATGTTGTCATCATCTGCGTGCCGACTCCTCTGAATGAGTACCACGAGCCGGACCTGAGTTACGTCACCGGGACTGTAAAAAGCATTGCGCCTCACCTGCAGGAGGGGCAGCTTATCATCCTGGAAAGTACAACCTATCCGGGCACAACCGAGGAGGTAGTTGTGCCACTCCTGGAGCAGGGGAACCCAGCGGGACTTCGCGTAGCCAGAGATGCGGTTAGCCAGGGCTTTTACGTTGCGTTCTCTCCCGAGCGGGAAGATCCGGGCAACGACACGGTAGCCAGGCGCGATATCCCCAAGGTTGTAGGCGGGTGCGGCGCGGCGGCCCTGGATTTGGCTTGTGCAGTGTACGCAAGCATCTTTAATCGCACTGTGCCCGTTTCGTCACCGGCTGCGGCGGAGATGACCAAGCTGCTTGAGAATATTTATCGCTGCGTCAACATTGCTTTGGTGAACGAACTCAAGCAGTTATGCATGCGCATGGACATCGACTTGTTCGAGGTGATCGACGCCGCGAAGACCAAGCCATTTGGATTTCAGGCGTTCTATCCGGGGCCTGGGCTCGGTGGCCACTGCATTCCCATTGATCCGTTCTACCTATCCTGGAAGGCGAAGGAGTTTGACTTCCACACGCGATTCATCGAGCTTGCCGGCCAGGTCAATATCGGCATGCCGTACTTCGTTGTCGAGAATATCATCGAAGCAATGAGCCAGCAGGGCAAGGCGCTGCATGGTTCGCGGGTTTTGGTGCTTGGGCTGGCATACAAGCGCGATATCGACGACCTTCGCGAGTCTCCTTCGCTCACGATCATCGAACTGCTGCAAAAGCGTGGGGCGCACGTCGAATACAACGACCCATTCTTTCCTTCGGTGGGCCACGGACGCAAATACGCACTGAACATGACCAGCACGCCGCTCGATCAGATCCCGGAGTTCGATTGTGTTGTGATTGTGACTGATCACTCACAGTACGACTTCTCCGATATCGTGAGAAAGGCCACGCTGGTTGTTGACACCCGCAACGCAACGAAAGGGATTGATGCCGTAAATATCGTGCGGTGTTAAGTGCAAATCGGTCTGCGCTTGCGACCGCATGACGGATCGACTCACAACCCTTATTTGTAATGCGCTGTTAGAGACTCATTGATTGCCTGTGGAGGGCTCGTTTATGCCGTTGTCGCTGGAGAGTACGCATCTCGGTGGGGATGTCGTTGTTGTTGTGCCAAAAGTACTGGGTGATGATCGCGGTTTTTTTATGGAAACCTACCGCAGCGATAATTTCCGCGACATGGGACTGCCGACGGAGTGGGTGCAGGACAATCACTCACGCTCATCCAAAGGAGTTCTTCGCGGGCTTCACTTCCAGTGGGAACCGCCGATGAGCAAGTTGATGCGCGTGACGCGGGGCGCCGCGTTCCTGGTTGCCGTCGATATTCGCAAAGGTTCGCCGACGCTCGGTGAATGGTTCGGTATGGAAGTCTCCGCGGAGAGCAAGAAGCAGGTCTATGCGCCGTATGGCTTTGCGCGTGGCTTCTGCGCTCTCACCGATGAGTGCGAGGTGCAGTACAAATGCACGGGTATCTACAATTCAGGCGCTGAATCCGGGATTTATTATGGCGACCCCGAGATCGGAATTGAGTGGCCAATCGCAGGCCCGATCGTTTCCGGCAAAGATGCCAACGCGCAATCGCTGAAAGAATGGCTGGCATCTCCCCTTTCGAGTAACATTGTCTATCAACCCAAAGCAGCAGTTGTTGCAGGAGTGAACTAAAATGCGCATTTTGATTGCAGGTGGCGCCGGCTACGTCGGCTCCGCTTTAATTCCGCATCTTCTCGATCGCGGGTACAAGATTGACGTTGTCGACTTGTTCTGGTTTGGCAATAAGCTGCCGAGCGAAGCCGGCATTCTGGAGAAGGACATCTTCGACCTGCAAGTCTCCGATCTTGCCGGTTATGATCAGGTCATTTTCCTTGCCGGCTTATCGAACGATCCAATGGCCGACTTCTCACCCGCCAAGAACTTCATCTTCAACGCATCGGCGCCGGCGTATCTCGCCTACATTGCGAAGAAAGCGAAAGTGAAGCGGTACATTTATGCGAGTTCATGCTCAGTGTATGGGTACACGGAGAACGAACTGTTCGACGAGACCTGTCCAGTGAATTCGTCCTATCCATACGGCATCTCCAAGCTGCAGGGAGAACGCGCCGTAATGCAGATGGTGGATTCCGACTTCTCTGTCATTGCTTTGCGCAAGGGCACCGTTTCTGGATATAGCCCGCGCATGCGCTTTGACCTCATTATCAACACCATGTTCAAATGCGCGATGAAAGAGGGCGTGATTCACGTCAACGATCCCGCAATATGGCGGCCTTTTCTCGGCATTGAAGATGCTTCCATGGCCTACACGCGAGCTGTTGAAGCCAACGACTCCCTGAGTGGAATCTTTAACGTCGCATCGGGCAATCATACCGTCGGCGAAGTTGCCGACCTGGTGAAGATTGCAATGGAAGAGGAGTTTGGCAAGAAGATCGCACTGGACATAAGGCATATAAAGGACGCTCGAAACTACAAGGTCTCCATCGAACGGGCCAATACGATTCTGAGCTTCCATCCGCATAACAGCGTCAAGTCCATCGTTCGTAATCTGATTAACAACATGGACAAGTGCGGCGATTGGGACAATCCCCAGTACTACAACATTCACGTGTTCAAGACACTCGAAGCGCAGGCGCCGGCTCAGGTCTATGCGATGTCCGATGCCGGCGGAGGCGCCCGATGAAGGTTGCCGTTCTCGGAGCCAATGGGCAGCTCGGCAGCGATGTGTGCGCGGCCTTTCGAAAGAACGGTGATGAGGTCGTCGCGCTCACTCATTCGGATCTGGAGCTGACGTCGGCTCCTACGGTGGAAGCGGCATTGTCGGCTGCCATGCCGGGGTTTATCGTAAATACAGCTGCCATGCACCATGTAGATAAGTGCGAGGCCGATCCCGCAGCAGCTTTTCAAGCGAACGGGATTGGGGCGAAACACGTCGCCGAGTGGGCAAAGCGAGCGGGTTCCACGGTGGCCTACCTGAGCACGGATTATGTCTTTGACGGCAAGAAGAGCTCTCCGTATCTGGAGACAGACGCGGCGGCGCCGTTGAATGCATATGGCATTACCAAGCTTGCAGGAGAGCATTTTACCGCCGCGATTGCACCAAGCCATTTCGTGCTTCGCGTCTCCGCGATTTACGGTCAGCAGCCATGCCGCGCCAAGGGCGGGTTGAACTTTGTTGAATTGATGTTGAAGTTGTCCCGGGAGCGCGACGAGTTGCGGGTTGTCGATGACGAGTTTGTTACGCCCACGCCAACGGCGCAGATCGCAGCGCAATTGGTTGCGCTCAGCCGCTCAAATCAATACGGGCTGTATCACGGAACGGCCGAGGGCAGTTGCTCGTGGTATGAGTTTGCCAGCGAGATTTTTCGTGTAACCGGCACGCAAGTTCGCCTGGAGAAGGCGCGCCCCGGCGAATTTCCGGCAAAGGTGCCGAGGCCTAAATACTCCGTTCTGGAGAATGGCGCCCTTAAGGCGGCCGGCCTGAATGTGTTCACAGATTGGCGCGAAGGGTTGAACGACTATCTGGCTGCTCGCGCTCAGGCGTTGGTAGCAGCGTCGTAGGGACGCAGAAAGAACTGATCGCACAATGAGTGAACGACATTGTGATGTGGCCATTATTGGAGCCGGAATCGTCGGGCTAGCCGTCGGTTTGCAGCTTGTTCGCAAGAACCCAGACCTGAAAGTTATTGTTCTCGATAAGGAAAATGAAGTCGCTGCACACCAGACAGGGCACAACAGCGGTGTCATGCACTCCGGCCTGTACTATAAGCCTGGCTCGCTGAAAGCGCGGCTCTGCGTCGAGGGCCGTGCCGCCATGGTTCGGTTCTGCGAAGAGCACGGGATTCCACACGAGATTTGCGGAAAGATTATCGTCGCAACTGAGGAGCATGAGTTACCTGGTCTTCAGGAGCTTTTGCGCCGCGGCCGCGCCAATGGCGTATCCGGACTTCGAGAGCTTAACGCCGAACAGATCCATGAAATCGAGCCGCATGCATCGGGGATTCGCGGCATTCACGTGCCCACTACAGGCATTACTGACTTTAAGATGGTCTCGAAAAAGTATGCGGAACTGATCGAGCAAGGCGGCGGCGAAATTCTAACTCGTTCCGGCGTGGAGCGCGTTGTGCGCGACGCTGGCGCAATTGTGCTGGAGACCACATCCGGAGCCGTCCATGCGCGTTTCGTCGTTAACTGTGCCGGATTGCAGAGTGACTTGGTAGCCAAATTGGCTGGAGCCAGTCTTGGCCTGCGCATCGTGCCGTTTCGCGGCGAATACTATGAGTTGGTGGCTTCGAAGCATCACTTGATCAAGGGCCTGGTTTATCCCGTTGCCGATCCCCGCTTTCCATTCCTGGGAGTGCACTTCACGAGGCGCATTCATGGAGGTGTCGAGGCGGGGCCAAACGCCGTGCTTTCATTCAAGCGCGAGGGCTATACGCGGACTTCGTTTAACCTAGGCGACGCACTTTCGACTGCTATGTTCCCCGGCTTCTGGACGATGGCCGCGCATAACTGGAAGAGCGGGATGGGCGAAATTCATCGCTCCTGGAGTAAGCACGCATTTACGCGGGCGTTGCAGAAGCTGTTGCCGGCGCTTACCCAGGATGACATTCAGCCAGCAGGCTCGGGCGTTCGCGCCCAGGCGCTGGACCGCTCCGGGAAACTCCTGGACGACTTTCATTTTGTTTCTCAAAATCGAATTCTGCATGTTTGCAATGTGCCGTCTCCGGCGGCTACAGCGTCCCTGGTAATAGGCAGAGAGATTGCCGCGATGCTCGACGGAAATGTCGACTTCAAGAAAGTGCAAATCGATGTGAGTCGTGAAATCGCGCCGGTTTCGATCTAACGAAGTGGCAAGAACAAATGACAAAGGACCACTTCCCGAGCTCACTCCACCTTTAACTCATCGGCTCGCCGACTTGCTGGTTTAGTGGCAAGTCGTTTTTCCTCGGCCTGAGGACGCCTCCTCATCTCCAACGGTTCCGCCTGCATTTGAATGAAAAAGGAAACTCTTTGGGGTCAAATGCGCAAGAGTTTGCAATAGATCGAAATCCAGCATGCCTAACTCATTGAATCCCCAAGCACTCGATGTGGAGCTCAAGGTGCAATCCGAGAAGGTACAGCCTGGCTGTGAAGATGCAATTAATTGGGTGACGTTGCTCACAGGGCGAAGCTATAAGTGCCGGCAATTGACGACTGAAGCTTCCCTAAGATGCATTCGATCTTCGAAGATAACATCGAAAGTAATATGAGTAACGGGTGCCTCGCAATCATGAGAACCAGAGATTGCCTGGTGTCGACAGATTGACGGCAGTCATCATCCCATTTCTAAGCGAACACTCCAATCCCCCAAAGCCGATTAGGCGCAAGTAGCCAGTTGTGCGGAAGCAACGTGCTTCTTGCCTCTTTCCAATCCCTTATGCCGGAAGTGGATCCGGATCCAAGGCCGTGCGTTGTGAAGTCCTGGCCGGGAATTATCTATTTTGACGATAGAACCTGTGCCTGATTCAGTCGGAGAATGCTTTGCAGACTTGCTAACGCTTTCTGGTTGAGCAGGCTAATTTCAAATTGGGATAGAGTCGCTTTTAGTTCTTTTGCAGTTTGTCCCGGGGGTTGCATATGTTGAAAGACGAAATCGAAGTTCCGAGACTACTTGTTGTCAGCCGTGACTCCGCGCTTCTTCGCCCGCTTTGGTCGATGGGGGAGTCGAATGGATGGCTGCTTGAAATTGCCGCAGACCCATGGGAGGCAATCGACAAGGCTCAGTCCGGGTTGACGCTCGATCTGCTCCTGCTGGATTCGCCACAGGGAAGTGCCGATGGCTTGCACAGTCTGCGTTGGCTGCGCCGCCTTCGTCCGGCGTTGCCAATTATTTTGATCGGACATTCCGACGACAATGGCAGGAGACAAGAGTCTCTTCGCCTGGGAGCGCGGGACTACATCGTCCGGCCCATCGACGATAGTCACCTTGAAGCTGTGATCCTGCGCAATATTGCGATGGCAAGCGAATTTGCCGAGGCTGATATCAATAGCGATGACGTCGAGCCGGTGAGCAACGAGACCTTCTTCATTGGCGTGAGCCCGATCATGCGAAAGCTGCGCGCGCAAGCAGCGTTGCTGGCGGAGGCCAACGTTCCGGCACTTATTCTGGGCGAAGATGGGAGCGGGAAAGAAACCACCGCCCGACTGATTCACAGCTTATCTGTCCGTTCCGGATTCGAATTCGCAAAGGTGAATTGCGCGGCGCTCCCCGGAGAGCTGCTGGAAAGGGAACTGTTCGGCTGCGAGAGGAAGGGATCGGCTGCTTCTGCGCGGCCCAGACCTGGCAAGCTGGAACTCTGCGCAAAGGGGACAATATTTCTGGACGAGATTACAGAGATTCCACCGGGTCTGCAGGCGAACCTATTGGAAGTGATCAAGAACAAGCGATTCATCAGGCCGGGTACATCTGAATTCATCGAGGCTGATGTTCGCGTGCTGGCTGCCAGTTCCATCAATATTGAACGGGCGGTTGCTGAACACAGACTTTGCGAGGATCTCTATCACCGGTTAAGCGTCTACACAATTCACGTGCCCTCTCTGCGCAACCGCAAAGAGGAACTGTCCTTTTTATCTCGCCATTTTATGCACCGGCTTGCCAAGCACTACGGCCTCTCGCCCCGGGAGTTTTCTCCAGGCATTCTGGAGGCCTGGCAGGCATATAACTGGCCGGGCAACCTACGCGAACTTGAGCGTTGCGTGAAGCGCTACCTGATGGTCGGAGACGAAGAACTTTCGTTCTCAAATTCCCCGTCCGATTCTGACAGCGAACCGCGGGATATCGCTCCATCGAGGTTTCGCAATGTAACTCAGATTGCTCCGCCTGCAAGCCAGCCCCATGCAGACGCGTCCGGATCTAAGTCGCTTCGCTCCCTGGTACAGAGCGTGAAGGCTGAGGCTGAGCGAAATGCAATCGCCATGGCGCTGGAGAAGACCGGCTGGAATCGAAAGGCTGCGGCGCGGCTACTCAAGGTCAGTTACAGGACGGTTCTGTACAAGATCGAGCAGTACCGGATGACCGAGTCTGGCTCCTCATTGTTCGAGAGAGCGAGCGGCGTCAAAGCTGAACAGAGCGGGTTTCGAGGCGGCGGCCGCGCAAAGACGCCAGACCGCGAAATTAACTTCCCGAAGGCAATCAACGGCGGCTGATAAACAGAATCATCGGTTCAGCCACTTCGTTGGAATCTATCTCCGGCCCCCACCGATTCGCTGCGAATGTTCAGCGGCGCCTTACTCATGGAATAGTGACTACGATGGGAGTTGATGGAGAGCTTTCCGCCCCGGCTTCGTCGACGCTCTCTACAATGTACTGGTAGGTCTGCCCTGTCTGGACTGAGCTATCCGTGTAGGCCGTTTGCGCCTCGGATGATGAATTCAGCAGTTGATAGGTTGAAGTGCCATTTAAAGACCTATAGACGTTATAGCCTGTTATAGCTACCGGAGAGCTGGTGGGCGCATCCCAAGTGAGGTCGACCTCATACGATGCCGACATGCCTGTGCCCGTTAGTGGAATCACCGCTGCAGCGCTGCTCGACGAGGTGCTGCTGATGGTAAGCGTGCCCGCGGCCAAGCCAAGCACAGTTGGGTCGAACTCCAGATTCAATGTTGCCGACTGTCCCGGAGTGAGCGTTGCAGGAAACGTTGGCGCTGACATCGTGAAGCCGACTCCAACGAGAACTGCAGAGTTGACTGTGACTGAGGCTGTGCCGGTTGAGGTCAGGGTTACGGTCTGAGTTGCGGGTGTGCCCAACAGCACTTCGCCGAAACCCACGCTGGTCGCGTTGATGCTCAGTTTTGCAATTGCCTGATTCACCGCCAGCTTCACGGTCTGTGTTGCGGTGGAGTAGTCGGTGGTGTCGGCCGGCGTAAACGTGACTGACAACGTCTGTGAGCCGGCAGCAAGCACGGTGCCGGATGCGGGTGAATAGGCAAAGGTACCAGCCACATTCGAAGTGGCGTCAAGCTGGGTGCTGCTGAGCGCCGTGTCGGTGGTGATGGCCGCGGGCGTAGCCCACGTAATGACCGGCTTGGCCTGGCTCACAGTCAAAGTCACGGTCGCTGTAGCGCTGGTGTATGCGGTGGTGTTGGCCGGAGTAAAGGTCACCGACAAGGTCTGCGATCCAGCCTTCAACACGGTTCCAGCCGCGGGCGAATAAGCAAAGGTGCCGGCCACAGTCGAAGTCGCATCGAGCTGGGTGCTGCTGAGCGCGGTCCCGTAAGTGATAGCTGCAGGATTAGCCCAGCTAATTGCCGGTTTAGTCTGCGTTGGCGCATTTACCGTCAGCGGCACTGTTGCCGTCGCAGTTGTGTAATCCGTCGAGTCGGTGGGAGTGAGCTTGACCGACAGAGTTTGCGGCCCAGCATTCAGCACGGTTCCAGCCGCTGGAGTATAGGCAAAGGTTCCAGCCACCGCCGAAGTCGCATCCAGTTGCGCAGCGCTAAGCGCCGTGCCGTAAGTGATGGCCGCCGGTGCTGTCCATGTAATGGCCGGACTGGCTTGTTTCACAGTTAGAGTCACGGTCGCCGTTGCAGTGGAATACTCGCTGGCATTGGCTGGGGTAAAGGTCACCGACAGCGTCTGCGATCCAGCCTTCAACACAGTTCCGGCTGCAGGCGTGTAGGCAAAAGTTCCGGCCACACTCGCAGTCGCATCCAATTGCGAGCCGCCGAGCGCGGTCCCGTAGGTGATGGCCGCTGGCGTTGCCCAAGTGATGAGCGAGGTTCCAGCATTCACTTTCAGTGGGACGGTTGCCGTTGCTGTTGTGTAATCGGTCGAGTCCGTCGGCGTAAACGTGACCGACAGTGTTTGCGACCCAGCATTCAGCACCGTTCCGGCTGCTGGAGTATAGGCGAAGGCTCCAGCCACAGTCGACGAAGCGTCAAGCTGCGTGCTACTCAGAGCGGTTCCGTAAGTGATGGCTGCCGGCGCCGCCCAGCCAATGACCGGTGTAGCCTGCTTGACCTTCACTTCAACGGAACTCGTCGCCGTCGTGTAATCGATTGAATCGGTCGGTGTAAACGTGACCGACAGCGTTTGCGATCCAGCCTTCAGGATTGTTCCGGCCGCTGGCGTGTAGGCAAAGGTTCCAGCCACATTCGACGAAGCGTCAAGCTGCGTGCTGCTCAGAGCGGTTCCGTAAGCGATGCCCGCGGGCGCAGCCCATGCAATAACCGGATTAGTCTGGTTCACGGTCAAAGTCACAGTTGCCGTAGCGGTTGAATACAAGGTGGTATCGGCCGGGGTAAAGGTGACTGATAACGTCTGCTTTCCCGCCTTCAGCACTGCACCGGAAGCTGGAGTGTAGGCGAACGTGCCTGCCACGGTTGTGGTTGCATCGAGCTGAGTTGAGCTGAGTGCCGTCCCGTAAGTGATGGCTGCCGGCGTGGTCCAGCTAATCGCCGGCTCGGTCTGCGTGGCTGTGTTAACAGTGAGCGTGACGGTAGCCGTCGCTGCTGCATAGTCCGCTCTGTCGCTGGGAGTGAAGGTCACTGACAGCGTCTGCGTTCCAGCCTTCAGCACCGTACCGGCTGCCGGGCTGTATGCGAAGCTCCCAGCTACTGTTGACGACGCGTCAAGCTGAGTCGCGCTCAGTGCCGTTCCATAGGTGATGGCCGCTGGGGCTGCCCACGAAATCGTCGGAGTTGCTTTGTTCACAGTCAACTCGACGGATCCCGTTGCGGCCTTGTAGTCGGTGCTGTCCGCAGGAGTGAACGTCACTGAAAGCGTCCGTGAGCCGGCATTCAACACGATCCCAGAAGCTGGCTTATATGCGAAGGTACCAGCCACCGTCGAAGTCGCATCGAGCTGTGCAGCGTTCAGCGCGGTTCCATATGTAATCGCCGCAGGGCTCGCCCATGTAATGACGGGCGTGGCCGGGTTAACGGTCAACATGGCGGTTCTTGTTGCAGTGGAATACTTGTTGGTGTCGGTCGGAGTAAAGGTCACCGATAGCGTTTGCGATCCTGCCGT
>Ga0302326_10005451_pt1 | contig 29000 bp, 29 predicted proteins | sample Palsa_T0_3_FD_202264 | JGI IMG/M metagenome (GOLD analysis project Ga0302326, IMG submission 202264) | Peat permafrost microbial communities from Stordalen Mire near Abisko, Sweden - Palsa_T0_3 | ecosystem: Environmental > Terrestrial > Soil > Palsa > Peat permafrost | place: Sweden: Abisko... | reverse complement strand
TAATACCGCTGAAACTTTTGCATCAACTCGTTCCCTGGGGGCTTCTCGGCTTGGGCATCAACGTTGTCACCGGCCTGATGACTTACATCGGTGAGCCTACCGACTACAACTTTGACGCCCCGTTTTGGCTAAAGATGGGCGCGTTGATGCTTCTTGGATTAAATGCGGGCGTTTTCTATCTAAGTGGCACCTTCGATCATATCCAGCGCCTGGGAGCTGGGGACGATGCGCCGATTTCTGCCAAGCTTATCGCCACCAGCTCATTGGTCTTGTGGGTTGCCGTGATCGTTTTGGGACGCTACATCCAAGTTTATAGTCACAACATGCCCCTGCCACCCACCTAGGGTCGTAACCCAGAAGTTTCTTGTCGTTCGCTCTGTGGAACTGGGGCTCAGTCGGCTAAGTTGGAGACTGACCCACGACCCGTGCATCGCTTTGCTTTCCCCATCGCGCTGGATGTGCTATAACCATCCGTCCGTCGAGCGAGGAGCCCCTGGATGGCGCTTTCGAACGCAGCCGCCTTTTCCGCCGGTCAGGCCGGTTCATCGGCAGTTTCGAGCGACGGAGCTGTTGAATCTGCCGGCGTAAGCGGGGAAGCCGGAGCCGAATTGGCTTCCGCCTATTGCCCTCGCTGCTCGGCTCGCTTGACGCCGCGCAGCTGTAAGCTCATTTGTGCGGGTTGCGGGTATTACATGTCCTGCTCGGATTTTGTTTAAGGGAAGAAAGGCCGCATCGGACCCGGCCGGCTGCTTTTTCCCTCGATCCAGCGTGGAAAGTTTCGAAACTCTCAGGAGGCGTGAACGTGGCACTGCGAATGACCGATCGGGTTGTCGAAGATGTGGACGTGCTTGATATCGAAGGGCGAATCGTACTCGGCGAGGAAAGCAACTCCTTCCGCGAAAAAGTGAAGAGCCTGATCGCCGCGGGCAAGAAGAAGATCATTCTGAATCTACAGAATGTCACCTACATCGACAGCTCTGGCCTCGGCACTCTGGTCGCCACCTTCCATACGGCGCGCTCGCAGGGCGCCACGCTGAAGCTTGCCAACCTGGGAGCCAAGTTCAAGGAAGTCCTGCAGGTCACCAAGCTGATGACCGTTTTCGATACCTACGACAGCGAAGCGGCCGCCATCCAAAGCTTCGGCAAGTAGTTTCGCCGGCAAAGACTCGCTCGACGGCGGTCCGGCGCCTCGCGCCGGGCCGCGGACTCACTTTTCGTCTTGTCCTTCTATTCGTCCTTCCACCCTGTAGATCGCCAGCCCGCTCAGCAGCTTGGGATAAAAGTCCGTCGACTTTTGCGGCATCACATCCCCACCGATGGCGATTTGTGCCACCTGATCGACGCTCACCGGATTCAGCAACAGCGCCAATTGCGCCGCGCCGTTATCGACTGCGGCAATGGCCGCATCCAATTCCCGCTCGTAGGTCACATTCTTTTCAGCGGTCACCGCCTCGGCTGTGATGCCGAGATACTTCTCAAGAATCAGCCGGTGCAGCAGTACAACGTCCAGCCCGCGTTGCGCCTCGGAAACGTCCGGCAGCAGTTGCTCCAGGTCCGCGCCCTTTTGTAGTGCGAAGAGATAGAACGCCTGCGCGGCCGTGCCACCCGCGCCATATACCCCGATCACTCTCCGCCCGTGCCGGTGGCTTTGAAAATCCTTGCGGAACTCGTCGTATGCCGCCGGGCGTTCTCCGGCGCTCGTGAAGGGATAGGCGTACCAGTCGAAATCCTTCGCCGCGGCCTGCCGAAAGGCGTCGAAATCGAAATTTGCCATGCGCGAGACCACCCGATGCGTCGGCAAAATCACCAGCCCCTTGGAATGTGTGTTGATGAACGTCGCCATCGCAAATTCCGGCGCCCCCATCGGATCGCTTTTCGCCGCCCCAGCTCCGAGCGCACGTTCTCTGGATTCGTTGCGATAGGCGAGCGCCGTCTCATACCGATGGTGCCCGTCCGCGATTACCAGCTTCTTGTCTTTCATCTCGCGCTGGATCGCGGCAATCAGCACGCGGTCCGACGTGGGCCACAGCCGGTGTGTCACGCCGTATTCGTCCACCATTTCGAGGGGCGCGCGCTTGCGCATGGCCTCTTCGAGCCGCGCGTCGATGCGTCCTGCCGCGTCGTCGTACAGGAAAAAAAGCTGCCCGGTCTGCGCTCGCGTGTTTCGCAGCAGTTCGATGCGGTCCGCCTTGGGCCCTGACAGCGTGCGCTCGTGCCGGAACACGACCTTCGCATCGTAATCCTCCACGCGCGCGAGCGCGATGAAACCGGTGCGCACCCGCCGCGTTCGCGAACCCGGCACTTCGAATTCCTCCGAATAGACGTACACGCTGGGCTTCGCGTCCTCGACCCAAATTTTCTCCGCGATCCACTCCTCCACCTTGCGGCCCGCCCGCGTGTAGACACTGTTCTCCGGCGTATCCCCCGGGAGGGTTCGTCCTTTTTCCACGGTGATCAAGTTGTAGGGACTAGCCTCGTAGTAGCGTTCCTGCATGGCCGGAGTGATTTTGTCGTAGGGCTGGGTGAGCACGTCCTTCAGTGCAACGCGTTGGGTGTCGTACCGGAATGCGCGAAAGGGTTGGATGTCGGCCATGCTGTCCTCGGAGTAAAATTGTGAACCCTGCAGAAGCAAACATTGTAGCAGGCGAGGCGTAGGCTGCCCCGTCATTCTGAGCCGAACGAAGGAATTCCTTGGTATTTTAGCTTTTGGACAATTCGTAGGGGCGCTGCCTTCTTGAACGACTTGTATAAGAGGGCTGCGCCTTCTTTGCAGTGCTATCGCGCTCCTGCGAGACCCCAGAAGTGGCTGGCGGGCTGTGAAAACTCTACTCCCACGCGGAGCGTACCTTGCGCTCGCCGGTTCACGTGCACCACGCGGCATTCTTGCTCGGCCTGAGTTCCGGCGTTGGTTAGAAATAATCGCTGTCCCGGCGCCACGATGGTATGCAATACCAATAGGCATCCATGGTCGCTGGCATCAAGGGTCGCCGCTTCTTCATGGAAGGGCTGCTTGTCCTCGCCCGAACCATAGATCAGCAAGTCCGCCTGGTGCGCGCGGCGCATTACCGAGCGGCGCTCCGCGGGCAGCCATGTTTCTTCACGTCCGGCCTGGCGCTCGCCCGTCTCCCCCAGCGAACGCTCCCGTCGCGCCTGTTTGATCGCTTCCCAAATGCGGCTCATGATTCTCCCCAAAGTCGCCACCATTTTTCACTGGGCGTTTACACAATAGCCGCGCCGGCCGGTTTTTCCGCATCAGCCTAGCCCGGTTTTCCCTAACAGTAACCCCGCTCTGGCGGCCGCACGCGCTCCAGGAACTCCCAACAGCGGTCCGCCGTAGAGCAGACTGTCGAGCAGAAACCAATACCGAGCAAATCGACGCGCCAGGGTGTACAGTCAACGCCGGGTCGGAGGTGCGAACGAGACGTTCCGGCCCAAGGTGCTCGCAGGGAGGCATGTCATGGGAATCCTAGCTTGGATCGTAGTGGGACTGATTGCCGGTTGGCTCGCTGGACAAGTAATGAAAGGCGGCGGCTACGGCGTTCTCGTGGACATCATTCTCGGTATCCTCGGTGGCATCGTAGGTGGCTGGCTCTTCGGAATGCTCGGGATCTGGCCGGGTGGCGGCATGATCGGCTCGATCATCGTGGCGTTTGTCGGCGCCGTGATCCTGGTCGCGATTACCCGCGTGATAAAACGAGCCTGACGTCGGCTTTAGGTGGACGGGCCCGGTGAGGGGCTCCTGGTAAACGACCGGTACCGGCGCTTGATTAAACGGGCTCGCTGCACCGCCTCTTACGATTTTCAATGGTTCGGTGTTTGATTTCGGTTTGCCCGCCGGGTTTTCCTCCGATTTTGCGAGTGCCCCATCTGGCGCGTCTTTAGAGACAGGCGGGGTCTTCGCCGTTGCTGTTCCTTCTCGCCTTTGTAGAGGCCGCCTTTCCCTTGCCTGTGCCCTTAGCACCGTTCGGGCGTGCCTTCGCCACGGTTCGTCTTCGCCGTTGCCGTTGCTTTTTTGCCTTTGTAGCGGCCGCCTTTAGGCGGGCGCCTTTTCTTGGTTGTAGCTAGGGGCGGCCTTTAGCTTTTTCCCGGCGTGTGCTCAAGGCTTACAATGTTTCCGGAGGAAGCAATTATGAAACGTGCCTTGAAGTCGAAAAGCGTCGCCACAGGCGCCGCTGCGAGTGGAGCGGGCGCCCTGGGAGCGCTGGCGATCGGCGCCTTCGCGATTGGAGCATTGGCAATCGGCCGGTTGGTGATCGGAAGATTCCTCGTCGGACGCGCCCAATTTAAGTCCATACAGATTGGCGATCTTGCCGTCCGGCGGCTGCGCGTCTCGGAACTGGTCGTAAGCGACTCGCTCCGCCTGCCGCCAAACACGTCGCTCGAAATCGGGGAATCGGAATAATCCCGCGGGAAACGCGCCTGATTATCTGCGATTCTTTTCAGGTTTTCCCGAGCCTTTGGTCAGATGCCACGCGTCGCACCACGTGCACGGATAGGCTCGCAGGTCCTTTGGCGCATTCGCAGTTGCGATCTGATGCGCGGCCGTCGCCATCGCCTCGCCTTCCGTCGCGTACTTCCGTTTCCCGCTCACCGGGCATTTCGATTCGTCGTGCATCGCGATACCTTCCGATGATTCTACCTCTGCACAATCGAGAACTCTTTTTGATTTCAGGGTGGTGTTGGGTGCCGCACCCTTACGTTCGGGTGCGGTTCTTGACTCTGCAGCTTCCAATTCTCTAGGCGCTTTCGCTTTTGTAGCGGCCGCTTTCAAGCGAGCGGCTGGCCTTGGCTTTTCCGGGTGCCCCATCTGGCGCGTCTTATGCGACAGGTGGGTCTTCGCCGCGAACCGCGCCTTGAATGCTGAGACGTGAAATTGCCCCGAGCACCCGCACCAGTTATAATCGGCGCCTTCAAAACTCTCAGTACCACTGAGAAATCCCATTTAATGATGCGGAGGTCTGCCGTGTACAACATGAAGAATCTCGCCAAGCTCAAGCTTATCGACGCCGGCGCACCGGAAGCAATGAAGGCATTTTGGGCCTTCGACAAAGCGGCCATGGCCGCTGGTGCCATCCCTGTGAAGTACAAAGAACTCATGGCGCTCGCAGTCGCATTCACCACCCAGTGTCCATACTGCATTGAGGTCCACGCGAATCGCGCGCGCGAAGCCGGAGTCTCGGATCAGGAAATCTCAGAGGCCGTGGTCGTAGCCGCAGCCCTTCGCGCTGGCGCCGCCATGACCCACGGTACCCACGCCATCAAAGGGTAAATGTAGCTCAGGTCTCCTTCGAAGCGGGCGGGTCTTCAGACCTGAGGCGTTTCGGAGTTGCCGTCTCGCTGTTTGTGGAGTGCGGGAACGCTTTTACCCTGAGCGTAGCCGAAGGGCTCCCGCTTTCTTTCGCCGGGTGTGCCGTTCGCGCGTTCCGAACCGTCATTCCGCTCTTCGTAGGGGCGGGTCTGTGACCCGCCCTGTCGGGTGCCCCATCTGGCGTCCGCCGCGACCGGCGACATTTGCGCTTTTGCAGGTGTTGGGTGCCGCACCCTTACGTTTCTCAAGGGTGCGGTTCTTGACTTTAGGGTGGGCTTCGCGGTTTGCGTGGCACAGACACTCTTGTCTGTGCTCTTCGCGTATTGCGCAGATCACCTGTCACGTATCACGGGCTCGAACGTGACGATCGCAGCGCCACATTTTTCCCAAGAAGGCCCACCGGCTTGTGGTTCGCTCGCACTCATGGCACGATTCGAGCTGGACGGGAAGAGTGCAACCGAGGCCAATAATGACGCCCACCGACCATCCAGCCATTTTGAGGCCCACGGAGGTACTTGCTCCGGTTCCGCGTCACTCGCGCAAACGGCTCGCCGTCGCTTTCGCCGTCGCCGCCATCTCCGACTTTCTATCCTTTTGGACGGTGCTCGCCCCGCCCATGCAGTGGGCGATTGACGTGGGAACAGCGTTGCTTCTGTTTTTTATCCTCGGACGGCGCTGGGCGATCCTGCCGGGCTTGCTCGCGGAAGCCATCCCCGGCATGGGAGTCTTCCCCGTGTGGGTACTCGTCGTCCTCTCCATCTTTGTCTACGACGACATCAAGGGCCGCAAACACTAAAGGTTTCACCCGGAGCTTGCCCGCTGCGCAGGGTAGGGGCGGGTCTATTTTGCGAATTGCGATGCGACCAGGACTCTCGAGTTCCAACACTCTACTTGTCCGATGGCGTTCAACAGACGTTGCAGCTGGAACCCGATACCGATTCGCAGCCCCTCGCACTGGCGGTGATTGTGCAGACTGGCGGCTTAGCGCCTCGCATCTGCGCGACTACCGCAATCGTGGGGCGGTGCTGGATACCGTGATAGGAGGCGTGCCCCATCTCGGCGCTGGAATTGGCTTCGATAGCCTTACGTACACTTCCACGAAACCTGTTTCTTATAGCACAGACAGCAATCATGAGGGCCGGTAGAGTGAACAGGAGTAGCAGCGATGTGTCGGGCTTTTCCTGACTGCGCGCGATATCCGACGTTCGTTTCCGAATCGCCGCTACATCAAGGGAGTCACAAATGCGAATCCTTAAAGCTTTGATTTGTAGTGCGGCGTTGCTGGTGAATTTCGCTTCGGTGCCGGCGGCTAACGCACAAATTGCCCTTAGCATCGGTGTCCAGCCTGTGTGTTCCTACGGTTATTATGACTATTCGCCGTACGCCTGCGCGCCGGTCGGTTTCTACGGGCCTGGCTATTTCTATAACGGCATCTTTTTGGGCATGGGCCCATGGGCTGGCTGGGGCTACGGACACGGCTGGGGCGAACATCGCTTCAGTGGCGGCGGGGGCGGAAGGTATAGCGGTGGAGGCGGTTGGGCGGCAAATCGCGGACGCGTAGGTGGAGAGTCGAGAGTCGGCACGAGCGCCAGTGGCGGTTCCTATAACCGGGCTTCAGGAACATCGCGCGCGGGCGTTACTCGGGGTGGTACATCGAGCGGCGCATCGCACACTGCATCGTCGCGCGGCACTGCGTCTCGCGGAGGTACATCGGGCGGAACTTCGCATGTTGCCGCATCACGTGGAGGCGGCCCGGGATCTCACGGCGGCGGTGGCGGAGCGTCTCATGGCGGCAGCGCGCGTCACTAATCGGCTGTGCTGAATCAGACTGTCTCACGATGCATAGAAATGGAAGCGGACACACACCGCGCTATCATTTCGTTCAAATATTCGAACAAATCGCCAACCTTCCATTGTGGGGGCGCGAACAACGCGCAACTGCAGGCAGTCTTGCTCCGCGATAAGAACGCTCCGTTCGATCTCTACGAGCTCCCGATCCAGATTCCCACCGCGAATACGAGCGCCCCGCCCACGATAACCTGAAGGGCCGACGAAAAAAGTGGCGTATCCATGTAACGGTGGCGGACGTAGCTGATGACCACGAGCTCGATAGCCACCACGATCATGGCGACGAGCAGCGCGAGATGAAAGTCCCCGATCAGAAACGGAAGTGTGTGTCCCAGGCCGCCGATTGCCGTCATCACGCCGGTGACCGATCCGCGAAACACCGGTTGTCCGCGCCCGGTCAACGAGCCGTCATCCGACAACGCCTCCGTGAAAGCCATAGAGATGCCCGCGCCGAGCGAGGCCGCGAGCCCTACCAGGAAAGCGTCACGGCTTTTGTGCGTGGCGAAGGCCGCTGCAAAAATCGGTGCCAACGTTGATATCGATCCGTCAATCAAACCGGAGAGGCCCGGCTGAACGACTTGCAGCATGAACGTGCGCTGACTGGTTTTGTCCTCCTCGGTGCGCTCTCCCGTGGCAACCTGTTTTTCTTCGAGAGATTCCGCAAATTCGGAGTGGTGGCGTTCGATTCCCAGCGCACGTACCAGCCACGTGGGGCGGCGTTCGAGAAAACCCTTGATGTCCTGCCGGCGGATCAGTGGGATGTGTTCGCCGAATCTCTGTCGGTGCATCTCAATCAGCATTTGCCGGTGGCGCGATTCCTCCGCCTGCATATCGTCAAAGGCTTTTGCCGTGGCGGGATACGTCTCCCGCAATCCTTCGGCGAAGTCGCCGTACAGGCGGCTGTCTTCCTCTTCCAATTGAATGGCGAATGCCAGGATTTCCCGTTCGGTGAGGTCCTTGAAACTCTTCTTGGCCATATCGGACGCCCTCAGTAGCGTCTCTTCCGCGATGGAATTATACCCGCGCCCCCGACAGAGACAGAGCCGCCCTTTTTGTAGGACACCTCAACAGGGCGTGGCTAGTCATATCTCAGATATATGCGGCATGGACCGAATGTACAACGTGGTTGGAAGTGGCCTACGAACCTCTTCCGCAACAATCGACTCCGGCTGGGAATCCCACCTCAATTCTCGGATTCCCAGGGACATCTTTCGGTGTCCACTGTCGGAGTGGGAGGACGAGGAATGAACCCCGCGTTTTTTCTATTTTGAATCGCAATCTTGCCTGTTGAAACTTAGCACCCGATTCACGGTTGCCCACCCGGATTCGGCTTTCCGGGAATGTCACTCTGCCGTGGCGCCGGTCAGAACCCTCTCGAGGATATTTACCTCAAATGGCTCTTGTACTAATCCCCCGACACTTTGCTCCAAATGTTTAAAGTGAGCACTTGCTGCGTGCCGATCGAGCGCAGCCTGACTCTCCCATCTTTCGTAGAAGTAGAAGCGGCCCCTCGAATCAGACTCATAGAGTTCATACAATTTGCATCCCGATTCAGCTCGGGTGGGAGCTAACATGCCCCGCAGTAGCTCTCTGAGTTCGTTTTCTTTTCCTCTGCGCGCCACGAATCTCGCAATTACATTCACTTCAGCCATTATTGTTTCCCTCCCTCATTCGTAGTCGCCCTGCAATCGCGATGCATCGCACTGCTGCTTCAAAGCTGGATCAATCAGCGGGAGATCCATCGCGGATCAAGGCGCTTCCGCATCTCTACCGGTCGACGGTGACCATCACTTCCATCGTCAGGGACACCTACGCGTCGTCCGTTCTTGCTCCAGCGTCCCTGTCAAAGCGGACCGGCAAATTCTCTCGCCATCCGGCCCCCCGGTGCGTTGTACTTGACCAGTATATGTCCGGTACTCCGGCTACTCAGGACTTAGCTCCGCTGACCGCTTCCCAGATGCCTGTTAATTTCCGCAGGCCTCGGTAAAAGAGAGTACAGTGAGTAGGTCTCGTCTAGCGTCTTCAGCCGTGCCCGTTCGGGTGACGGTCCCTGCGAAATCAGACAAAAAGAGTTTGGCAAGAAGCCGTTGTACCAATCTGTCGCAATGTATATCACTGAGCTGTCAGTACGAGAATGGGGGTTCCCTTTTTGATCCATGTAGAGCAGCGTAAATCACGACGTTTCTTAATAGGACTACCCGTCATTGTCCGCTGGACGTATGAAAATCTCCGAGGTGAAGCGGAGACCAAAACGCAGGATGTGAGTTCTCGTGGGCTTCGCTTTGACTTGCCCACTGAACTGAAGAACGGTTCCGTAGTCGAGGTTCTGATGACTTTGCCGCATCAGGTCTCCCAAGCAGGGCCCGTCCGGGTCAACTGCCAAGGTCGTGTGGTGCGTACTAAGCTAAAAGATTCGAATCAAGTAGAAGTGGCAGCCACAATTCAGAGGTTCGAATTTATTCGGGACAGAGAAAACGCGGCATAGAACTTACGCCTCGCCTCAGCATTGGAGCGGCATGAGTAGTACGGTTAATGCCGTTCCCGGACGAGTGGAGTACTAGACCACCACATGTCCGGTAATCCGACTACTCATGAGTTGCGCCCACTTACAACTTCATCTCAATCAGTGGTGCTGAAACTCCGGTGACGCTAGCAGAAATCCCGTCACCAGCCGCAGCCGGCTGAGCGGCGTCACCGGCGCACCATTCTGATCCTCCGTCTCCTTGCGAATCACGGCCTCCTCGTTGGGCGCGAACTCGCCGGGCATGGTGGCATCTTCCAGTAGCGCGATCGCAAAATCGAGCCCCGTGGTTTCCGCGGGCCGGATCGCCTTGGTGCGCGGCCCGTTCAGGCTGGTCAACACGGCTTGGGTCACCAGCGACGAAGGATCGAACAGCACCCCGCCCAGGTTCCCTTGCGTCAGCGCCGTGGAAAAATTGATTCGCGCAAGCAGCGCCCCTTCGTTGTCCCACGTTTCCGCTTTCTCCGAATACCCGGTGGGCACGACCATGCCGTAGGGCTGCATGCCCATGTTGCTCAGGGTCTGAACCAGCGCGTCCGTGGCTGTCACATTCGCTCCGCTGGCCCGCACCGCCGACACGACTAGATCGAGCGGCGTCTTCAGCTTTGCGCCGTACGCTTTCGGCGACCAGAACTCCGGAGAGCCAAACATGGTGCGCAGCACTTCGCGAATGTCCCCGCCGCTGGATTGAAATTTCGCCGCCATGCGGTTCACCAGCGCGGGCGGCGGATCGTCGGCCACGAACCGCATGGCGAGTTCCTTCGAAACGAATCGCGCCGTTGAAGGATGGTGCGCGAGCATCTCAAATGCCCTCATCCCTTCGTCCATTCCTGTGCCGTAGAACTTTTCGCCCAGCACTTCTTTTATTCCCGGCTCGTGCTTCCTAGGATCGAACTCGAATTGCCCGCCGTCATCCGGCTGCGCGATGGTCCAGCCGGTCAGCACACGCGCCAGCTCGGTCACGTCGGCCTGCTGATACCCGCCGTCGACCCCCAGCGTGTGCAGTTCCATCACTTCCCGGGCGTAATTCTCGTTGAGCCCGTTTTCCCCGTTTTTCCCCGCGGCTTGTGAGTGCGCTCCGATACTCAGCCAGTTGTCGAGATACATCAGCATCGCGGGGCTTTGCGCCGTGGCGATCAGCAAATCCGAGAATTTCCCGAGCGCCCGCGGACGAATTACATCGCGCTCGTACGCCGTGGTGTAGAAAATGCACTGGTTCTTGTACTGGTAGACGTTGAAGTGGTTCATCCAAAAGTCGGTCATCACTTCCTGCAGCTGGCGCTCGGAATAGATTTCACGCATTACCTTGGCTTGCTGCAGCTCCGTGGCCACCACGCCCGCAGGATTCGACATTGCGCGGATTGTCTCCCGCTCCTGCGGCGAAGCGTCGGCCATCAGGCGGTCGCGTTGGTCGGGCCGCAAGTGGTTGGGGAAATTCACGAGCTGTTCGGAAGACTCCCTCTCAAGCGCCGCGAGGCGCTGATTCTTCGGCAGCGCGAGCAGGCCGTCGGCGATCGCGCGCGCCTGTGCGTCTAGCGAATCGGGAACCGGCGGCTGGCCGGGAGGAGTCGTCGGGTTCGTGCCAGGCCCATTCGCGGCGGGCGTTTTCGCCGCGTCCTGCTGCTTGATGCGCGCCACGTTGACCATGTAGATGAGTTGGCTGCCTGCGTCCTCCGGGAGCGGCCGTTTTCCGGAGATCACTTGGCGGATCACGCCGTCGGAGGGAAAGGTTTGCGCCAGTTGCTTTGGATTCATCCGCGTGGTGGCGTAGGGCGCGAGGCGCGGATTCAGCGCCGAGTCGTCGATGCTTTCGGGATGCAGCTGGTCCTCGATCCAAGCGTCGACGCCCTTGTCGAGCACTGCGTCGACGTCTCCTGGGCGCGGGCCAAACGTCAGCCGGTTGAGTGCGTGAATGGCGCGCTCGCGCTCGTTCAACGCCGCCGTCGGCGACGGCCTGTTTGCCTGCGGTCGCGCCGTCTGTTTTTTCGCCGGCACGCTGCTTGTTTGCGCGGCCGCCGGCCACGCCATTTGCACCGCCAATGCAATCGCCGTCATCCGTTTCGCCCAGAGAATGTTTTTCATGACTTGCTCCCGCCTTGAACGCCCCTATTTTAAACCCTAATTACCGGCTGAATGTTCCAGCAAATTTCAAGGCGCAAAGCTCGCGTTCCAGCCGAACCGGCAAGAAAAAGGCTGAGACGCATGCCGCGCCACTGCCCAATGAACCGCTCTTCATTCTTCATTCGGGGGTCTTAACCCTGAAACCAGAGACGAGTGGGCATCGCCAAGCGCCACGACGCCCTTACCGTCCATGTGGAGTACTGGGCCGGTATATGTCCGGGAATCCGACTACACGGGAGTTTGATCCAGCCAAGTCACCAGATTTCGTCATGCTTAGGTATTTACGTTTCCAGAACGTCATCCCCGCCAATGTTTACCAACCCAGTCTTTTGAGCCACCATTAAAAGCGGAGGTCGCCGATGAAGGTCGAACCCCACTGGAACGGAGGGTACATTGAGCGCCTTCCGAAACAGCCGCTCTCTGCGCAGATCATTCTGGCTTTGTTACTCCTCGCTCTGGCAACCAGTGCGGCCCAGATGAAGCCCGGTGACCGCAGAAAGGCCTATGGCGAGGCGAGAGCATCCGTCATCGAGTCTTTATTAGCGACTGTCTATCCTGGCGCTGACGTCGTCTGGGACCCTGCGCTTATGCTGCGAGTACCGGGCGACACTCCGCGCATGGTGGAAGTGCCCGTTTACGTGAGAGGCAGCGCCGCAAACGGAGGGCTTGAGGGCATCGCAACAATTGAGCTGGAAGGAAAGAAAGAACAATACATTTTTGAAGCTCAGGGTTTTCGGCGAGCTGACAGACCTGTTTTTCCCACCGAGCTGTTTGTTTTTCGCGCCAACACGGCGGGCCGCATTCAGAAATATAAAAGACTTGTGATTGATGAAGGCGAGCCGCTGACTGAAGTTAAGACCATGTCGATGCAGGATTGGTCGCAAAAAGAATGGTCGGTGCTGGAACTACAATACGACACTCATCGAGTTGGCCCGAATTCCCTCACCACCATCGAATGGCACAGCACTCTCGATGCGAACACCGGCCAATTTATCACCCGGCTACCTTATGGTATCACCAGGAAAGTAAGAGGCGGGAGCGAGCAGCCGTTCTTTTTCGGAATCAGCCGCAATAGTCCAACCACCCTGCTGATCACAAACCGATTCGGAGGAGAGACTCACCCGTACAACTGCTCTGACCCGTGCGTCATGGACGCCGACACGTTGTTATCCGAGTGGAAGCTCAACGATGGGGCAACTGCCACGAAACTGACCGCGAAATCCGCCATCCCGACAAGTGTCGGTGACACGGGCGACGCGTCCCAGGCGACCATTCGCCTCAAAAATGGAAGAACCGTTCATGCCGATAGTGTGAAAGAAGTTGGCGATAAGATTGAATATACGCTGGGCGATTCGGTGTATGGAATTCCCAAAAGCCTGGTGCAGGAAATCGTGCCACCGGCGAATGCGCGGCCAAGCTCTCAAAACGATAACCCGGGAGCCACAACGCAGCCTTCGACACAGGCTCAAACCTCGCAGCCTGAGTGATGTCTTAACGAGGCCGGCCTCGCGACGGCCCGAGTAAACTGTTCGGTGTTCACCCTACAGTGCTCGGACCGAAGGAGGCCGAGATGAGAATTATAGGATGTGATTTGCATAGTCGCCAGCAGACGTTGGCGATGCTGGACACGGCAACGGGAGAGATAGAGAAAAGGACTCTGAAGCACGAAGAGAACATCGTGCGAGAGTTTTATTCCAAGCTTCCCCGGCCGGTGCGCGTGGGGATCGAAGCCACCGGATCGATGCAGTGGTTCGTAAACCTCATGGAAGAACTCGGGATCGAATGTCTGGTGGGTCATCCGGCAGAGATTCGAGCGGCCGAGCCACGAAAACAAAAACATGATCGGCGAGATGCGGACTTACTTCTGTCTCTGCTGGTAGAAGAGCGCTTTCCGTCGATCTGGCTACCTACGAAAGACCCGTTAGACATGCGGGCCTTATTGCGGCATCGACACCAGTGGGTGGGCCTGCGGGTCAAAATACAGAACGCGCTACAGGCGATTGCTTTGGCAAACGGGCTCCGACGCGGTTCCTCCCTATGGACGCAGGCCGGGCAACACGCGATCGCGGCTTTGCCGTTGTCACCCCATGCCGCTTATCGGCGGAATGAGTTGCAGGCGATGTACGTGAAATTCGAGACGGAGATCGAAAAACTAAATCAGCGAGTCGAGCAGCAAGCGCGGGAACGTTCCGGAGCACGGCTGTTGATGACCCATCCTGGAGTAGGATCGATCACCGCTCTGGCGACCGACGTGTTCCTGGGCGATCCAGCTCGATTCGCAGACAGCAAAGCCCTGGCTAGTTATGTGGGGATGATCCCCGGAGAATATTCCAGTGGCAAGCGACAGCGACTGGGTGGTCTAACCAAACAAGGCAATCCGCTGTTGCGCTCTCTCTGGGGTGAAGCAGTCATCCATGCAGTACGCCGGGATCCACAGTTGAAACATTTTTACCGCCGCAAACTAATCCAGAAAGGTCTCGGAAAGGCGAGAGCCGCCGTGGCTCGCAAACTGGGAATCCGGATGTGGATCATGTTGCGGGATCGGATTGAGTACCACGAGTTCTGCCGTCGTGGACAGAGGCAGCAGACAAGTGGTGATGCCCGTGCGGGGATGTCAGAACCGCGTTATGGTGCGAAAGTCACCGGCTGAGTGATTAGGCTACCCGCCTCCCTGAAAGGGGAGATCGAAAAACTCATCGTGGTCGATCGTGATCGAAGAGATGACTGGTGGGCAACACCGCGTGGATGAGCATCAAAGGCTGAGCACTTTAGGGTGAACGCAGATGAGTAGAAGCTCCAAAAACAGACGCAATCCCTGCGCCGACGAACAGGTGTGTTCGATTTGAGCAAGGAGCGTTAAGAAAAACCCCTTGTATCGGCCGGCCTCGTTAGAGATAACGCCGTTACCGGACAAGTGGAGTACTAGGCCTATGCGGGCGCCCAGCGCAACAGAATGCGTGTTCTGTTGCGTTTCTTCTGGATCATTGACTCAGTACAAATGACTAAACTGCCGTCCGCTTCAAGTACTCTGCCGGTAATGTTGCATTTTGGGATTAAACCGCGGGCTACAGCCGCGCGTGAGGCTCGTCGCAGTGACGCGCCCTTCCCGTACCCCGGGGTAACTCCATGAAATTAAACAGTCGTGGTCGAAGCATCCCGGAACTTTATTCCGGGTACGCCGTCGCGTGTCCGCGCGTGACAACCCCGCGCCCGGCCCATAGAATCGAAAGTGAGAACAGAGAGCGAATGACAAAAGAAAGCGCCACGGAAAAACCAACTACAAACGAAAAAGGTCCGCGCACGATGCCTCCTGAAACACCTGGCGTGCGCCCGGTCGGCCCAGATTCCTCACGCATTGAAGACGTCCGCGTGCTGGTCTTCGACCTCGATGGCACGCTCATTGACTCGACGCTCGATCTGGTTCTCGCCGTCAACGCCACACTCGAATACATGGGCCGCCCGCGCCTCCCCAGCGATGACGTCGGCAAATATGTCGGAGGAGGCGCCGCGCTGCTGGTTCGCCGCGTGCTTGGTTCGGACGCGACCGATGAAGAAGCCGCCACCGGGCTTGAACATTTCCTCTCCTACTACCGCACGCACATGCTGGACAACACCGTGCCGTATCCCGGCGTGTGCGAAGGCCTCGAGCTGCTGAGGGATCATCCGATGGCCGTGCTCACCAATAAACCCGTGCGCTTCAGCGAAGGGATCTTGAACGGCCTTGGCCTCGCGCGCTATTTCCGCTATGTCTACGGCGGCAACAGTTTCGAAAGCAAAAAGCCCGATCCCTTCGGAATGAACGTCCTGCTGCGCGATTTTGGCGTTGCGCCGCGCCAAGCCATGCTGGTGGGCGATTCGGACGTGGATGTGAAGACGGCGCGCAACGCCGGCTCCTGGGCCTGCGGTGTGTCCTACGGCTTCTTGCCCGAAAGTTTTCGCGCCTGCCCTCCGGACATCATGGTGGACAGCTTGGAGCACCTCGCCGCCCAGGTGAATGGCGGCGTGAGTGCTCCGATAAACATCCCGCCAGTGGCACGGAGCGAAAAATGAACCCAGGTCGCCCGCCGCAAAGACTGGCGCGATGCCTGGTGCTGATTTCCGTGCTGGCACCCGCGTTCGCGGTGTTTGCGGTTCCGTTGCGGCCGCAATCGCAGTCGCAACCAACGAACACCACCCGCCTGCGGAAGAACTTCGCGCCCGTCCCACCAAAAGAAGTGCCGGTGCCTTTCCACGTCGGCGAGACGCTCAATTACCGGGTGTCGTGGTCCGCATTTTCCAACGCCGCGTCGGTGCAATTGACCGTGCCGGAGCGCCGCAATCTCTACGGATGGTCCACGTGGCATTTCCAGGCCATCGCGCACACGCAAGGTCCAGTGCGCTCACTTTTTGCCGTCGACGATCAGTTCGACTCCTACACCGACGCCGTCACGCTCGAAAGCCGCCAGTATGAAACACACTTGAACGAACTGGGCCGCGCCGAAGACGCGATACTGCATTTTGCAGCAACTGGAGAGGTGTCGCACGCGCCGCCGCCCATCGTCGCGGTGCGGCCCGGGACGCGCGACCCGCTCGGCGTGTTCTACGGGCTGCGCGCAGCGGACTGGCGTACTCCGGAATTACGCTTATCGGCGTACGATGGACACGACCTATACGACATCATCGCCACGCGCGAGGCCTCGGGCGAAATGGTGAAGGTCGCGGCGGGGAGCTTCTCCGCGTCACGCATCGGCGTCCGCGTTTTTCGCTACGGCAAAGAAGTTCCCGCGATTCACTTCACGCTGTGGCTTGCGGATGATGCGGCAAAGACTCCGGTAATCCTGCAGGCGGAATTACCCTTCGGAAATATCCGCGCGGAGCTGCTCTCCGCAAAATAGGAAAAATATGTTGGAGCTTTCGGGCCGGGCGGCGCTTTTAGTTTTCGGGAACAACCCAGTCGTCGGGCGGAAAATCGACGCGCCAGAAGGTCGCCGATGGCTCGACGAACTCGATTCCCATCTGCATTTTTCCGGCGTTGGCGTTTCCCAGATAAACGATGCGGCATTCACGCGAATCGCGCGTGGTTCGGTTAGTGAGGTTGATGTTTTGGCCGGCGGCGACAGCGGCGGCGAGGGCGATCAGCGCGCCATGGGCATTCACCACCAGCGTGCGCGTGTCTTCCTTGAAGTCATTACCGTCGGCGTTCTGGCCGGTGACCTCGATGGGAATGCTCAGCAGCACACGCATGCTGCGGCGTCGCCTTGATTCCAGGCCGAGGCCGCGCTTTTCGTCTTGTTCTTTGGTCAGAGGCGCCATGAGTAACCGAAATTAGCGTCGCCGGATGTTTTTGGCAATGGGACGCGCGGACAGGTCTGGTTCGAAAGCAAACAGCGGCCGGGCCGGGAAGAGGCTCAGCAGGCCACGATCTTTTCGCGGCCCTGCTTGATGCGCCGCGTGGCATTGCGCGTATCGACGACCAGCTTTGCGCTGCGCACAATGGCCTCGTAGTCATAGCTGGTGTGATCGGTGGCGATGAGGACGCAGTCGTAAGCGGCCAGGTTCGCCGGCGTCAGCTCGACGGAGCGCTTGTCCGAGAAATCGTAGTGGCGCATCTTGAACATCGCCGGGAAATAGGGGTCGTTGTAGTCGACGAGGGCGCCCTTCTGCGTAAGTAGTTCGAGAAGCTTCAGTGAGGGCGACTCGCGCAGATCGTCCACGTCCTTTTTGTAGGCCACGCCGAGGAGCAGCACTTTTGATCCCTTGATGCTCTTTTCACGCTCGTTGAGCGCGGCGGCCAGGGCGTTGATCACGTGGTAGGGCATCTCGGTGTTAATTTCTCCGGCCAGCTCGATGAAGCGCGTGGCGAAGTCATACTCGCGCGCCTTCCACGAAAGATAATAGGGGTCGACGGGGATGCAGTGCCCGCCAAGGCCCGGCCCGGGATAAAAGGGCATGAAGCCGAACGGTTTGGTGGCGGCGCTGTCGATGACTTCCCAAATGTCGAGTCCCATGCGGAGGCTGAGCTGCTTGAGCTCGTTGACCAGGGCAATGTTCACGCAGCGGAAGATGTTTTCGAGCAGCTTCACCATTTCGGCGGCGCGCGTTGAAGTGACCGGAACCACGCGAGAAACAATTTGCGCGTACATGCCGCAGGCTGCGCGGCCGCTCTGAGGATTTATTCCGCCGACAACTTTGGGAATCTGCGCGAGGCCGAACTGCTTGTTGCCGGGATCTTCGCGCTCGGGAGAGAACGCCAGATAGAAGTCCGGGTTCACGTCCTCGGAATCGGCGGAAATCGCGCACTTCATGCCGCCCTTTTCTAGAATGGGCAGCACTAGTTCTTCGGTCGTGCCGGGGTACGTTGTGCTTTCGAGAACGATGAGCTGGTTGCGTTGCAGATTGGGGGCGATGGACCGCGCTGTCTGTTCGACGTAGGAGAGGTCGGGCTCGCGGCGTTCGTCGAGCGGCGTGGGGACGCAGATCAGGACAGCGTCCATGTCGCGCAGCTTGGTGAAATCGGTGGTGGCGCTGAACCGCTTCGCCTGGACGTGCTCGCGAATCTTGTCGCCGGGGATGTGCTGGATATAGGACTGTCCGGCATTGAGCTTTTCGATCTTGGTGGGGTCAAGGTCAAACCCGGTGACGCGCTGGCCAACGTCGGCAAAGCGCAGCGCCAAAGGCAAGCCTACGTAGCCGCAGCCGATGATGCCGATCTCGATTCCTTTTCCCGCGAAAAACTCCGGCTTGCGCTCCTTACCCATTCTGCCTGCCTCCTGTGTGATTGCGCCCCCGTGGTTTCGGCTGGACCGAGCGTGAGAACCAAATGGAAAGCGAAGCTTAATCATAGCAAGAATCGGGCGAAGGCCAGGTAAAGGTAGGGTGAAAGGATGCGAAAGCAGCAAGACCGAACGAGGCGCTTATTGCACGGTGGGACCATCATGAAGCGCACAGAAAGGAGTGTCTTTGCCACGAAAGCGGTTTAGGTTCGCGAGGACGCAAGCGGAATGACTTTGGCGGCTGGCGAAGGCTCGGGGACGGGGTGGGCGTTCGGTTCGCTGCGGTCGCGATGGAGGATGCACGGCGCGGGTTCGCGACGCTGAAAATCAGGAGCGGGGAAGTTGCCACCGAGGAGGGTTTCGGCGATCACATGCGCGGCATGGCGGAGATTGCGGACAGAGAAGTCCGGGAGGGCGCCGCGGGATGCGAATTCCTGACACACCGAGCAGTGCGGCGAGGAGACGAGCAGGGTAGTGACGCCGGCGGAGCCTCCCGCGAGGATGTCGGGAACACCGTCCCCGACGAGGAACGAGCGGGTCAAGTCGATGTTGCGTTCCCGGGCGGCGCGGAGCAGCATGCCGGGCTTGGGCTTGCGGCAATCGCAGTCCACGCGATAGGCATCGAGGGTAGCCTCGGGATGGTGGCGGCAATAGTAGACGGCATCGAGGCGGGCGCCCGACCGGGCAAGCTGCAAGCGCATGGCTTCGTTAATGGTATCGAGCTGCCAGGGCGTGAATTTGCCTTTCGCGATACCCGGTTGGTTGGAAACGACGATTACCTGAAGATTCAGATGGCTCAGAGACGCGATGGCTTCCCCTGCGCCGGGAAGCAAATGAAAGTGTTCGGGATGGGCGGGCGAATCGAAGGTGCCGAATTCGGAATCATAAGCGTAGCTGTTGATGACGCCGTCGCGATCGAGAAACACAGCCGGTCTGGTCATAGGTAAGAATTCATTAACTTGATTCATGAGCGAGAACCCTCATTGTGGATTTCATGTTGGATTTCAGGGCGCAAGACCTGGCGTACTAGCTCTTCAATTCCCAGTCTGGAACCGCTTTCCGCAGTTTCCGCGGTATATGTGCAAGCATTTCGCCAATTCGATTTTCCGTGTGCCGACCGATCGGAAACACCTGTCAGCGCTCGATTGCTTATCCGCTCAGTGCTGCGCTATCCTGCCCGCAGATGGTTGATATTCATTGCCACATACTTCCGAATCTTGATGATGGCGCCGAGTCTTTCGAGATGGCCTGCGCCATGGCTGAATCCGCGATTGCCGATGGAATTACCCACGTAGTTGGCACACCACATGCGAATGCGCACTACCCGTTTGTTCCCGAATTGGTAAAGCAGCGCAGGGATGAAATTCAGGCTTGCTTCGAGGGGCGGCTGACCCTGGCCACCGGGTGTGATTTCCACTTGAGCTTCGACAATCTTCAGGAAATACAACACGACGCGGAACGGTTCACTTTGAATCAGAAGAACTACCTGCTGGTCGAATTTGCCGATTTCGCGATTCCGTCGTCGCTCGATCAAGCGTTGCATGAGCTGCAACTCGCCGGGATCCGCCCCATCGTCACGCATCCGGAGCGCAATCCGTTGATCCGGGCGCAACCCGAGCGGCTTTTTCGGTGGCTGCGGCAGGGTTGTTACGCGCAGGTCACCGCTCAGTCGCTGCTCGGCAGATTTGGGCGAGCAGCTCAGGAAGCAGCGGAAGAATGGCTGGGTAAGGGAGCCGTGCATTTTGTGGCGAGCGACGCGCACAATACGACTTCCCGCCCGTTGCAATTGCGGGAAGCGTTCGACCATGTGGCCAAGACGCACGGCGAGAGCGTCGCTGAGGCGCTGCTGATTGCAAATCCCCGGTCGGCGTTCGAAGGGCTGGCGCTGCCGTACATCCCAGAACTCCCTGAGGAATCGAGCGGCGAGAATTCTGGAATGCAAGGCAGCGGCGGCCGTCGCAAGCGATTCTGGTTTTTCTGAGTAGCGGGTCTCGAGCTGATTCTCGCCGATGGTTGCATTTGCAGATACATTCTCAGTCATGCAGAATAATTGGGGCACGCGGAAGCCAATACAGAAGGGGTGGCCAACATGAAGATGTTCGTCAAATCGACGGGCAGAAGCTGTGGGACGGGTGATCGCTACTCTCGTAGCAAATCCTTGGGGCGCGCGGTTGCTTTGGCCATCCTGGTATTTGGGGGCGTCATGACGATTTCCGCACCGAGCGCATCGGCCACTCCCACTCCCGACGGCGCGCAACTGTTCAGCGTCAACTGCGTGGTATGCCACGGAGGGGATGGCAAGGGCACCGAAACAGGGAAGAGCCTTATGACTCCCGATCTACATTCCGACGTGGTGCAGAAGCAGACCAACGCCATGCTTACGCAGGCTATATCCGAGGGGAAAAACAACATGCCTCCCTTCATGAGCACGCTCAGCAAGGCGGACATCCAGAGTCTGGTCGTTTACGTTCGAAGCTTTGGAAAGAAGACCCAGTAGCGAGTACCCTCCGCGCGATCCTCAGAGTCTCCCTATCAGGCGAAGCAAGCGGTCGATCCCTTCGCTGAATGAATCACTCGGCGGCAGCAGGCTAACGACGAGATATCCATCGTCGGGAAAATCGTAGAAATGCCCGGGATGCACGGTCACGGATTCCTCTTCGATCAGCCGTACGGCCAAGGCCTCATCCGATTCGACGGCGGGCACGCGCAAGACCGGATACCATCCGCCGTCAATTTCCAGCCGCGAAATTGAACCTTGTCTGGCGAGGCTGCGATCCAATTGCGCCAGATTCTCTTGGGTGCGCTGCGCGATCTGGGATTGCATCCGGGAGCGCTGGGCCAGCAATGCCGGTAGCGCAAACTGAAGAGGTCCGCTCACCGAGAGATACGTGTCGGCAATGATCTCCAGGCGTGCCATAGCGTCGGGCAGGGCTTGGCTAGGGCCGCTGGCCGCGATCCATGCGAGTTTCATCTGCGGCAGTGCCGCAATCTTGCTTAGCCCGCTTAGTACAAAGGTGAGCGCGCCACCATTCCCGGCAAAGCTGCCGTGTTTGGGAGGTTTTACCGCGGCGGACGAAGAGGGCATCGGGTAGGCCATTGGGTAGTCGAGAAATACTTCGTCGACGACCAGGGCTAGATTGTGCGCCGCGCATAGCCGATTGAGTTCTTCGGCTTCGCTCGCGCGAATAAAATTTCCGGTGGGGTTGTTGGGATGCACGAGCAGGATGGCGCGGGTTCGCGGCCCGATGACGCTCGCGAGAGCCTGGAAATCGATCTGCCATCCGTGGTCATAGAGCAGACGAAATGGGCGCAGCTTGACGTCTTGAATGGCGGAGAGAAATTCGAACAGGGGATAGCTGGGATGGGCTATCAGAACTTCGTCGCCCGGATCGCAGAGCAATCGAAATAAGAAGGAATAAGCTTCGCTGGTGCCAGTGGTGAGGATTATGTGTTCGGGATCGAAAGCGGCGCCGGGATTTTTCTCTCCGTAATAGTTCGCTATTGCTGCTCTCGCTTCAAGACACCCTTTTGGATTAGGGTCGTAAGGCTGTGCCGCGGACGCGGCCACCGCCGCGACGATGGACGCACGATCGTACTGGAAACCGCACGTCGTAGGGTTAGAAGCAGTGAGATCGAAGACCGGCTTGCCGCTCTCGCGTAGCCGGCGGAGAGATCGCGTGTACGCGTTTTCAGCCAGCTCCCAATTTGTGCGTAAGGAGAACATGCGGCCGCGAATTGTAGCATTTCAGCAGAGAAGGCTTGCGCCGCCGTCCATGCTCAAGGCAGCGGGGCTAAATGACCCGCTCGTGTGAATAGCCGGCAGCTTCCAGCGCCGCGGTAAGCACGGCAATATGTTCCGGCCCTCGCGTTTCCATGGTGATGTCGATCGCCGTGTCTCCCAGCAGTACCCCGTAATACGCGCGATCGTGTTTCGTTTCCACGATGTTGGCCTTCTCGCTGGCGATGACCGCAGCGAGCCGCTGTAGCGCCCCCGGATGGTCCGGCAGATGAATTCGCAAACGCACGAGGCGGCCATCCTTTACCAAGCCTCGCTCGATGATGCGGGAAAGCAACGACACGTCGATGTTGCCGCCGCCAATGAAAATCCCCACGTTCTTGCCGTTGTGGGGAATCCTACGCTGCAGGAGCGCCGCAGTAGTCACCGCGCCCGCGCCTTCCGTCAGTGTCTTTTCCTTTTCGAGCAGCAACAGGATGGCGTTGGCGATCTCCTCTTCATCGACGGTGACGATGTCGTCCACATATTTTTCCACCATCGGAAAAGTGAGCGATCCGGCGGTGCGAACGGCGATGCCGTCCGCGATGGTTGCTTTTGCCGGCAATGTGACCGGACTGCCGTGTTCCAGAGCCGCTTTCATCGAGGGCAGCTTGGAAGTCTGCACGCCCACGATCCGGATCTTCGGATGCGTTTCCTTCACTGCGCACGCCACGCCAGAAATCAGGCCGCCGCCGCCGACGGGAACGAGGAGGACGTCCAAATCCGGCTGCTGTTCGATCATTTCGAGTCCCAGCGAACCCTGGCCGGCAATCACTTCCTCGTCATCGAACGCGTGAATGAAAGTGAGATTCTGTTCGCGGCAGCGCCGCAGCGCTTCTTCGCAGGCTTCGTCGTAATTCGCGCCGACGAGGATGACCTCCGCGCCGTACTCGCGAGTGGCGGTTACCTTTACCAGCGGAGTCGTGAGCGGCATGCAAATTTGCGCCTTGATGCCGCGCTTGGTCGAGTGATACGCAACGGCCTGCGCGTGGTTGCCCGCCGATGCGGCGATCACTCCGCGCTGCCGCTCGGCGTCGCTCAATAGCAGAATCCTGTTGAGGGCTCCGCGCTCCTTGTACGACCCGGTCATCTGCAGGTTTTCGAGTTTGAAAAAAACGGAATTGTTCGTCAGCTTCGAAAAGGTCTCTGACCGAACGAAGGGAGAAACAAATATGGAGTCGCGAATGCGGGCGGCCGCAGCCTGAATCTTTTGAAGGGTCACCATGTCGGAAGCACCGCCACCGCCGGCGCAAGCTGTTGATTGTACATGGAGAGGCTGCGGAGCGGTTCCTGAAAAACCAGCATCGCGAGCGAAGAGCGTGCTTCGGGTCTCCCCTTTTGCGTGAACTGGTCGGGCAAGTCGCGGGGAAGGGAATGACAAAATGGCGCGCCCAAGGAAAACCTTAGGATTTCAGACCCACAGAGTCCTTTTAAATGAATCCGCAGCAGAGCGATCATTCTTTCCGTGCTTCACCAAGCTTCTCAGTGAACAACAGTTTCCGTTACGCCCTTTTCCAGCAACTGGGCGAACCGTCCGGCATTCACCGGCCGGCTAAAGAGGTAGCCCTGCCCCTCGGGACAGTGCCGAGATTGCAGGAAGGCGAGCTGTTTCGGTGTCTCGATGCCCTCGGCGATCACGCGATAGTTGAGGCTCTTGCCCATATCAATTATGGCGGTGATGATGGCGGCGTCTGTCGGATTGCCGGAGATCTGACGGACGAAGGACTGGTCAATCTTCAGAACGTCGATGGGAAACTGCCGGAGATAGCTAAGACTGGAATAGCCGGTTCCGAAGTCATCTACCGCCAGCTGTATTCCCATCATTTTGAGTTCCCGAAATATGGTTATCGTAGATGCAGCATTCTCCATCACCACGCCTTCGGTGAGCTCGATGTCCAACAACACGCTTCCAAACCGGTTTCTTCAAGCGCGGCGCGAACACCGGTGACAAAGGACTGCGTACGGAATTCCGCCGAGGACACGTTGACAGAAATCCGTTTGAAGGGGAGACCCGCATCCCTCCATATGCGTGCCTGTCTGCATGCTTCGCGCATAACCCAACGGCCGATCGGGACGATCAAACCACAGTCTTCGGCGAAGGGTATGAATTCGGCAGGAGGAATGAGTTCCTGGCCAGGCCGCTGCCAGCGTAGCAAGGCCTCGACGCCGGTGATGTCACCGGTATCGAGATTCACCTTCGACTGATAATGCAGCGCAAATTCGTTCTGTTCGAGTGCGTGGCGCAATCTCTCCTCCATGGATTGCCGCGAGATCGCCTGAATGTTCATCTCCGCTTTGAAGCATTGGAAGTTATTGCGGCCGCTTTCCTTGGCGTGATACATGGCGGTGTCCGCGTTCCTGATCAGGGTTTCGGCATCCTCTCCGTCTCCCGGATAGATGCTGATGCCGATACTGGCGCCGATGTCCACAACTTGTCCGTCGATGCTGTGAGGTGCGGAGAGCGAAAGAAGCACTTTCGCCGCGCATAGAGCGGCAGCTTCCGTGTTACCCGCCCCGGAGAGCAGGATTATGAATTCGTCTCCGCCCAAGCGGCTGACTGTGTCGGAAGCGCGGACACAGTTCAGTAATCGCTGCGAAACGGACCGCAGGAGCTGGTCGCCGGCAGCATGTCCCAGCGAGTCATTGACGTGTTTGAAACGATCCAAGTCCAGAAACAGGATCGCAACGTTATTGCGCTGCCGGCGGGCGAGGGAAATCGCTTGGGTGACCCGCTCGTTGAGCAGCAGGCGATTAGGCAGATCCGTCACGATATCGTGCTGCGCGGAATGCGTCATTTGGCGCGACATGGCCCGCGCTGTGCTCACATCATGGAAAACAATCGAGCACCGATGACGCGGCCTGTTCGATCGTGGATCGGCGCGGCGGAGTCCTCAATCGCGGATTCGACTCCTTCCCGGCGAACCAGTATGCAGTTCGCCGTCAGTCCTACGGCTTTATTTCGCTCGACGGCCATCTTCATGGGGTCCCGGGCGGTCTCACGCGTTGTGCCATCAAGAATTCGAAAGACTTCAGCCAGTGGTTTGCCGATGGCTTCATGAGAGCGCCACCCCGTCATGGTTTCCGCGACGAGATTGAGGTACGTGATGTGGCCGGAAATGTCGGTGGAAAGGACGGCGTCGCCGATTGAGTTCAGCGTGACTGTGGCCCGTTCCTTCTCCAAGTACAGGGCGTCTTCGACTGCCTTGCGTTCTATTGCGTTTTGTACTGCGCGCGGCAACCAATAGCTATCGAAATGGGCCGGCAGAAGATAATCCTGCGCACCGCCGCTTACGGCTTGCTTGGCGAGGGCTTCGCTATCGCCGCTACCGAGGATTAGTACCGGAACCTCGGGCGCGATCGCGATAATCTTATTGAGCGTCTCGATGTCCTGACTATCGGGCAGAGACAATCCGAGCAATACAGCCGCAACTCCTCCCGTGCTGGGGTACGAAAGCCCCTCGGACAGCAGGCTGGCCCGATCCACGTCGAATGAACCGCTGCCGTTCGCGGCCAGCGCCTGGAGAATCTTATCGGCAACGTCCTGATCTTTTTCAATCAGAAGTATTTTTGGACATAGACGGAGTGTGGTCATAGTGCTTCCCCTACTTTAAACATCGGTCTTGCGGCCTACGTTCATTAGTACGGCAGCGCACAACCTTTGCTCATGAGAAGAATTTAATCTGATGCCTGAGTGACATCCGATTCTGATGAGCCGGGCCCTGCAGCGTTAATCAGGAGTTTGGCTGTAGATGATACGGGTCTCTTGCCGGATATTTGGACCTCAGAATGGGGATGGAACCGCGCAAACGCAGAGTTACTTCGTTGGCGGTTTGCTAAAATCACCCGTTTCCAATGAGATCGTAAGGCGTATTTTCTTTATCTTAAATCTTAGGCAATACGCGAAAAAAGAAGAGTGGCGCGCCCGGAGAGGTTCGAACTCCCGACCCTCTGCTTCGAAGGCAGATGCTCTATCCAGCTGAGCTACGGGCGCGCAGGTGGAACGGTCCCAATTCTAAGTCATTTTCCCTGTCCCAAAGGAGTCTAATACCGCGCTTAGCAACCGTCGGAAGAGTGCCCCTCCCGAAACCAAATGTGGTATTCAGGTAACTACTATTGCGGAGGGACGCACAACATGGCCTGGATGTTTTCGATATTGTTGCTCGCAATCCTGATGTCTGTGTCAGCTGCGACCGCCCAGAAGGCCTACGATCCGGGAGCGGGCGACACGGAGATCAAGGTCGGCAACATCGCGGCGTACACAGGATGGGGCAAGGAATACGGGGCCATTGCCCGCGCCGAAGCTGCCTACTTTCAGATGATCAACGATCGGGGCGGCATAAACAGCCGCAAGATCAATTTCGTCAGCGTGGATAACGGCTCCGATGTCGCGAAAAACATCGATTTGGCGCATCAACTGGTCGAGCAGAATGGTGTGCTGCTCGTCTTCAGCACTATTGGAACCGAGAGCAATCTGGCGATTCGCGGCTATCTAAACGAGAAAAAAGTTCCCCAGCTCTTTGTGGAATCGAGTTCGGCGGTGTTCGACGATCCCGCGCATTTCCCGTGGACCATGGGGCTGTTCGCGACCTACCGCACGGAAGGCGTCGCCTATGCGAAATATATTTTGCAGACGAAACCAGACGGCAAAATTGCCGTTCTGTACGCTGACGACGATGCCGGAAGGGAGTATCTTGCGGGAGCGCGCGACGGACTAGGCGACAAGGCTTCGACGATGATCGTTAAGGAGGTGTCGTATCGGGCCTCGGACGCGACCCTCGATCCGCAGCTGGCAGCGCTTAAGGCTTCGGGGGCGGACGTGTTCCTGAACCTATCGATCGGCCGATTTACGACCGTGGCAATTCGCAGCGCTTATGACCTCGGCTGGCATCCGCTGCAATTTATCCCCAATGCTTCACTCTCCGTCGCGGCATTTCTCGATCCCGCTGGCCTGGAGAAGTCCGCGGGAATCATTTCCAACGCGCGCTCCAAGGGCTGGCTCGAGCCGCAAGCGCGAAACGACCCGGCCGTACGCGAGTTTTTGGATTGGATGAGCAAGTACAATCGACAGGCTAGCCTTCGAGATCAGAACAATGTGGCGGGTTACGAACGCGCCCAGGCGCTGGTCGAAGTTCTTCGGAAATGCGGCAACGATCTTACGCGCGCGAACGTAATGAAGCAGGCAGCAAGCCTGGATTTGGAACTGGGCATGCTTCGGCCGGGAATCAAAATCACTACGAGTCCTAGCGACTATCAGCCGATCAAGCAATTGTTTCTGATCAGGTTTAACGGCAAGAGCTGGGTCCCCGCTGGTTCTGTGAGGTCAGAATAGCCCCGTACCCGTAACACATTCGCACTACAAGGTAGTTCCTATTGCTCCACAGGTGGCGGTTCGGTATGTTCAAGGGTGGGATGGGGAAACCACGCATCGTACTCGCAGACGACCACGAGATAATCCGCCGCGGTATTCGGAGCTTGCTAGACATCACTTCGGCCTGGGATGTATGCGCCGAGGCCAGCAACGGCCGTGAAGCGGTGGAGAAGGCCGTGGAGCTAAAAGCGGATCTCGTCATCATGGACGTGAGCATGCCGGTGATGAACGGGATCGACGCCGCGCGGCAAATCCGCGCCGTATCGCCATCGACCAAGGTTGTGATCTTCACGATGCACGACTCTCCCCAAATCACCACCGCGGCCAGAGAAGCGGGGGCGGTTGCTTGCCTGACCAAAACGACCTTGGGAGACAATCTGCGACGAGTTGTCGCTGAGGTTCTTGCTATCGATGGCCCGGCGTCCGGTGCGCCCGAGAAGGTCGCGGACGGGCACACGGCTGCTTGACAGCCTAGAAAACCGGCTATAACGTATTGCAAGGTCCCCCCGCTTGTAACTTTTAAACTTTTGACTAAATAGAATGGAGAGGGATATGACACCTCGTAGTGTCGAAGAGATCAAGAAAGATTGGGCTGGAAAGCGTTGGCGTGGGATGGAGCGGCCCTATACGGCTGAAGACATCGCGAAGTTGCGCGGAACGGTGCATATCGAGCACAGCTTGGCCCGTATTGGCGCAGAGCGGCTATGGGAGCTTTTGCATACCGATGATTATTTGCCCGCACTGGGCGCACTGACGGGCAATCAGGCCATTCAACAAGTTGAAGCCGGATTGAAAGTGATCTACCTGAGCGGTTGGCAAGTTGCCGCGGACGCAAACACTGCGGGACAAATGTATCCGGACCAGAGCTTGTATCCGGCGGACAGCGTTCCCGCAGTCGTGCGGCGAATCAACAACGCCTTTCAGCGCGCCGATCAAATCCAGCACGCCGACGGAAGAAAGCGCGGACCTTATTGGTTCGCTCCGATCGTCGCCGACGCAGAGGCGGGTTTTGGCGGTCCCCTCAATGCTTTTGAGCTAATGAAAGCGATGATCGAAGCCGGCGCGGCTGGCGTCCACTTTGAGGATCAACTGGCGTCGGCCAAGAAATGCGGTCATATGGGCGGCAAAGTGTTGGTGCCGACCCAGGAAGCAGTTCAGAAACTCGTGGCCGCAAGACTGGCAGCCGATATTCTGGACGTGCCTACCGTGTTGATCGCGCGAACCGATGCCAATGGAGCATTCCTTATCACCAGCGACATCGACGAACGCGACCATTCTTTCCTTACGGGAGAGCGCACCGAAGAGGG
>Ga0302326_10005450_pt1 | contig 29005 bp, 25 predicted proteins | sample Palsa_T0_3_FD_202264 | JGI IMG/M metagenome (GOLD analysis project Ga0302326, IMG submission 202264) | Peat permafrost microbial communities from Stordalen Mire near Abisko, Sweden - Palsa_T0_3 | ecosystem: Environmental > Terrestrial > Soil > Palsa > Peat permafrost | place: Sweden: Abisko... | reverse complement strand
GGCGAGGCCGAGCGCGGTGCTGCCGCTGAAGTATGCGATCGAGAGCGCGGCGAACGCTCCGGCGAGCATCGCGCCTTCGATCCCGATGTTGACGACGCCGCTTTCCTCGACCAGCAGCTCGCCCAGCGCTGCGAGCAGGATGGGCGTCGCCATCGTGATTACGGAGATCAGAAAAGCTTCAAGCATCGGGCATCTCCGCGACCGGCGGGACCGGATTCGCGCCGTCGCCAGATGCGCCGAAAATCTGCTCGCGGAGTCCGCTCCATGCCGGCGTGTCGAACGCGAGGATGATCAGAATCACGAGTCCCTGGATGACCTGCACCAGTTCGGGCGAGATGCCCTGCGTCCGCTGCATCGCCTGCGAGCCGTTGTCGAGCGCGCCGAACAGGAGCGCGGCCGGAATGATCGCGAGCGGGTTCAGGCGCGCGACGAGGGCGACGGCGATCGCTTCGAAGCCCCAGCCGGGCGATAGCTTCTCGTACAAGCGATGCGAGATGGCGGAGATCTGCACCGCGCCGCCGAGGCCGGCCATCGCGCCCGTCAGCGCCATCACCCAGACCGTCAGCGCGGGGATTCGCACGCCGAAAAAGGTGGCGGCGCGGCGGTTGCGGCCCATCGCGCGCAGCTCGAATCCGGCGCTGGTGTTGAACAAGAGCAGGTAGCATGCGGCCGCGAGAACGACGGCGAGCAGCATGCCGAAGTTGAGGCGGCTTGGCGCGAAGTAGAAATCGAGCTGCGCGGCGGGCGCGATGGGCGAGCTGGTCGGATAGGCGCCCGACGGTTCCATCAGCGGGCCATGGACCATCCAGCTGAGCGCCTGCACGGCGACGAAGTTGAGCATGATGGTGCTGATAACTTCGTTGACGTCGCGGCGCGCGCGGAGCCATCCGGCGATAGCACCCCAGACTGCGCCGCCCAGCGCGCCGGCGGCGAGGATGATCACGATTGCGATGAGGTGCGGGAAGTCGCCGAGATGAGGCCCGACCGCGCCGGCCGCGATTGCGCCAATCGTGAGCTGTCCGTCGGCGCCGATATTCCACAGCGCGCCCGAGAACGCGATTGACACTGCGAGACCGGTGAATATGAGCGGCGTGGACTTCACCAGCGTCTCCGAGAACTCGTACCAGCTGCCGAAGGCGCCCTCGGCGAGCGCGGCGAACACGCCGAGCGGAGATGCGCCGAGTGCGGCGAGTACGATCGAGATGAGTGCGGCGGCGAGCGCCAGCGCGGCGAACGGTTTCGCAATCGCGGAGAGCATCAGTCGCGCGCCCCGGCCATCAGCAGGCCCAGCCGCTCGGGATCGCGATCGCCGGGACTGGTCTCGCGAATTTTGCCGCCGCTGATAATCAGCAGCCGGCCGCATATTGCGAGCAGCTCGTCGAGGTCGCTTGAGATTAGCAGGACCGCGCCGCCGGCGGCGGCGAAGTCGAGAATCGTGCGATGGACTTCCGCGGTCGCGGCGAGATCGAGGCCGCGGCAGATATTGTGCGCGACAATCACGCGGGGATGCGACGCGATCGCGCGCGCAACCTCGAGTCGTTGGCGATTGCCGCCCGACAGCGCGCCTGCAAGCGTCTCGGGACCCGGCGCGCGAATCCGGAAACGCGCGATCAGTTCGCGGCAGAGATCGATTGCGCGCGAAGTGTTCAGCCATCCGTGGGACGTTGCCTGATCGCGGATGGGGCGGGCGAGGAGCAGGTTTTCCCATAGCCGCATGTCGAGGATCAGGCCGTCGAGGTCGCGATTTTGCGGTATCACCGCAATCGCGCCGATCGCGGTTATCCTGCCGGCGCTCGGCTGACGCACGTCCGCCAGCAGCTCGACCAGTTCAGTCTGGCCGTTGCCGTCGACACCCGCGATCCCCACAACTTCGCCGGCGGCAACCTGAAACGAAAGCTGGTCGAGAATTTTCCGGCCGATGCGATCGGCGAGCGTCAGATTGTCGACTTGCAGCACGATCGCGCCGGGATGAGGCCGCATCGCGGCGGCGTTCGGCTGAGTCACGAGCTCGCCGATCATCAAGGCCGCAAGTTTTTCCTCGCTGGTTTCGGCGGGCGTGGTGCGCGCGACGACGCGGCCGCGGCGCAGCACGGTGATTCGATCGGCGACTGCGATCGCTTCGGCCAGCTTGTGCGTGATCAGCACGACGATTCGGCCCTCGCCGCGGAGCTTGCGGAGCAGGTCGAGGAACGCGGTCAGTTCCGAGGGCGCGAGCACGCTGGTTGGTTCGTCGAGAATCAGCACGCGCGGATTGAAGCTGAGCGCGCGCAGCACCTCGAGCCGCACGCGTTCCGCGACCGAACGATTCTCGACTGTGATTGCGGCTGACGGCAGATCGAACCCGAGTTTCGCGGCGAGCGCGCGGGCGCGTGCGGCGACGTCCGCGAGATCGAGACCGCCCGCGCCTTGATCGAAGCCGCCGAGCGCGAGATTTTCCTCCCACGTCATCCGCTCGAACAGCATCGGGCTCTGATGCACCGTCGCGATTCCTGCGGCCAGTGCAGCGCGTGGCGAGCCGGGCTGCAGCGGTTTTCCATCAAGCGAAGCCTCGCCGGAGTCCGGCGCGACCCAGCCGTCGAGCACGTTCATCAGAGTGGTCTTGCCGGCGCCGTTCTCGCCGACCAGCGCGTGAATCTCGCCGGGACGCGCCTCGAAATCGACGCCGTCGAGCGCAAGCGTGCGGCCGAAGCGCCTGGTTATGGCGGTGGCGCGGAGCAATCAGGCGGCGCTTGCGCCGTAATGCGCGCGCACGTATTCGAGCGCGGCTTCGCGGGTTTCGAGCGCGCCGTCGAGCTGATGGTCCTCGACGTCCTTGAGAATTTCCTTGAAGCGGGGGCCCGGCGTGAACCCCAAATTCTTCAGGTCCTCGCCGCCGATCAGACGCGGCGGACGAATCTCGGCCGGCGACATCGTGGACATCGCGTGGCGGCAAAAATGCCAGAAGCCGAGGTACGAGCTCGACGCCATCGCGTCCATGAACGCTACGTCCATCAGTTCGTCGAAGCCGTCTTCCGCGAGCATCCGCTTGAGCGTAGCCGGGCGCATCCGCGGGGCCATGCAGAGCTTCAGATGATTCTTGACGAGGTAGGCGACGCGATCCTGCACGGCGCGCGAGCGTTTGAGCCGCGCGAGCATTTCCGCCGCCATCACGGCGCCCTGCTCGACGTGGCCGTAGAAGGTGACCTTGTCGCCCACCTCGGCGCGGCATTGGGGCTTGGCGATATCGTGCAGCAGGATTCCGAATGCGACGGTCTCGGTGCAATTCGCGGGGAGCATCGCAACGCCGATCCGCGTATGCGTGTAGACGTCGCCCTCGGGATGGAAATTTTCCGGCTGTTCGCATCCGCGCATCTTCACCACTTCGGGCAGCAGGATTTGCATCAACCCGCTGTCCATCATCAGATCCATCGCGCGCGCGGCGGCGCCCCCGGTCATCATCATGACGATTTCTTCGCCGATTCGTTCGGCCGCGATTCCGACAATCTTCGGCGCCGCGAGTTTCATCGCGTCCCAGGTCGCAGGTTCAATCGTGAAGTTGAACCGCGCGGCGAAGCGCACGGCGCGCAGGATGCGCAGATGATCTTCCTCGAAGCGGTCGTAAGGGTTGCCGATAGCGCGGATGATACCGGCGCGCAGATCGCGCATCCCGCCGACCAGATCGATGAACCGGTCGGCGATGGGATCGTAAAACATGCCGTTGACGGTAAAGTCGCGACGGATGGCGTCTTCCTCGAGCGCGCCGAAGCGCACGGACGAAGGCCGGCGGCCGTCGGTATATTCGGCGTCGGCGCGGAAGGTCGCCACTTCTATCGGCTGGTCGTCGCCGAGCACGACGCCGATCACGCCGAACTTCGCGCCGACCGCGACGGTGTGTTCGAACATCTTCTGCACGACTTCGGGACGCGCGTCGGTGGCGATGTCGTAGTCTTTGGGCTCGACGCCGAGGATTCGATCGCGCACACATCCGCCGTTGAAAACGGCGATGAAGCCGGAATCGACCAGACGGTGAATGATGGACAGCGCCTCTTTTTCTCTGTCGCGCATGGCGGATGGGAGTCTCCAGCGGGACATTTTATAGCGCCGCGATTGGCGGGTGCCATACGGGCGGGGGAAGGAACTTGATTTAATGTGAAACCCGCGGTGGGTTTCACGCCTCCTTCGGCAGGGGTGACCCCTGCACCCGGTGTCAGGAGGAGCGAAATCGCGCGGACGCGATTTCGCTCCGGGGGTTTTGGGGGTTTGGACGGTGGTTTCAGCTTGATGCGAGAGCGGTGCGTTGGCGAAGCCGGGATTCTTCGCTTCGCTCTAGAATGACACGGACCGCTGCGCTGCAGAATTACACGAGACTAGAGACGGACGGCGTGGGCCGGTCAGGCGGCTTTTTTTTGGGTGCCTGAGTATTCTTTTCTGTAGACGCGCAGGAGGGCTGCGAAGACCGACATTATTGCTGGGCCTAAGAACAGGCCTAGCGGGCCGTAGGCTTCCAGGCCGCCCAGAATTCCCATGAACAGCGCTATCGTCGGCAGGCCGGTGCCGTGCTTCATCGCGAGCGGCTTGATGAAGTTGTCGATTACGGCGAGCGCGACCGAGCACCAGATGAGCAGGCCTATCGCCGCCGACCAGCTCGATGCGAAGCCGAGGTAGATCATCGCGGGAATCCATATCAGCGCGGTGCCGCCAATCGGCATCAGGCCGGCGGCGGCAGAAGCAATCGCGAGGAACAGCCAGTACGGCACGCCGAAGATCAGCATGCCGATGCCGATGGTCACGCCCTGCAGCACCGCGGTCAGCATCAGGCCGCGCATGACCGACGACAGCGTTGTGCGCAGGGTGTCGAAGATCGCCTTCTTGTCGTCCTCATGCAGCGGGGTCAGGTCCTGCAGGCTTTTGTAATAGAAATCGCCGTCGCGGAGCAGGTAGAAGAACGCGAGCAGCGCGATACCGAAGTCGACGACAAAGCCGAGCACGTTCTTCGCAGCCTGGGTCGCATTCTCGGCCACGTAGTTGCTGGTCATCTGCGCGGCCTGCAGCGTGAGCTTGGGCAGTTCTTCATCGAGCTTGTAGCCGCGCTCGCCCATTTTTTTGGCGATCCACGCGCCGAGCTCGGTGTTGACCGCCCAGTCGTGCAGCTTCGTCACACCGCCCGAATCCACCAGCTGGGTCGCCTGGGAGTAGAGTGCCTGCGCCTCGACCACGAGGCGGCTCGAGGCCCAGATTGCGGGCAGGATGACGCCGAGGGCGACGACCACGCTGATGATCGCCGTCGAGAGCGACCGGCGCTTGACGTATTTCTCGACTTCGATAAGCGCCGGATGCGCCATGAATGCGAGCAGGATGCCCCACATCAGCGGCGTCAGGAACGGCAGCATCAGTTGGTACAGCTCGTAGGCCATCACGGCCAGAAAGCCGAAGAAGAAGAGCTGTACTATGCGCTCGCGATCCATTTTCTGAGGCGTGACGAACCTCCGAGTGGGCGAGATACCCGGCGCGAGATCCTAGCAGATGCGGTCGCAGTGGTCGCCTGCCAGCCGGTTGCATGACGCTTGCAGGCTTTTCGGTTGCCCGCTGGCGCATAATCGGTTACCGTTGGCGTTTGCTTGAAGTATCCAATCAATACCCCTCGCCCGTGAAGGCACGTAGCTCAGTGGGAGAGCGCTTCCTTGACACGGAAGAGGTCGGCGGTTCAATCCCGCCCGTGCCTACCAGGTACGAGCCCACTGCAGCACGCGCGAATTCCGTCGTTCACTTTTTCACTCCGCCAGTTCCCCGCAATGATTAGAATGTTCGCTTGATGAGCTCCGACGTAACCGTAACCCTCGGCGGCGAGTCCCGCGTCGTGCCGGTTGGCACTATCGTTCGCGACGTACTGAACGGCATACCGAGCCGCGACCTGGTGGCAGCGCGCGTCGATGGCAAGGTCGTCGATCTGACGCGCAAGCTCGGGCATGACGCGGCGGTCGAGCCGGTGATGGCCGACTCGCCCGAGGGACTCGACGTCATCCGTCATTCGACCGCTCATCTGATGGCGATGGCGGTGCAGGCGCTCTATCCCGGCACGCAGGTGACGATAGGTCCCGTCATCGAGGACGGCTTTTTCTACGACTTCGCGCCCGCCACGCCGTTCACGGTCGAGGACCTGCCGAAGATCGAAGCGAAGATGCGCGAGCTGGCGAAGGCCGATCACAAGATCCATCGCACCGAAATCGCGCGCGAGGACGCTATCCGCAAATTTTCGGAGATGGGCGAGAAATACAAGGTCGAGATAATCCAGGGGATCCCCGACGACCACGTGTCGATCTACAGCCAGGGCGAGTGGATGGATCTTTGCCGCGGGCCGCATGTGCCGTCGACGCGCTATTTGAAGGCATTCAAGCTGACCAGCGTCGCGGGCGCATACTGGCGCGGCGACGAGCATAACGCGATGCTGTCGCGAATCTACGGCACCGCGTTCGCCAGCAAGGAAGCGCTCGAGGAGCATCTGAAGCTGGTGGAGCTGGCCCGCCAACGCGACCATCGCAAGCTGGGGCGCGAGATGGGCCTCTACATTTTCGATCCGATCTCGCCGGGATCGCCGTTTTACCTGCCCAAGGGCGTCATCATCTTTAATGCGCTGATCGACTACATGCGCCGGCTCTACCGGCGTTATGGATATGACGAAGTCGTGACACCGCTGCTGTTCAAGAACGAGATGTTCAACACGTCGGGGCATTGGGAAAATTTTCGCGAGAATATGTTTCTCTCGCCCGATCCCGACAGCGACACGCATTCGATCGACACCGGGCCCGACGGATGGCATCACGGGTACGGACTGAAACCGATGAACTGCCCCGGGCATACGTTTGTGTACCGCGCCGAGAAGCGATCGTATCGCGACCTGCCGCTGCGCTTTGCGGAGTTCAGCCGGCTGCATCGCGCGGAACGATCGGGCACGCTGCATGGCCTGATGCGGGTGCGGGCGATGTCGCAGGACGACGCGCACATCTTTTGCCGCGAAGATCAAATCGAGGACGAGATCGCGCTGAACCTGCAGATGGTGCGCGACGTGTACGGCGCGTTGGGTTTCGATCACGTCGAGTTCAAGCTGGCGACCATGCCCGAGCAGCATCTCGGCACCGAAGAGCAATGGCAGATGACCGAGGCCAAGCTGGCCAACGCGATGAAGCGCAACGAAATCGCGTTCGAGATAAATCCGAAGGAAGGCGCGTTCTACGGCCCAAAGATCGAGATTTACGTATCGGATGCACTCAAGCGCAAATGGCAGGTGGCGACGATTCAGCTCGATTACAACGCGCCCGAGCGCTTCGACCTGACCTACACCAACAGCGCCGGCGCCGAAGAACGGCCGGTGATGATTCATCGCGCGATCCTCGGATCGCTGGAGCGCTTTATCGGTGTGCTGATCGAGCATACAGGCGGCGTGCTGCCGCTATGGCTGGCGCCCGAGCAGGTGCGCGTGTTGTCGCTTAGTGAGAAGGTCGAGGACTACGCCAAAGAGGTAGCCAACCTGCTCAAGCGCGAGGGCTTCCGCGCACATGCCGACATCCGCAACGAAAAACTGGGATTCAAAGTTCGCGAAGCAGAATTGACCAAAGTGCCGTATATGGTAGTGGTCGGCGAGCGCGAGGCGGCCGATCGATCGGTGTCGTTGCGGCTGCTACGCGGCGAGAAGAGTAATGCGATGCCGCTTGCGGCGCTGGTCGAAAAATTAAAACAGGAGCCGGTGCCGGCTTAGGAGTTCATCCGGCTACCAGGCCGGAGGAGGTGCTTTATCCGTAGAGATTTCAGAACCCCACCCTCGAGGGAGCCCGCGATTCGCGTCAATAACCTGATTCGCGCGCAGGAAGTCCGCGTGATCGACGCCGACGGCACCCAGGTCGGAATCCTGCCGCTGCGCGAGGCGATCAAGGTTGCGGAGGCTCGCGGCCTCGACCTGGTCGAGGTCTCGTCGACGGCGACGCCACCGGTGTGCCGCGTCACGGACTTCGACAAGTACCGCTATGCGCAGAAGAAAAAGTCGCATGATTCCAAGAAGCACACCATCAGCATGATCAAGGAAGTGAAGATGGGATCGGCGACCGGGCAGCATGATGTGGACTTCAAAACTGCTCACATCAAGCGCTTTGTTGGAGAGGGCCATCGTGTTAAGCTCACCGTTTCGTTCCGGGGTCGCGCGATTACTCATCCGGAGCTCGGACGGGCACTGATTGAGAGAATTATTGCGCAGGTAACGGATATCGCGCAGGCTGAAGGCACGCCACGGATGGAAGGACGCAACATGTCCGTGCTGCTGACGCCGCGTTAAGAGAAAGAATTTTCAGGAAAGAAGAAGCGACCAATGCCGAAAATCAGGACCAGCCGTACCGCCGCCAAGCGCTTCACCGTGAGCAAAAGCGGCAAGGTCAAGTTCAAGCACGCGTACGCCCGCCACATGTTTTCGGCCAAGAACCCGAAGCAGAAGGCGCGCCTGCGCAGGACCGGGATCCTTGGAAAGGCCGACGCCGAAAAAGTAAAAATAATGATGCCGTACGCCTGAGCGCGCGGCCGACGAAAAACTGACTCGCCCGATATCTATCAAGGAAGGACTGCACTCCGATGCCTCGCGCAAAAGGCGGACCCAAGCGCCGCCGACGTCATAAGCGTCAACTGAAGCTCGCCTCCGGCTTTGTCGGTGGGCGCAAACTTTACCGGCAGGCCCGATCGACGCTCGAGAAGGGCCTCACCTACGCCTATCGCGATCGCAAGGCCAAGAAGCGCGACTACCGCACGCTCTGGATCGCGCGCATCAACGCACTCGCCCGCGAGAACGGAATCTCATACAGCAGCCTGATGAACGGGCTCAAGAAGGCCGGCGTCGAGGTCGACCGCAAGATGCTGGCGAAGCTCGCGCAGGAGCGCGACGCATTGTTTACCGAGCTGGTGCGCACCGCCAAAAGCGCGCTCGGCTCGCAAGCAGCAGCATAGAGCCGCGCGTTCCAGGCGCCGCGCACCAGGAGACCATGTGGGCCGATCGCCCACGTGGTTTTTTGTTTTTGCGAGACTTCAGTTAGAGGTTCAGTGAAGATGGCAATGAGAGAACAACTCGAGGAAATCAGGCAGCGCGCGATGGCCGAGCTGGGCGACGACGCCGGCGAAGCACAAGTCGACGCAGTCCGCGTGCGCGTGCTCGGCCGCTCCGGCGAGCTGACGGAAATAATGCGCGGGATGCGCGAGGTGCCCAACGCCGAGCGTCCCGCAATCGGCCAGCTCATCAACCAGATCAAGCGCGAAGTCGAAGCTCGCATCGAGTCGCTGATCGGAAAGCTCAAGGCCGCCGCGCTGACCAAATCGCTCAATGAAAAACGCCTCGACGTGACGCTACCGGGCATGCGCGTCGCGCGCGGACATATTCATCCGATCACCGACATTCTCGAAAAGATGCTGCAGATTTTCGAATCGATGGGCTTCGAAGTCGCGATGACCCAGGATATCGAGGACGACTTCCACAACTTCGCCGCGCTCAACTTCCCGCCGCATCATCCCGCGCGCGATATGCAAGACACCTTTTACGTCGAGGGCGGGATGCTGCTGCGGACTCACACCTCCAACGGCCAGATTCGCGTGATGGAAAAGCGACGCCCGCCGCTGGCCGTCGTATGCCCGGGGCGATGCTATCGGCGTGACGATCTGAGCGTGCGCGCCTCACCGATGTTCACGCAGATCGAAGGCTTCATGGTCGACAAGCGCGGCCGCATCACGATGGCTCATCTCAAGGGCGTGCTGTCGGAATTTACGCGCGCGTTCTTCGGCACGACCGCGGTGCGCTTTCGCGCCAGCTATTTTCCGTTCACCGAACCGAGCGCCGAGCTCGACATGCGCTGCCTGCTGTGCGATGGCGCCGGCTGCCCCGTCTGCAAACATTCCGGATGGACCGAAGTGCTCGGCTGCGGAATGATCCACCCGAACGTGATGCGCGCGGTCGAGTACAACCCCGACGAGTACCAGGGCTTCGCATTCGGCATGGGCGTCGAGCGCACCGGCCTGCTCAAGCTCGGCGTCGACGACATGCGCCTGTTCTTCGAGAACGACTTGCGCTTCCTCAGCCAGTTCCCGGCGCTGAGCGGAGGTGCGCGATGAAGCTGCCGCTCAGTTGGATGCGCGACTTCGTCAGCCTTGACGCGCCGGTCGAGGAAATTTCGCGCCGCCTCAGTTTCGCCGGCCTCGTGGTCGAGAATGTCGAGAAGCTCAAGCCCGAATTCGCGGGCGTGTTCGCCGCGCGTGTCGTCAACGTCGAGAAGCATCCCAACGCGGACCGGCTGAATCTTTGCGACGTCGACGCCGGCGCGATGGGCCAGTTCAAAGTTGTGTGCGGCGCGCCTAACGTGAAGGCTGGCATGGTCGCGCCGCTCGCGCTCGTTGGCGCGCAGCTTGGCAAGGAACCACCGCTCGAGGCCGCCGTGATTCGCGGCGTGAAGTCCGAGGGCATGCTCTGCTCCGAGCGCGAGCTCGGGTTGTCGCAAGATCACGCGGGCATCCTTGCGCTCGGCGCCGACGCGCCGATTGGCGGCGACGTTGCCGCATACTTGCACCTGGACGACACTGTGCTCGACGTCGAGATCACGCCGAACCGCGGCGATTGCCTGTCCGTCCTCGGCCTCGCGCGCGAGGTCGCCGCATTGTTCAGCGCCCGTCTGCGCGCGCCACGGCTGCGCGCCGCGCATTCGGCCGGCTCGCCCGACGGCGCCCGCTTCACGCTTTCGGTTGCGATCGACGCGCCCGATCTCTGCCCGCGTTACGCCGCGCTCGCGATGACCGGAATCAAGGTCGGCCCCTCGCCGGCATGGCTCAAACGCCGCCTCGAACTATGCGGCATGCGCGCGCTCAACAACGTCGTCGACGCGACCAATTACGTCATGCTCGAACTCGGCCAGCCGCTGCATGCTTTCGATTACGGCAAAATCGCCGGCGGCAAAATTGTCGTCCGCCGCGCCGGCGAGACCACCGAGTTCGTCACCCTCGACAACCTCAGGCGCACGCTCGAGCCCAACGACTTGCTGATCGCCGACACCGACAAGCCGCTCGCGATTGCCGGCGTGATGGGCGGTCTCAATTCCGAAGTCAGCGATTCGACCGGCACCATCCTGCTCGAGAGCGCGTACTTCGAGCCGATGACTATCGCACGCACCGCGCGCCGCCTCGGCCTGCGCAGCGAGGCGAGTTACCGCTTCGAGCGCGGCATCGATCGCGAGGGCCAGGTCGGTGCGCTGATTCGCGCCGCCGAACTGATCCGCAGGATCGCGCGCGGCCGCGAGGCGTCGCCGATTGCCGACTTCGAGCCGCGCAAAGCTGATCCGCGCGAGATTCCCCTCGATCTCGCCGCGATGGAATCGCTGCTTGGCGTCGCGATCCCGCCGGGCCTCGCGCGCAGCCGCCTCAAATCGCTCGGCTCGCAGGTGAGTACCCGCGCCAAAGGCATTCTCGCAGTAGTGCCGCCGTCATTTCGTTCCGACCTCGTCGAGCAGGCCGATCTGATCGAGGAAGTTGCGCGCCTCGGCGGTCTCGAGGACATTCCCGCGCTGCTGCCGACCCGCGTAACTGCTCTCGCTCCGGTTAATCGTGAGCGCGAGTTCATCAAGGGCACGCGCGAGGTGATGCTCGGATGCGGCCTGACCGAAGCGGCGACCATCGCCTTCATCGCGCCCGCCGACAACGCGCGCTTCTCCGGCATCGGCGCCGCGACGCATCCCGTCAAAGTGACCAACCCGTTATCCGCCGAGCTCAGCGAGCTGCGCGTCAGCCTGATGCCGGGCCTGGTCACTTCGCTCAGATTCAATCTGAACCGCGAAGCGCACGCCTTCCACGCCTTCGAAACCGCCAAGACCTTCCGCATGGACGGCGACGTCGCCGCCGAGCACCTGCACCTCGCCGCCGTCAGCTACGGACCCTACGCAATCTCCGCCATCGGCGATCACAGCGTCGCCGCCGGATTTTTCTCGATCAAAGGAATTCTCGAGACTTACTTCGATGCGATAGGAATTTCGCCGCGCGTGACCTTCAAGGCGATCGAGCCCGCCGTCGCGCCCTACCTGCATCCCTCTCGCAGTGCTGTCGTCTCGCTCGACGGCGCCCCGCTCGGTTTGATCGGCGAGCTGCATCCGGCCGAGGCGATGCGCCTTGATCTGACCGACCCGTGCGCCGTCTTTGAACTTGACTTGAGTAGTCTCATTGCCTATGGTTTCTCGCCGCGCAAAACTTTCCAGCCGCCGCCAAAATTTCCCGCTATCAGGCGCGATTTGGCGCTCGTGCTGGATCGGAATTTCCCGGCGGATATGGTAGTCAAGACCATCCGGGAATCCGGCGCGTCGCTGCTGGAAAGCGTAGAGGTCTTCGACGTCTACGAGGGGACGGCAGTGGCGGCCGGCAAGAAGAGTGTGGCGTTGGCTTGTCGATACCGTGCAAAAGATCGCACGCTGACCGATGAGGAGGTTAACCGCATTCACGCCGTGCTGACCGAGCAGGCGCGGATACGGCTGGGGGCGGAGTTGCGGCAGTAACCAGCGTGCCTAACGCGAGCGGGTGGGGGATCATTACGCCGCAAGGCATGACCAAAGCCGATCTGGTAGATCTGATCTACGAGCGGATAGGCTCCTCGAAGAAGGAAGCCTGTGAAGTGGTCGAAGCGGTGTTCGCGATCATCCGGGATTCGTTGCGCCACGGTGAGAAAGTGAAAATCTCCGGCTTCGGCACTTTTCTCGTCAATCAAAAACACGCGCGCCGCGGGCGCAATCCGCAGACCGGTGAGCCCCTCACCATCGACTCCCGCCGCGTCCTCTCCTTCAAGCCGAGCCAGGTGCTGAAGGAGCGCGTCAACAACGGCACCAAGCCGGAGGTATGACTGCGATGCCACGCCAGCCATCAGTTCGGCGGCGAAAATCTGCTCCGCAAAAGCCCGCCACGCCTGCCACCATTCCAGATCGCGGCTTGAAAATCGGCGAAGCGGCCCGCGCACTCGGCGTCGAGACCTACGTGCTGCGCTTCTGGGAAACCCAGTTCCCGTTTTTGAAACCCAAACACACCCGCACCAAGCACCGCTTCTACCAGGAAAAAGATCTCGACCTTCTGCGCCTCATCAAGCGCCTGCTCCACGACGAAGGCTTCACCATCGTCGGCGCCAACAAACACATCAAGGAATTCGGCATCGACACGCTGATGAGCGGCAAGCCCATCGCCAAACCCGCGCCGTCCCTCTCATCCGCACCAGCCCCCGCGCAATCACCAGCAGGCGACGGCCAGGCTCGCCGCGTACTAAACGAAGTTCGCCGCGACCTCGAGACGATCCAGAAAATCCTCGAAGACTGAACTTTCAGCGATCCAAGATTCTGCCTCCGCTCCGAAACGCATGCGCCGAAGTTACGTAGAGCGCTGACAATAAGAGAGGGTCTCATGGAACCAAGAGTTGCGGACGTCATGTGGGAGATGCTCGTCAACGCCGGCATCGTCCCGTTCGGCGTGGATTTCAAAAACCCGAACTTCGCCAAAGTAGCAGAAGCGATGGGCGCAAAGGGCATCCGCATAGAAGAACCCGGAGACGTAAAGGAAGGCCTCGCCGAAGCACTGGCGCACAAAGGCAGCCCGGTAGTGGTTGACGCAGTGGTCGATCCGTACGCTCTGTCGCTGCCAGCCCACGTCCCATTCCACGTAGCCGAAAGCTTCACCCTAAGTCTGGCCAAACAAGTACTAAACGGAAAAATGGACTCAGTAATAAAAACCATAGAACGCAACATCAGACTAATCTGAAAGCACTGAAGCAAATTTCCGGTCCCCTTCCCGCGCGGTGCTGGCGATGACAGCGTTATCCGCACGGTAGCGCGATCGCCGCAAGCGCAAAGCCCCGATTTCGATCTGCAACGAATCCTTGTGACGCCTGGCGCCACGTCGCCAAGCCGTCACTAGATAACCCCTCCTACAAGTCCGAGCGACTTTTCCACACGCGCAGCCACTGTCAAACCAGAGAGTCGGATCCGGATAGCAGAACTTGGCGTCATTCAAACATTTGCGAAGGCAAGTGACATACCGCGCATCCAACCTCATCAAACAATCGGAAGCCGCGTCTAACGGCGTGTTACGCTTTTACCCTGTCCGACGAATTGTAGTAGATTGCCACGGCAGAGATTCCGTAGGCTCAGCGACTTTGGCCACATTGATCGAGGATTGAGCAATGGACTTCTTTCGCAAGCATCGGCTGTTGATGGTAATCGCACTCTTCGCAGTGATGGCCGCCTGTTGCGCCGACGAGTGTAGCAACTCTATTGAAGCGTTGACGAACCTGCTGAGCGACGGCTACCCACCTGGCGTGGAGGATCCTTACGCTGCCTCGAAGGTGGCTGCTTTCTCCAATTCGAATATGCAGCAGCTTTCACGTCCCGGCGGAGCACGAGTCGCGGGAGATCAGATCAGTACGAACCCGAACGACAATATCGTTCTCGTCGCAGGTGGCGCGAAGTACAACGTTACAGCCGAGATCTTGACCCTCGGCGGCTCGCCAGCCTTCGCCGCGACCAACGCACCAATGAAAACCGACCGGCATCTGCATACGGCCAATCTTCTGACGACTGGACCGAACGCCGGGCAGGTGCTGATTGCCGGAGGTGACAGCGATTCCGGACAATCGGGCGCGGCTATCGCAACGGCCGAACGGTATAACCCCGCTTCCGGAACCTTCTCGTGTGTCGGAACACCGGTGAGCGGGCAATGTCCAACCAGCATGGTGTCCTCGCGCATCTTCAATGCCGCAACAACGCTCGAGGACGGCACCATCCTGTTCACGGGAGGGGTCGACAGGCATGACAATGTGCTATCGAGTGCGGAACTCTACAACCCGGCAACGGATTCGTTCAGTGCAACAACCGGCTCGCTCAGCGGCGGCTTCTTCGACCATCAAGCCGTATTAATCAACACTGGAGCCTCTGGCGCCGACAACGGAATGGTTCTGGTCGCCGGCGGTTTCGATTCTGCCGGCAACCCGCAGACCGCGGCGATGCTCTACAACCCGGCATCCGGCACGTTCACCCCAACCGCCAACACGATGACAACGACGCGCGCCTTCTTCACCGCCACTTTTCTGGACCCCGCCGTTGTGAGCGCGCACGGCGGCGAGATCTTCATCGCGGGCGGCGACGGCGGCGGTCTCCCGGGCGGCGGCGGCACTGCCGAGCTATTCGATCCAACCACCAACAAGTTCACTGCGATCTCGGCGCCAATGAACGAAGCGCGCGCGTTCCATGGTGCGGTGCTGCTCGAAAATGGAAAGGTATTGCTCTTCGGCGGGCGAGTTAATTTCAATTCCGGCCTCGCGGATGCCGAAATCTTCGATCCGGCTACGGAGACCTTTACCCCGACCAATTCTGGAGCATGTCCTGGCGCGACCTTTCCTGCCAATCCTCCGGCCGGATGCATGATCGATACGGCGTATGGGCAACAAGGGGTCCTGGTATCGGATGGGACCGTAATGATCACCGGCGGATTCAAGAGCGTGCGCGGCGTCGAATTCTTCGACCCAAACACCAACACGTTCAACTTGTCCACGACCGCGGCTCCTCTTGCCTACAGGCGCGGACTTGGAATGCCGAGTCCCGACAACGGCGGATATACGGCGACCCTGCTTCCCGATGGCGGTCATGTGCTGATCGCGGGCGGCGCACCCTGGTTCGACTTCCTCAATACGGCCGAATTGTATGACGCCTCGGAGGCTTCAGTCGCCGGCGTCGGCTTTATGGTCTCGTCGTTTGCTGCTGCCGCAGCCGCGGCGCTCCCAGGCGGCAGAATCCTGCTGACCGGGGGCGCGTCCGGCGAACAACTGGGGGGCCCCACAACTTCCGCCGAGCTTTTCGACTTCCCATCGACTTCTTTCCTGTGCCCGGACGGGAGTACGCCGATGGATAATCCGACGATGCCATGCTCCATCACGATGAATGATGCGCGATCTCTTCATACCGCGACCTTGATGCCTTCCGGCGCTGATGCGGGACAGGTGCTGATCGCGGGCGGCGATCAAGGATCGACCGGCGGCTCACCCACCGCCGAATTGTTTAACCCGTCAGACGGCACATTTTCCTGCGTCGGCGGGCTATCGTCGAGCACGTTTCAATGCAACGCGAGCATGACCAGCGCCCGCTTCGGTCACACCGCTACGCTGCTGACTTCCGGCACGGAGAGCGGAGAAATATTGATCGCGGGCGGCTCGAGCAGTTTGTTTACCCCATCGACTGTCCTCAACACGGCAGAATTGTTCAATCCGGCCTCCAACACGTTCTCGTGCGTCGGAGGTGTCAGCTCCAGTCCCCCGCAATGCAATCAAAGCCTCAATACCGCGCGGTACGGACATTACGGGTTGGTGCTCACTGCGGGTCCCAACGCGGGTCACGTCCTGATCGCCGGAGGATCGGATCAGAACGGGGCACCGATCGCTTCGGCCGAGCTCTACGATCCCACTGCCGGAACATTCTCGTGTATCGGCGGATCCACCTCGGGAGCGTGCAACTCGGTGATGAGCGCTGGACGGGCCGGCGCCAGCGCAACGATGCTTAACGACGGTCGAATTCTGTTCGCGGGGGGAATCAGCGGCTCGGTGGCGGCCGGATATACTTCGATCGCCAGCGCGGAAATCTACGATCCGGTGCAGAACAAGTTCACTGCGACCGGCAACATGATCACCGCTCGCGCGGGCCATTCGGCGGTTCTCTTGAACAATGGCGATGTGATGATGATAGGCGGGGCGACCGGAAGCGTCAGCGGCGGCACTACCACCGCGGAGCTCCAGCTCGCGTTTGATTCCGAGGTCAACGGCGCGATGCTCAATTCGACCGAGATCTTCGATCCAACCAAAGGAACCTTCGCGCCCGGGGGCTCGCTGACGGAAACCCGCGCCGTTATAAACGCGATCGTTGTGCAGCAAGGGACCGTTGGACCGACGATAGTGCCGACTTCAACGCCGACGGCTTCGCCCACCAGCGGCACACCTTCCGCGACACCAACCTCGACGCCAACAGCCACGTCGAGGGCATCAACAACTGTTACGGCCACCGCGTCTCCAACAGCCACGGCGACGACATCACCAACCATTACTGCGACGGCATCTCCAACGCCGACACCGAGTGTGGCAGAGAAGTTGACCATATCTCCCACAAGCCTCAACTTCGGCAATTCCACGCTTGTCAACGCCACCAGCAAGCCGAAGAAAATCAAGATTCAAAACAAGGGGACCAGGAAGAACGGCGTTGCAGTGACGATCGAATCGGTGAGTCCGCTGTCGCCGCCCTCCTTCCGGGTGACGAATCCATGCAGCGTCATCGGGCCGGGGGAGAGCTGCGAGGTCTCGGCTGTGTTCACGCCAACAAGCACCACACGTGCATCGGCGACTCTCGTAGTCACGACCAATGACAGCCTCTTGCCGACAGCATCGGTCATGCTTGAAGGCACCGGCAAGCAGCGGAAAGTAAAGAAATGAAAGATGACACGGAGCGCTGCGCGCGGATCGCTAAATAAAAATCGGAGCTGGCGCCAAGTTACGCAACGGTCTCGTGCAAGGGAGAGGATGAAGGTGGGGGTCCGAGTTAGGATATCGCGTTCCGCGCCACTGATTATTCGCCTCGCCCGCTTTGTTGCGGGAGAGGCCGCGCCGAAGGAGCCGGTGAGGGAGATTATACAGCGGGCTACTACGCCCGCGATTCAAGATTCCGCTTCTGCTTCGAAACGCATTCCGACGGGTGGAGTCTGAAAACCCTACTCCGCGGCGCGTTCCTGCGAGGCCAACTGTGCTCGCGCTGGCTCGCGCGATGCTGCCGCGGCGCCTGCCGTTGCAGCCTGACCTACCAGCACGCCCAGCGGTGCGAGATTCAATTCGGTGGCGCATTCTTCGGTCGCGCGATGCGCAACCCGCGCCGCCGCCAGCATCTCGGCTGCGATACATACCGCACCCGCCATCGTCAGTGCTCCCAACCCCAGCGCAATCTCCGGCAGTCCCGCAATCGCCACTGCTGCCGCGCACACCACGCCTGCTGCCAGAGCTATCGTGCTGATTCGCGTGAGCTTTACCCGCGCCAGCACGTGATTGGTAACTTTGCCCGCCTCATGCTCTTCGTCCGCGGTCTTCAGCTCGATTCGCGTCCACGGATTCGGCCGCACTTCCAGGTCGTAGTCGTGCCAGCCCGCGTCGATCACCGCGCCATGCCCGGTGCGCGCGAACAGTTTCAGCATCTTGTCCATCAGCCGGTCGCGCGTGATGCTCTCGTTATTCCAGTAGTCGAGCCGCACCGTGCGGCGCAGCCAGTTGATAGTCGCGCGCTGACGTACGCCGTCCGCACCCGCGATTCCGCTCAGGGCTTTCGCCCGTGTCTTGTAGCGCGTCATCGTTCGCACCATCGGCCCCGTGAAAGCGAGATACGCGATCAGTAGTCGCGCGGTAAAACTGTCATGAAATTTGTCGAGCGGCGCGTGCCACGCGTAGTAGAGCGCCCATATCGGCCCGAGCGCGAGCATCACCGCCGCCGGAATCAGCGAGACCCCAAGCACGATCGACGCTACCGTCACGATTGCCGAGAGCACGGTCCACTCAAGCGTCTGCGGCAGAACCTTCAGCAGCGTCAGGCCGGGATCGAACAGCGTCTGCGCACCCGCGGTCGCATTCCACAAAACGCGCTTGCGGCCGCCGCCAGGAATCGTGCGCGCCAGCCCGGGGATCGTCCCGCGCCACGCAATCTGGCCCATCACGTTGAAGCGCTCGGGATATTTAGGAAACAGCATCGCCTCGGCCCGTCCGTAACCGCGTTGCTGTCCGTAGTAAGCCTTGATCGTGTTGCGGCGGAAATGCCAGACGAAAGCCGCCGGCGAGAACCCGAGCTGGTAGCCCGCCGCGATCATCCGCCAGCAGATATCGACGTCGTCGCCCGCCGCCGTAAACTGCGGATCGAATCCGCCAATCTTCGCCAGCGCCGACTTCAGGAACACCATGTTGCAGCCCGCCAGATGCTCGGCGCGATCCTCGGCGACCAGCACATGGCACGGCGCGCCCGGCGACGCGGCGCAGCTCGCTTCGATCCAGCCGTCTTCATGCGGCGCGTAGTTCGGACCGCCGCATCCGTCGAAGTTGTTTTCGGTCATCGAGCGGACCATCAGTGTCAGCCAATGCGGATCGACCACGCAGTCCGAATCGGTGTAGGCAATTATCTCACCGCGCGCCGCCTGCATCCCGACGTTGCGCGCAACGCTCAACCCCTTGTTGGGCTGACGAATGAGCCGGAACTCGGGAAAGTCCATCGAGATGTCAGCAGTGGTGTCGCGCGATCCGTCATCGACGATAACAACTTCGAAATTCGGATAGTCCAGGCGCCGCAGCGATTCGAGGCACGGCCGCATCGTGCGCTCCGCGTTGTACGCGCAAATTACCACCGACACCATCGGCATCTTCGCCGGCCGCGGCGGGCAAGTGCCGTTGAGAGTGACGAACGGCATCGAATCCGATGCCTTCATCATCCGCACACCGAGCCAATCCTGAGACACCGGGGCAGGAACCGGCGGAGCAACCACGCCAGCCGCACCCGTGCCAAACGCCACTGCCACCGCTTCGTCCTGCCCCGGCGATGCTGCCCTGAACTCAATCAGCACCGGCCGCGCTTCCGCGACGTTATGCAGGGCAACGACGAAATCGCGAATCTCAACCGGTGCGAGTGCGGGAATTTCCGCGTAGAGAAAATCTTCTTCCAAAATTGAAAGCGCGCGCGTCTCCGGCCGCACCTTTATTCCGACCATCGCCACGGGCGCGTGTGCCTTGATTGTCTTCACGACGCCGCGCACGCGCCGCCGCGCATTCTCGAGTCCGCCCGCACGCAATGCATCCTGCCCGATTTCGCAATCAATGATGTACCCGACCAGCGCCGGATGCTTGCTGAAAATATTTGCCGTATGCGCGATGCGCGAGACCACGGACTTCCATCCGCGCCGCGACCTCAGTTCATCCGCCGTGATTCGCAACTCGACCATCGCGACCAGTCCCGACTGCGCCGCAATGTCGAGGCACGGCTGCGACTGCGCCTCCGTCAGCACGAGGCCGGTCGTATGCGCAGTGCGCAGATCGTCGAACCGTTTCCTCAGCGTGAGTTTCCGTGCAAAGTCGAGTGAGCCGCTCACGTCAGCAAGGCGCATCGCCTTGAAAAAGAATTTCTGACCTGAACGGGAAAGGAACTTACCGTGGGCGGTGACACTTGGCGTGCGACTGGTATTGGTAAGCATGGATTTCGGTGTCCTCTCGATGAGGACCTAATTGCCAAAGCCATGCCACATGAAAACTCCTTTGATTATTGGACCTTTTTGGCACCCACCGGCCCGGCGCAAACCAATTGGGATGGGGGCTGTACGATTTGCGCCTCGCGACTTTCCGAGGGGAACTGTTCGCGAGGTGCAAAATCAGGCACCATGCCGCCTCAATGCACACGCTAGATTGGTTATTTTGCGAATGTTATACGTCAGATCGAATAATCAACAATAAAATTCCCTACCCGGTTGTATTGCAATGAAACTATCGCTCGCCTGTGGATGCTGCAGACCGTCAAAGTCCAAGACGCACCGTGTAACAAACGACGAGCCGCTCGAGGCCACCCCGGAAGAGGTGCAGGCGATACGGAGCCAGCTCGCCGAGATCGAACAATCGCTCTCCCGCCTGTGGGGCGAGACCATCTGGAGCCGCACGCCGGAATGCCTCCAGATCCGTTCTGAAGCCGCCGACCTAATCGATCGGCACTTCGCAGGCATCGTCGATCAATGGGGCGATTCGATTGCCACCATCATCCACGGTCACTCGAAGTACGACGAGAGTGGCCGCAAAGACAACATGGTCAATTCTCTCATCCGCTTCATTGACCACCTGCGCGATCCCGACAACATCTGCACTTACGTTTATCTGCGCCGGCATTGCCAGGAAGGAATGCTCGCGCGGGCCAAACCCTCGCAGTTCAACGTCATTCATATCGCGCTCAAGCAGATCATTCTCGACCATGTAAAATCCACGATGACCGGTCCTGCGATGGAACGAACGCGCGATCTGATGGTCGCGGCGATCGACGAGCGGCGCCTGATGGTCTCTCAGTTCTACATCGAGTCGCGGGAACGGCTGTTGCGGGAATCGGAAGAGAAATACCGCAATACCATCGATCACGCGCCGGATCCGATGTACGAGATCGAGCCGCACAGCTGGATCGTAACCGGGCTGAACGCGGCCGCGCTGCAGCTCCATCAGATGGAGCGCGACCATGACATTGAATACGCACACAAGGAAGTAATTGGAACTCCCGTCCCCGATCTGGTGCCGCCCGAGCTCAGGCAGGGCGTCATCGACAGCCTCGAGACGGTGCTGCGCGAGGGCTCGGCGCAGACCTCGGAATTTCCGGTCGGGCCGTTTTTCTTCGATGTGAACTCCGCGCTCATCACCTACGGCAAAAAACAATTCATCCAGATGATCCTGCGCGACGTTACGCAGCGGCGCGAGATTTTCGACTCGCTGCTGAAGGCCGAGCGGCTGGCCGCGGCGGGCACCTTCGCAGCGGGCGTGGCGCACGAGGTGAACAATCCGCTCGCGTCGATCTCGTCGCTGGTTCAATCGATCCTCACCGGCGAGAAGGACCCCGAGCGGCGCACGATGATGCATACCATCCTGTCGCAGATCACGCGCATCTCGAGCACGCTCAAGGATTTAGTAAATTTTGCGCGACCGACTACGGCACAACGGAAGGCGGTCGACGTCAACGGGCTCATCGCCGAGACGCTGCGACTGATCACCTACAACAAGCGCTTCAGCGGCATCCGGGTCGAGCCGATTCTTGCGCACGATCTGCGGTTCGCGTTTGCTGACGACAACGAAATTCAGCAAGTGCTGCTCAACCTGCTGTTCAACGCCGCCGACGCGTCGCCCGCCGAGGGCGCGGTCATCAAGGTGATCACCGAGAACCAGCGCGCCGGGCAAGGCGCGGACAAATCGCGGCGGGTGGTTATCAAGGTGGTGGACAACGGCATCGGAATTCCGCGCGAACATCTCGAACGCGTGTTCGATCCATTCTTCACGACCAAGCCTGCCGGCGCCGGCGTCGGCCTTGGACTCTCGCTATGCCAGCGCATGATCCTGTCCAACCAGGGCACGATTCGCGTCGACAGCGAGGTCGGCCGCGGCACCGCGGTGACCATCACGCTCGGCGCTGCAGAGGAAGCGGTCCGTCAGCAGCAAGCCGCACAGATGGCAGCCTCCTGAACGTCGTAGTCCAATGAACAACGACGCTTCATGGACGGCGCAGGAACGAGGACCTTATCGGCTGCTGATAGTCGAAGACGAACCGCTGATGCGGTCGATCATCGTGCAGCTCGCGCGCAGCGAAGGCTACGAGGTGATGGAAGCGCCGGCGGCGGAAGTTGCGCTGCATATTTTCGAAAAAGAAAAAATCGATCTCGCGATACTCGATCTTAACCTGACCAGCGGCGGCAGCGGGCTCGACCTGTTGCGCAAGATGCGCGAGCTGGACCCCGAGGTGATGGGCATCATCGTCACCGCTTATGCCAGCGTCGAGTCGGCGGTCGAGGCGCTGCACCAGGGCGCCTACGATTACATCACCAAGCCGTTTGCCAACGATCATCTGAAAAAGGTGATGCGCAACGCGCTCGAGGGCAAAGCGCTGTTCCGCGAAAATCGTTTTCTGCGCCAGGAACTGCGCGAGAAGTATCGCTTCGAAAGCATCATCGGCAAAAGCGACGCGATCGAAAGCACCTTCCGCGTCATGGAAAAAGTCGCGCGCACCGATTCGAGCGTCTTGATCACCGGCGAATCCGGCACCGGCAAGGAACTGGTCGCCCGCGCGATTCATTTCAGCTCCGATCGCGCCAACAACCGCTTCCTGCCGATAAATTGCGGCGCACTGCCCGAGAACCTGCTCGAGAGCGAGCTGTTCGGCTACAAGCGGGGCGCGTTCACGGGCGCCGGGCAGGACAAGGTGGGACTGCTCAAGGCAGCCGACAAGGGCACTATCCTGCTGGACGAAATTGGCGAGCTGCCGCTCGCGCTGCAGGTCAAGCTGCTGCGCGCGCTGCAGGAGCGTGAGGCGTACCCGCTCGGCGCCAACGATCCGGTGGCATTCGACGTGCGCGTGCTGTGCGCCACCAATAAAAACCTCGAAGCCGAGGTCAAGGGCGGCCGCTTCCGCGAAGAACTGCTGTATCGAATCAACGTCATAAACATCAATCTGCCTGCGCTGCGCGAGCGCCAGGATGACATCCCGCTGCTCGCCAATCATTTCCTGCGCAAGTACGAGAAGTCGCTGTCGCGTACCGCGATGCGTTTTTCAAAGGGCGCGATGCGCCTGCTTATCAACTATGCGTGGCCGGGCAATGTGCGCGAGCTCGAGAACACTATCGAGCGCGCGGCGATTCTGGCCGAGACCGATGTGATCCATTCGCACGACCTCCCGGACAAGCTCCGCAGCACGTCGCCGGTGATGGCGAGTATCGAGAACACCGGCCTGACCCTGGAGGAGCTGGAGCGCGAGCATATCAAGCGCGTGCTGGACAAGGTCGAGAACGACAAGGTCAAGGCGGCGCAGGTGCTGGGGATTCACCTCTCGACGCTCTATCGCAAGGTCCAGCGCTACCATCTCGACGGCGATACCCCCGTGCATCAGGAGCCCGCGCGCTCGGCCTGAGCGGCGGGAATAGACGTGGCAATCCGATAGTCAAGGATATAGACTTTCAGGTGGGACGGCAGACCCCGGCCGGCCCGGAGAAAAATATGGACCTCTTTGCGCCAACTCATTTGCTGATCATTCTGCTGATCATCCTGGTCATCTTTGGGCCCAGCAAGCTCGGCGATGTCGGCGGCGCGATGGGCAAAGCGATTCGCGATTTCAAACGCGCGATGAACGAGCCCGACGACGTGACCAAGACGGTAGTCAAGCCCGACGAAGCGAAGACTGCCGAAGTGGTGAAGCCCGACAAAGTTTCCTGACCCATCGGACCTCGCCGAATCTTCCAATCACTCCCGCATCGCCCGGGCCTCGGCGATATCATAGCGCCTTCCACGAACAATGCGGACCGCGCTGAAACGAATCGCGACAGCACTTGGCGCTCTTAGCGCCGGAAGCAAGTTACTACTGGCATATGGGCTGGTTCTCGTCGCGGTTTATCTCCTGGCGGCATTGCGCGTGGTACACCTTGCCGGACTGCTGGCCGGTTTGCTCGGGCTGATCTCAGGAGCATTGTGCGGACTGACGTTCTGGCATCGAGCACGCGTGGAGATCGGACGCCGCAAACTCAAGTACCGCAACATCCGCAGAATAACCGGAATAGCGGCGGCGGCGGGAATTTCACTTTTTGTCGTGAGCTATTCGGGCTCGCCTGTTATACCGGTCTCGGCGCCACTGTCAACGGCGCCACCATCCGCAGAGTTGGCACCACAGGCAGCGCCACCATCCAGCGCCGTCGGATGGTCGATCATGTTTCCGCCACTGACGACGCGGTCGGGAGTAATTTACATGAAGCCGAATGTCGACGCGCCTTTGACTGAATGGCGACCAATGCAACTGGAAAAAAGACCCGCCTATGATTCGGAACGCGCGTGCGAAAATTTTCGGTCGAAGATGATAGCGAAGGCAAAGGACTTCATCATCGGCGCACCGCCTGATCTCGAGCAAAGGCCCCTGGAGAAAAGCGAGACGGCAGGAAAGTGGATCTTCGCGATGGAGGCCAACCAGTCGCGATGTATCGCGAGCAACGACCCCGGTCTCAACGGGAAATAGTCCATTAGGCGCAGGAATTCTGAAAAAATGAGACGATACGTTCTGACTGGTACTCCCGGTTGCGGCAAGACTTCTATCATTCGATCGCTGGAAGTAGCCGGCTATCTGGTAGTCGAAGAGGCTGCGACTGACATTATCGCTCTGCGGCAGGCGCAGGGCGTTGCTAGACCAGAGACGCAAGCGAGTTTCATCGACGACATTACTAATTTGCAGAACCAGCGGCAGATGCGCGTGGCTGAGCTGTCGTCAGAAGTGCAGTTCTATGACCGGTCGCCGGTGTGCACCTATGCGCTCAGCCGATGGCTTGGCTTCCCGATCTCGATAACTCTCGCCGACGAAATGGAACGCATAAGAGAGTGCCATATTTTTCAGAAGCAGGTGTTCTTCATCGAGAACCTCGGATTCTGCGAGCCCACTGCAGCACGAAAGATCAGCTTCGAAGAATCCCTCGCGTTTGAAAAAGTTCACGAAGAGACCTATCGCTCTTTCGGTTATGAATGCGTGAGAGTCCCGCCTCTGCACCTGTCGGCGCGAGTGGAACAGATCGAGCGCTATATCTCAGCGTCAGGCTAGTTACCCGCCGAGGATATGGGCGCGCTCTGCGGACCGACCGGGACGCCGGCACGCGCAAGGTAATCCGCCGGGAAACGGCTGTTGAAGACGAATCCGCAAATCAACAACACCGTCGGCATCGCAAATCCGAAGAGCGGCGGCGCGAGCTTGCCGCCGATAATGACGCCGATCGCAGCGAAGCCGACGTTGACCGTCATCAATCCGCACCAGACCAGAGTCATGATCCACATCAGGCGCACGAAGATCGGATTGCTCCAGAACTCCGGCGGCGCATTCTCGCGCGCATAGGCTGCCGTGAAGGGACGGCCGATTGCGACCGAACCCCATGCGGCAAGCGCGAAGCATGACCATACTACTACCGCGTTATAGACCGGGAACGTCGTCGACCGCAGGCCTATCGTCAGTACCGACGCGATCACGAAGAACGTCAGCATGGTCCAGTCCATCAGCTTGATCGAGACACCGCGGCTTCGCATCGCGCCAAGAGAGACGATGCACAGAATCAATCCGCCGCCGCTCGCGATGCGCCAATGGTTGAAGCCGGAAGCAAAGCCGTAGAGTATCCACGGCGCGAACGTCAGCAGTCCGCTCGCAAATCCTGAAGATTTTTTCTGTTCCGCCACGCGCTCGCCCTGATTGCATGACGATACCAGAGCGGCAGTCCCGTGCGCGACGCTAATTCGCATCGCACAGGTCTGCCGCTCCGCGGGCGAAACAGCTGGCTAGTAGTTGCTGGTGCTAGTGCTCGAGCTGTGCTCGCTCGAGTCGCCACTGGGCGAGCTGTCGCTCGATGACGACGAGTGATGCTCGGTCGCCGTGGTGGAAGGCTCCTCGACTACGGCGGGTGCCGCAACGACTATCGGTGGCGGCGGTGCTATCACCGGTGCTGCGTACACGACGGCCGGCGCGGGCACCGAAGTTGTAGTCTCGCTGTTCGAGCTGGTGGTGTCAGTGGACTGTGCGAATCCGACTGTCACGCTGCCGAACAGCACCGCGACGCCGAATGACAGGGCTGCAGTTTTGAATGAGTGTTTCATAATCGTTCTCTCCGTTGGTCCTTTGTAAAGCGTTAGATTCAGCCTAAGGACGCATCGATCGGGACAGCAAGGACATGCGCGGCACCGACTGCAGATTGAGTGCTAGGGAGAACGGGCAGCGACGTATTCGGATACGTAAGCACAAGCCGCGACGGTTGCGGTCGCAGCCAGGGCCGATTTTCCCTAGGTATTCTTTCCCCGCCTTCTAGGTACTTTTCCCCATCGTTCTAGGTGATTTTCCGATTCACCTTCCCGCGCCTTTGATTCACTTTGGATGAGCAATTGGCACGCATAAGTGGCTCGGAGAATTTAGTGCGCAGCGAAGCTCAGACAAACGGAAAAAGGCAATCGGAGTATCCGTCAAAAAACGGGCACGCTCCTGTTGCAGCTGTTTTGTCCGCGGCGAGGGACCGACTCCGCGCCGGAATTGAGGCGGTTGATTGGGAGCAGGGACTGCATATGGAGGCGCTCGCCAACCTGGCGCATGAACTTCGCTCTCCGATGCAGGCGATCCTCGGATACCTCGAAATCCTGCGCAACGAGGTCAGCGATGGGCTCGACGATCGCCACAAGCAGATTCTTGAGCGCCTGAACGTCAACGCCCACGACCTGGCGCAGACCATCGAAAACGTTATGGATTTCACGGTCGCGGATGCGATGGCCGAGGCGCCCGGCGAAGGGAAAATCGACTTGCGCGAGCTGATTGAAGAAGTTGCGCCGGCACTCGAAGCCGCCAACGACTCAAAGGGACTCGAACTCAAATTCGTTCTCGAAAACGCACCCGATGTCATTCACTCGCGGCGCCGCCCGCTCAAAGCGATACTGCTCAACCTGGCGGTCAACGCGATCAAGTTTACCGATCAAGGCAGCGTCAACATCGCGATTCGTCGGGCCGCATCGTCGCACCTCGGCTCCGCGGTCGAGCTGGAGGTTCGAGACACGGGACCCGGCATTGCGGCCGAGCTTGTCGCGCAGGCATTCGAGACTTGCGCTCAGCTATCGCACTCGAGTGTCCGCAGGCACCGCGGAATGGGCCTTGGACTCGCCGTCGTTGCGCGAAACGTTGAAGCGCTCGGCGCAGAACTAACGGTGAAAACCGCGCTCCACCAAGGCTCCGCGTTCATCGTGACTGTGCCGATTACCGACCCGAAGACTGAAGCCTCTCGAGCATCTTGATAACCGGTGCAGATGCAGGGGTCGCCCCTGCTCAAGGAAGCATGAAACCCAAGCTGGTTTAATTTAAATTGCATTCCTATCGGTAGTGGCGCATCAGGCCGACCACCACGCCGCGAATCGCGAGGTCTTCCTCTCCCACCATGATCGGTTGCATCGCCGAGTTCGCAGGCTGCAGCCGGATCTGCCCGCTCGATTCACGATAGAACTTCTTGACCGTCGCCTCGTTGCCGATTAACGCAACGACCGTCTCGCCATTGTCGGCGCTGTCGCGACCTTCGACGATTATGTAATCGCCGTCGCGGATGCCGTCTTCGATCATCGAGTCGCCCTTCACCTTCAGGCAGAAGGTATTGTCGCGCCGAATGAAGTCATCAGGCACGCTGATCGTTTCATTGCTCTCTACTGCTTCGATCGGCGCGCCCGCCGCGACGGTGCCGAGCAATCGGATCGTCTTGGGCCCGTCATGCTTCTCCGAGGCCGCGACTTCCAGCGCGCGGCTGTGATTGTGCTGACGCTTGATAAACCCCTTCTGCTCGAGATTGTGCAGATGCTTATGCACGGTGGCGAGCGACGACAGCCCGAAGTATTGCCCGACTTCGGCCAGCGTGGGCGCGTAGCCGTGTTCGCTGATATAGTTGTTCAGGTAGTCGATCAGCTGCTTCTGCCGCTTGGTCAGCGTCGCCATTTCGTATCGCCCCCTCTTCCTGTGCGGTGTCAAATGATGGCGAAAATCAGGCGAAGATGCAAGCGACAGCCACAAAAATCTGCGGCCGGTTTCACTGGCTCAATGGAGCGCATAGTCTCAACTACGACCTGAATCCGATGGCGAAACTGCTAATCCAATTCGAAAACGGCGACCCCGAAAAAGTGATCGAGTTCGACCCGGCCAAGGCCCCGTTCCATCACGACGGCAAGCCGGGCTCGATCCTCGACGTGATGCTCGGCCACGGGGTCCATCTTGAGCACGCATGCGGCGGCAACTGCGCCTGCACGACCTGCCACGTGATCGTCAAGCAGGGATTCAACAAGCTCGGCGAATCGAGTGAGCAGGAAGAAGACCTGCTCGACAAGGCGCCAGGGCTCACGCCGACGTCGCGGCTCGGATGCCAGGCCGTCATCGAAGACCCGGACGCGGAAATCGTGGTTGTGGTGCCGCGCTACACGATCAACCAGGTCAGCGAGGCGGCCGAGGAATGACCCCCGATCCGCCGCCCGCCCAGGCCGGCAAGCGTGCCGCGCTGAACGCGCGGGTCGAGAAAATTTTCGATCACACGCCGGACACGCGCTCGCTTTTTCTCTCGCTCACCAGCGGCAAGCATCTGCGATTCGTCCCCGGCCAGTTCATCTCGATAACCATTCCCCTCGGCGACGAAACCCGCTCACGGCCCTATTCGATTGCGTCCGATCCTGAGGACCGCG
>Ga0302326_10005448_pt1 | contig 29019 bp, 26 predicted proteins | sample Palsa_T0_3_FD_202264 | JGI IMG/M metagenome (GOLD analysis project Ga0302326, IMG submission 202264) | Peat permafrost microbial communities from Stordalen Mire near Abisko, Sweden - Palsa_T0_3 | ecosystem: Environmental > Terrestrial > Soil > Palsa > Peat permafrost | place: Sweden: Abisko... | reverse complement strand
CGCCCATGACATGGCGATCGGCACCGCCCTTGCCAATTACGTGATCACCCATAAGCCCGGCTCGCGCTGGGCGCTGTTGAGCGTCGCCTCAGACACAAGCTCGCCGTTGATCCTGATGGGACTGGACGCGGGCGCGCTCGGCGGCTACAGCGGCACCGATCCAGCAGTCGACGGGCCGCGGCTGGCGCAGATGGTCGCCAGTGGCCAGGCGCGCTACGTGCTGCTCGGCGGCGAGTACTCACTGCGCGGCGGCAACCTCGCCACCAAGGCCGTGCTGCGCGCATGCAAGGAGCTAGCTCCCTCACAGTGGCGCAGCCCCGTCGCCTACCCCTACGGTCTAGTGCTGTTCGACTGCGCCGGAGACGAAAAGGCGCTCGCCGCAGCCGGCTGAGAGTCAGGCGGCCACCGATAGCTCGCGGTGGAAGGCCCGCGCGAACAGCTCCCCCTCGCGCCGTGCAGCCCAGCGCGGGACCGCGGACTCGCCGTCGGCGATCAGCCGCAGCTGCACGCCACCGTCGGATAGCGCGATGCTGGTGGAGCGCACCAGCTGGTCACGCGAGCGCTCGAGGTCCTCGGCAAGGCGCAGCAGCGTCGCGCAGCGATCCAGGCGTGAGGCGTCGCCCTCGCCGAACAATGAGGCCATCGGCCCAGGCACAGGCATGCCCTTGCGGTGATAACGCGCTGCCTGGGCGATGATCGCGGTCTCAACAGGAGTGAACCCCGGCAGCGCGCCATTGAGGATCAGGTAGCGCGAGTGCTTGTGATGGTCGTCGTAGTCGATCGACATGCCAACGTCGTGCAGCATGCAGGCCGCCCACAGGAGCTCCCGCTCGCGCGGGTCGCCCTCGTGCAGGCCCAGCCGGGCGAGCTCGTCGAACATGCCCAGCGCGAGCGCCGCCACATGCTCGGTGTGACCCATGTCGACCTGATACTGGCCAGCCATGTTCAGGACGCTGGAGCGGCGCACGTCCTCGAACAGCGGCGGGTCGTGCGCCGCGAGCAGCCGCTCGAAGAACACCCCCTCGCGTAGGCCCGCCTCGGTCGTCTCCAGCGTCTGGAAGTCACCGGCCTGCAGCACGCCCTGGACGACCACCGCTCCAGCGAGGATCAGGTCGGCGCGCGCCGGCTTGATGCCGGGAACGCTGGCGCGCTCGGCAGCGGGCAACGCAGCGAGCCGCTGCACTAGCTCCTCCAGCGCCTCTCGCTCGATCTGCATGCCCTGCACCCCGTTGGAGGGCTGCCCCGCGGCGCGCTGGGCGGCGGCTGCGAGGTTGCGTACGGTCCCCCCTATGCCCACCAGGCGACCCCCGCCGCCCTGATCGGCTGCGCCGGAGAGCCACGCGGCGCTGGCGAGCTGCTGCGCAACATGCTCGCGAAGTTCCTCGACCTGCTTGCGCTTGGCTGGCCCGTTCGGCGGCAGGAAGCGCTCGCTCATCCGCACGGTGCCCAGCCGCCACGAGCCAGACTCATGCGCCAGCCGATCGACCACGTTGACCAGCTGCATCGAGCCACCACCTAGATCAAGCACACTGCCGTCGCGCAAAGTGGTCGAGTTGACGGCAGCCATATAGCCGTAATAGGCCTCCTGCTCACGGCTGAGCACACGGATCGGCAAGCCAAAGCACGCGCGGGCACGCTCCAGGAACTCAGCAGCGTTCTCAGCATCACGAATGGCGCTCGTGGCAACCGCGTCCACGGCGTTCGCTTCCAGTCCGCTCGCACGGCAAAAGTGGGCGAACACGTCAAGCGTGGCCAGCGCCCGCCGCATCGGCTCCTCTCCCAGCTTGCCGCTGGCCATCAGCCCTTCGCCGATACGCACCGGCTCATAGATCTCATCTGTCCGCTTCCACCAGCGATCGCCAGCCATGAACACGACCAGCCGGAAGGAGTTCGATCCAAGGTCGATGACCGCCAGGCGCTCATTTGGCTGCATGCGATGAGCGTATTCACCGCACCGGAGGGTCCCGACGGGCGATTCAGCGCAGCGTGGCGGCCCTGGCGTGCTTGGCCGAGTACATCGCCTGATCGGCTTCAACGAGCACCTGCTCGGCGCTCTGGGTCCCTTCGTGCACCAGCGCGAACCCGATGCTTGCGTGCGGATGCAGCACACCGTCTCCAGCATCGATACTGCACGCCGGCAGGACCCGGGCTAGCCCGTCGGCGACGACGGCCACCCCCTCCTCGTCGATGTGGGGCAGCAGCACAGCGAACTCGTCTCCACCCAGGCGAGCGACGAGATCGGTTTCCCTGAGCCTCCGCGTCAGCGCACGAGAGACCGCCTTCAGCGTGTCATCGCCCGCCTTGTGGCCGTGGCGATCGTTGATGCTCTTGAACTCATCGAGGTCGATCACCATCAGCCCGGCGATCTCGCCGTAGCGCTGCGAACGCGCCACCTGAAGCTTCAGGTCATGCTCAAACAGCCTGCGGTTGCGCAGCCCCGTCAGCGGGTCATGGTCGGCCAGGTGTCGCAGATGCTCCTCGAGGCGCTTGCGCTCAGAGATATCCTGAAGCTGGGCGATGTAGTGCAGTGGAGCACCGTTGCGGTCGCGCACAAGCGACACCGACAAGATCGCCGAGACGACCTCACCAGCTGCGTCGAAGTAGCGCTTCTCCACCTGGAACGCAGGGATCTCACCAGCCAGCAAACGCTGGCGCTGCTCCACGTCGTTGTGAGCGTCGGCAGGGTGCACGATCCCGTCGAAGCGCTTACCCACAAGCTCATCGGCGGTGTAGCCAGTGATGTCGCATAGCGCCCGGTTGACCAGCAGCCAGCGGCCGTCGCTGTCAAGCAGCGCCGTGCCGATCGGAGCCCGCTCGAAGACCTCCTCGAAGTCACCGCCGTGCGGCTGCGCCGCGAGCATGTCAGCGTGCCTGCGCGCGGTGATGTCAAGCACCACTGCCACGCCGCCCGCCACACTCGCACTCGGCTCAGCGCCCGTGGCGCCATTGCCGGCGCCGTTCAGGCGCAGCGGCCCCACATCGACCATCAAGCAGTGACGCTGCTCAGGTGTCCACATCTCCCGCGAGCGCGTCTCACCGTCCAACGCCGAGCGAAACAGGGGCTCCATCAGCTTCCACAGCGCCGCAGGGAAGGTGTTCGATACGGGCTCTCCCTCGCCGCACGCCTGCGGGTTGCCCAGGCGTTCGAGCGCATGCCCAGCAGTGAGCACGAAACGAAGCTCCCGGTCAAAGACGAGAATCAGCGCCTCCGGCAGCTCGCGCAGCGCAGCAGCAGCGGCGTGATCCGCGCTTGCCATCACCTCGTCGGGCTCGTTGATGTGTCCTGTCAGCTCGCGCACGCCCTCAACATCGGCCCATCACAGCGATTACTTGACATCGGGTCGACCGCCCGCAGACGCATGCCGCTACTTCACTGCACGCCCTGCCGCGTTCAGCGCGTACCACGCGCCGCCGAACTCCTGCTGGCCGACATACGAAGTGCCTCCCGGCCGGTCTTCGCTGCTGAAGAGATACAGCGGGTGGCCCGCATATGTGACCTGCTTGACACCGCCAGAAAGACGAATTGTTGACAGCAGCGAAGCCTGCACACCTGGACCAGCAGTAGGTGTGCCTGCGCTCTGCAGCGCTGGCCATGCCGCCGGGCATCCGCTGAGCTTCACACAGCTGTTCTGGCTCGAACGGTCCCTGGTGAACTCATACAGCGTGAGACCCGACGCCGATGTCAGGATCGTGCCAAGACTCGTGTGGCGCAGCTGCACGGTGACTGACCGGCTGATGTGTGCGCTCGATATGCCGCCCTGGGCGCTCGCAACGCTCGCACAGCTGACCGCGCCGGCCAAGACGCAGGCCAGGAGAATGCTCTTAGGCTTCATCGGATACCTCACAGTGTTGGGGGCTTGGTCGCGTGCCGTTTGGCTTGCCTTCAACCAACATGGACGCCGAGATGCAGCCCAACCTTCCCGTCACACTCGCTGCTGCAGCACATCCACGAACGAGCCAAGCGTCTCGGTAGCCGCCGACAGCGCCACCAGCTGTTCATCTGAGAGCCCCTCCAGGTCGGTTCTCATCGCCATGAGGAACCGGGCGCGGAACTCCTCCAGGGCCCCGCTGCCAGCATCGGTGATGGTGACCATCACCACTCGCCCGTCCCCCGCCGGCCGGTTACGGAGCACCCAACCACGCTGTTCAAGGCGCTTCACCAGCAGCGTCATCGTTGGCTGCGCGATCCCCTCGAGCTCGGCCAGCTCGGTGACTCGCCGTGGACCATCGCCGAGGATCACCAGAACCTCGCCTTCGGTGCGCGAGATGTCCGGGTTGCGCACCTGCTTGACCAGCAAGCGCACAAGCAATGCAGAGCGCGAGAGCAGATTCCCTGCGAGGAAATCGATCTGCCGCCCCCGCTCCGGCTCCGGCTCCGGCTCAATACTCGCGGATTGCATACGCAGACTATATAGTTATATGATATATATGTCAAGCGTATCCTCGAATCACTGCCCACGTCAATTGAGGGAGCGCATCATGTTCCACAACATCCTCGTTGCGATCGACGGCTCGCCCGACTCAGAGCAAGCACTCACACACGCAATCGACCTGGCCGAAGCCGAGCACACTCGCCTCACCCTTTTCAGCGCCCTGGTGGTGCCCCCCGCCGCGGCCTATGCCGGCGTCAGCGGCGATGTCGTGGCGCAGCTGGCCCACGAAGGCGAGTCCGACACCGAAGCGATCCTCCGCGCAGCCGTGCAGCGAGTCCCCGATGGCGTGTCGGTGACGACAGTGCTGAGCAGCGACCCCGTCCGGCCAGCACTACTGCGACAGATCGAAACTGGACACCACGACCTCGTCGTCATGGGCTCCCGCGGGCGCGGCGCACTACGCTCAGTGCTACTAGGCAGCGTCAGCCACTACGTGCTGCACCACAGTCTCGCGCCAGTCCTGATCGTGCACGCGGAGTCCTCACGCCAGGCCAAATCCGAGGTCTCAGAGTCAGCGTCGCGCGACCAGGAGCATGGCGAGGGCTATAAGGCGCCATCGACAGCCGACGCGCCAGGAGCGCTCGTCAAATAAGTGGCCGCCTGCGCCGCGCCGAACGCTAGAACGCAACCCATCCCTCATCACCCTCAGCCCAACAGCCCAGGATCCGGAGGGTTCGGATCGAGGGCGTGAACAGTGCTGCTGATGTGACGGACAACCACGTCGCTGGGACGGGCAAGCAACGGGCCAACCTGCTCGCGATAGCGGCGGTAGTGCGCGGTGTCGTAGTGCTCGCGCAGCGCCGTCTCGCTGCTCCAGCAGCCCAGGAGCACAAGCTCGCCGGTCTCGGCAGCGGCGAGAACGCGAAAGGCGGTGCATTGCGGCTCAGTCTCGCTGCCAAGGGCCAGCGCGTCCAGTAGCACACGCAGCTCGGATGCGAGCGCAGCACGCCCATGGACCTCTGCCACCAGCAATACCTCAGACTCGCTCATCACAAGCAGTGTTGCGAATCGCCCTAGTTGATGTAGCCCCGAGCTGAAGCTAGGGCCGCAGTGCTACCGGCAGCGTCTTGAGCTGGCTGGCAAACGCCGACTCGACATAAGTGGGGGCTTCGACTATGTCGATCTCAGGGAACCGCTTGAGTGTCTCCTCGAAGAGGATGCTCAGCTCTAGGCGTGCCAGCGCCGTACCGAGGCAGAAATGCCGGCCGCCAGCGCCGAATGCCTGGTGCTCGGGGTTGCGTGTGACATCGAAGCGATCGACGTCCTCATAGCGCGTCTCGTCACGGTTGGAAGACGGGTACCACATGACCAACTTCTCCCCCTCCCGGATGGTCTGGCCATGCAGCTCCGTGTCGCAGGTAGCCGTGCGGGCGAAGTGCGCAAAGGCAGGAAACATGCGCAGCGACTCCTCCACCACGCCAGGCACCAACGAAGGGTCCGCCACGACCTGGCGCAACTGCTGGCGGTCCTCCATCAGCGCGCGCATGCCGCTGCAGTACGTCGCCTTGGTGCTGTCATTCCCAGCTGCCATCAGCAGGAGGAAACCCATCACGATCTCATGATCCTCGAGCCGCTCTCCGTCGAGCTCAGCGTGCACGAGCACGCTCGTCAGATCACCAGTGGGCGCAGCGCGCCGTTCGGCGATCAGCCTGCCACAGCGCGCGAACACTTCCGGCACCTCGTTCTCCATCACGCTGTCCGCGCCCTCAGGCGTGGCGTCCGGGTCGCCAGCACCGACGATCGCGTTCATCAGCCGCGCCCACACCGCGTCATCCTCAGCTGTTAGGCCCATGAAGCTGCCGATGACGCGTGCGACCACCGGCTGCGCCACCTCACTGACCAGATCACATCTCTGCCTGTCCTCGAGCCGATCAAGCACACTCACAGCGATCGCGCGAATCGTGTCCTCGTGCTCGGCGATCCGCTTCGGCGTGAACCCCCGTTGGAAAAGCGCCTTGAGGCGATCGTGCTTCGGCGGGTCCATGCCAATGAACATCGCCTGCTGCATCTCAAGCGACAGTCCCGTGTTCTTGGTGGCCGTGAAGCCACCGATTTCAGAGGAGAACGTCTGCCAGTCGCGACTGACCGCCAACACGTCCTCGGCTGTGGTCACCGACCAGAAGCCATCCTCGTCTGGATACTCGGTGATGCCCTCAGACCAATGCACAGGGCACTCCGAGCGCAGTCGCCGGAATAGCTCATGCGGCGCACCCTCCACGAAGTTGAGCCGATCAGCGACCCGCGCCTCGTCAAGCGGCTGCTGATTCTGCCCGGTGCTGCTCATGCGTATCCTCCCACGCCCAGTACGCTCCCACGCCCAGTACGGCTTCGTAGGCCGACACTATCTCACCGGCGGTGCACACGTCAATCGAGTCACGCTTCAGCAACTCCCGCGGTGGGCTATGCAGGCACGCCAGACAGCCGCTCATGAACGAACCGCACCACCATCGCGCCCTCACCCACAGCAGTGGCACATCGCTTCACCGAGCCTGAACGCACATCGCCCGCCGCATAGATCCCAGGAACGCTCGTCTCCAGAAGACCATCAGCGCCGGCGGCCGCGCCAGTAAGCAAGAACCCATGCTCATCACGCGCCACAACGTCGTCCAACCACTCGGTGCAGGGAGCAGCGCCAAGAAACATGAAGAGAAAGGAGAAGGCCAGACGCGCCCCGTCGCGCAACGTAACGGCCTCGAGCTCCCCCTCCGATCCGTGCAATTCCGCCACTTCACTGCGGTCACGGACCGCTACCCCGTAGCGGTCCAGCTCCAACAACAGGTAGTCAGACATCGTCTCGCGCAAGTCGCCGCGACGATGCAACAGCGTCACCAGTGCGCCTCCGCGAGCCAGCCACACGGCCGCCTGCGCCGCAGAGTTACCACCCCCAATCACCCCTACCCGGCTCGCTCCACAACGCTGCGCCTCGGGCGGACCGGCAGCGTAGAACACGCTCACACCCTCGTATTGATCGAGCTCTGCAACTGGGAGACGGCGATAGTCGGCGCCAGTGGCCAGCACAACCGCCCGCGCAGAGATCTCGTGGTCGCCTTCCAAGCGCACGACATGGCGATCTGCTCCCGGCTCAAGCGCGACCGCACGATACGGCGTTGCGGTACGCGCACTGAACTTTCGCGCCTGCGTGACCGCACGGCTTGTGAGTTCTGAGCCGCTGATCCCCGCGGGAAAACCAAGGTAATTCTCGATACGCCGCGAGGTCCCCGCCTGCCCTCCCAGCGCTGTGCCCTCCACCACCAGCGTGTCAAGGCCCTCCGAAGCCCCATATACCGCCGCCCCGAGACCCGCTGGGCCGCCGCCGATCACGACTAGGTCCACCTCCTCGCGCGGCGCCAGCTCGAGCCCAATCCCAATCGCGCGGGACACCTCGCCGCTACTTGGATTACGCAAATCCGCGCCACCGGGGAGACACACGAGCGGGAGCTCGCCAACGTCGAGTGGCGCAATCAACGCCGCAGCCGCCAGGTCGCTCGAGGAATCACGCCAGGTGTAGGGGAGGCGATTGCGCTGCATGTACTCCACCATGCGCCGCGTGGACTCCGAAGAGCGAGGACCGACCACCTCGATACCCACCCCCTCCTGGCGCTGAAGCGCTTCACGACGGGCGGTGAAGCTCGACAGCAGCAGATCGCTGAGCGGCGCGTCCTCGAACAGCAGTGCCCGCAGCTGATCGCGATCGACAGCTATGTAGCGCATCGGCTCCGTAACAACCGCCGTCAGATACACCGTCTGACCGGACATCAGATTGATCTCGCCGAGGAAATTGGAGGTCCCGTGACGGACAATCTCCCGCCCCGCCGCGTCCAGGATGGCAGCCTCGCCCTCGACAATCGCGATGAACGGATATCGCTTGTCACCAACGCGAAACAGGATGTCCCCGACCGCCGCCGAACGCTCCTCGCCGTGCTCACGCAGCGTGGCAAGCTGCGACGCGGACAGGACCGGGCTCGCAGGGGCTCGCACCAGGCAAGGGTAGCGCGCAGGAGCGAGCGGGTGCGACCCTGACGCAGGTCGAGTGCGCGGTGCCTTCCGCTATCCACGTCAACCGCGAGCCACGAAACGCCAAGTGGTGAACTTCATGTGCCATTGCAACCCTATGAGTCCCGCTACGGTCGCGTAGGTAGAGCACGAGCTGCTTGGGTTGAGTAGAGGTCTGCGGCACGCTGCCCACCCAGGCAACATCGCCGTGCGCGTCCAGCACGTAGGTGCGCACTCCCCGCCCGGTCGGTCTGCCAAGGCGTTCCAGCGCCGGAAGCGGTAGTTCGCCGGCTGGCCCGGAGTAATCGGAGGCATTGTCTTCGGTCACGATCTTGAACGCCGGGCGACCGGTTCGCAGATCAAACGTCTCGAGCGCTTCTCCACCTCCGTACTTGCCGCCGTTCGACACAGTGAACGCGACGAACGGCGAGGCAACAACCAGATGTGTCAGAGATTCGCCGTACTCGGTCTGTTCAACCGTGCGGGTGATGATGCGCGTCGGTCCGTGCGGCCTCAGGCATCCGAAGTATGTGGTCGTCGCTTCCTCCGCGCCGATGCTCTGCACCCATAGATCAAGCCGTGGGCTTCGCTTGAGAGCCGAATATGGCCAAGGCACACGGCATGTTCCTCGAGGCGCGAATGGAGATACCCGCGCGAGGTGCACGTCGATTCTCAAGTAGCCATCCGTAAGCGTGCCTGCGCGCGGGCTCTGCCAGACCACGACCAGCTGGCCGGGGCCGCTGCGATGCCCAATCGTGATGCGGCCATATTCGAGCCGGCCTTCGCAGGTGGTTGTCGCGGAGATGCCAAAGATGGGGGTGACGAATTCCTGCCCCACGCCGGCCAGAGAAGGGACACGGCACGGCGGGCGCGGCGGAAACTGCCGGACGCTCCCAGACGCCGTGATCCGCGCAACACGGGCAGCCCGTCCTTCCCCGCCGCCGCCTTCTTCGCCTTTGCTGTAAGCCGGACCCTCACCGATCCATGCGGTACCGCCGATGAACGCGATTCCGTACGCGGCCAGCAGCGTGTTAGTCACCGTCGTGACTCTCCCCGTCCTGTCAATTCGCGCCACTTCGCCCGACTGTCGCGTGAACCACACATCGCCATCCGGCGCCGCGGCCAGTCCCACGAGTTCTCCATATTCGCCGCTCGCCTGAAAGCCCCGGTATGAGGAGTGCGGCGTGAATATCCGCAAACGACCCGACGTGGTCATACGACCCAGCCGGTGCGAGCCAAGGATGAACCACAGCGCCCTGTCGGGCCCCTCGATGATTGGTTGGCTGGGTGCGAATGGGCGCCCAGGATGACTGATCTGACGCGGGAGACGGAACTCGTGGATCACACCGACAGTGGTGATCCGGCCGATACGCCCCGCTTCATCGGTGAACCAGAGCGAGCCGTCGGGCCCAGCAGTGATGTTCGCGGGAATCGCTCCAGCGTCCAGGCCGCGGCTGAACGCAGTGAGCGAGCCCGACGACGTCAGCCGCAGGATCGCGCTCACCCGATGGGTGCCCTGGAGGCGCGTGTCGGTCATCCACAGATCTCCATCGGCCCCGACAGCCAGCCCACGCACGCTGCTAGACGGATCAACCGCTAGGTGCTCTATGGCGGTGACCCCCAGCGGCGAGGCCTCTACGAGCAGCGGCACTGAGGTCCCTTCACGATCGGCGAGAAACCACTCCTGCCCGTCGGCGCCCGAAGCGAAGTACTGAGGCCAGTAGCCGCTGAGCTCCGGAGTGAGCTCGAGGTCAAGGAACGCATTCGCCGGCGAGATCAGGCCTAGCTGTTCGACATATTCCTTGCCCCCATTCGCTGCGCCGCCGTACCACACAGCGCCCGACGCACCTGAGGACAGAACGAGTGGGTACCCGCGGATCAGGGGAGCGGCCCCAGCCGGCTCGGCGATCGCTGCACGCGGAGGGCCCATCGCGGCAGGGAGCCACGCGAACGCCCGCCCGGCGAGAAGACAGCCCACCCCCACCAAACAAACGCTGAGGACCAACGCAAAGCGCCGAGCGCTGCTCGCCTGACTCACCGGATAGCGCAGTTCGCGGCTACTCACCCGTGGCCGCGTGTCCCCTCTAAGCGGGCGCATCACCTCATCAAACACCACATCACGGAGCGAATACCGGGCTCTCCAAGAATGGCTCTAGAACGCATCATCCAGCCATGGGCCCGCCTGGACTCGAACCAGGGACCTACCGATTATGAGTCGGCAGCTCTAACCAACTGAGCTACGGGCCCGCCGCACGCTCGGACCTTGGACCGCGCGCGCTGGCGCAGACGCTACCAGCGAGATGTGGGATGCTCCCGCGCGCCGCTGCGCTGTTCGAGGCGGTCGCTTCGATTCGGACCATCAACGGGGAGGAACGCACATGTCAGCAGAGCGCGCAGCCATCGTCACCGGAGCATCCAGCGGCATCGGATTGGCCATCGCCCGGGTGCTCGGCGAGGAAGACTTCGGCGTCACCATGGCCGCCAGGCGCCCCGACAAGCTCGACGCCGCCGTCGCTGGGCTCGCCGCTGACGGGTTCGACGTGCACGCGGTCGCCGCCAACGTCTCCGACGAGGCAGAGATCCAGAAGGTGGTCGCCGCCCATCGCGAGAAGTACGGGCGCCTCGACGTGCTCGTCAACAACGCCGGCGTCGGCGTCGGCGCGCCCGTCGCTGACATCGAGACCAAGCGACTGGACATGCAGCTCGACATCAACCTGCGCTCCATCGTCATCTTCTATCGCGAATGCGTGTCGCTGCTCAAGGAGGCCGGCGCCGAGCACAAAAACGCGCTCGTCGTCAACACCTCCTCCATCTCGGGCAAGCGCGGCGAGGCCTGGCTGTCGGTCTACTCCGCCTCCAAGCATGGTGTCGTCGGCTGGACCGAAGCCATGAACAAGGAGCTCGGCGGCGACGGCATCAAGTCCACCGCCCTGTGCCCCGCCTTCGTAGACACACCCATGACCGACTTCGCCAAGGCACAGGTCGCCGCCGAGGACATGATTCGCCCCGAGGACATCGCCGAGGCCGTGCGCTACCTGCTCAAGGTCTCCCCCGCCTGCATCGTGCCCGAGATGATGTTCGTGCGACCCGGAGACTCGCTCTAGCCAAGCCCCAGCCTCGTAGCAGCGTCGGCTCGATCAGCCCCGCGCTGAGACCGGCAACAACGGGCCGCGCTCGGTCCGCGCAGCCAGATTGTCTCCCAAAAATCGCCGCACCGATGGCCTGCGCAGGCGCCTAGCCACGATCTCACCCGCCGGGTCCGCCGCATCCGGGAGCGTGCGGCGAGTGCGCACACGGCGGCTCATCAGCTCGCGGTGCTCGGAGATCGCCACGTCCAGCTCCACGCCGCTCGCGCTCATCAAGCTGTCCTCCAACTGCGCCACCAGGATGCGCACCTCGCGTGCGCTCGCCACTCGTGCAGCGCCACCCGTGCGCGTGAAGCGGTCCCACGAGCGAGCAAACGACAGCAGATCCGTGCGACCGCCCGCACGGTGCGCCGCCAGCATCGGGCACACGCCACCGTCCCCGTCGACATATGCCCCCGCGATGATTCGCTCGTTCGCGCGCACCCCCGCCAGCATCGCTTCGCGCGTTCGCACCGGCAGGCAGTCGATCGCCATGCGCAAGCGCTCCACAGGGCTGCTGTTCTGGCGGCGGCGGTTTCGCATAGGCTGTGCACCGGCGGTGTTGGCTGTTCAGCCAATGCCAAGCGGTTGCGCGGCCAAGCGTATGGCACGCCTTCCCGCCCCGCAAAGAATCCCCTCCCGCTGAAAGGAAACTTGCACATGAAGCTCGGCGTGCACATCGGCTACTGGGGCATGGGCCTCACCTCAGAGGACCAGCTCACCATCGTTCAGGAGGCCGAGCAGCTCGGATACGACTCCGTCTGGGCCGCCGAGGCCTACGGCTCTGACACTGCCACCGTGCTCGGCTGGCTCGCCGGGCAGACCTCAAAGATCCGCCTCGGCGCCGGCATCTTCCAGATGCCCGCGCGCTCCGCAGCCATGACCGCCATGACCGCCGCCACCATCGACCAGCTCTCCGGCGGACGCATGATCTGCGGCATCGGCTCCTCCGGACCCCAGGTCGCTGAGGGCTGGCACGGACAGCGCTTCGCCCAGCAGCTGCAGCGAACCCGCGAGTACGTCGCCGTCGTGCGCATGGCGCTCGCACGCGAGCGCGTGGAGTTCCACGGAGACACACTCGAGCTGCCGCTCCCCGACGGGCCCGGCAAGGCGCTCAAGCTCACCATCTCCCCCGTGCAAGAGCGCATCCCCATCTACCTCGCCGCCATCGGTCCCAAGAACACCGCCCTCGCCGGCGAGATCGCCGACGGCTGGATCCCCACGCTGTTCAGCCCCGAGCACGTCTCCGAGCTGCGCCCTTTGCTGCAAGAAGGCGCCGACCGGTCCGGCAAATCGCTCGATCACTTCGACATCGCGCCCACCGTCAGCCTGTGCATCACCGACGACCTCCAAGCCGGACGCAACACCATGCGGCCGTTCGTCGCCCTCTACGTCGGCGGCATGGGCTCGCGCAAGCAGAACTTCTACAACCAGCTGATCCAGCGTTACGGCTACCACGACGAGGCCAAAGTGATCCAGGACCTCTATCTCGAAGGCAAGCGCGAGGAGGCCATGGCCGCCATCCCCGACAAGCTCATCGACAGCGTCTCGCTGTGTGGCCCGCCCGACGTCATCCGTGAGCGACTCGCCATCTACCGCGACGCCGGCGTCGGCACGCTCGGCGTCACCCCCACCGCCTTCACCGCCCCCGAGCGCCTGCAGCAGCTACGGCTGCTCGCCGAGCTCGCCGCCTGACCAGCCCGCCGTGAACGCCGCCGCCGGTCAGCCCCTGCGAGTGCTGCTCGGCGCCTTCGGCGACCCCGGCCACGCCTTCCCCATGATCGCCCTCGGGCGTGCCCTTGCCGCGCGCGGACACCACGTCACGCTGCAAACCTGGCAGCGCTGGCAGCACGAGGTCGAAGCCCAAGGGCTCGCCTTCTCCGCCGCCCCCGAGTATCGCGTCTTCCCCTCCGGCGATGCCGGCTCTCCATCGCTCGACTTCTACGCCGCCGTCGCGCGCGCCACCCGCGACACGCTCCCGCTCGTGCGCGACGTGCAACCCCATGTCGTCGTCAACGACATCCTCACGCTCGCCCCCGCCCTCGCCGCCGAGCTCGATGGGCGAGCGCGCGCCACCCTCATCCCTCATGTCCATCCCCACAGCGCGCGCGGTTTCCCCATCTACTCGCTCGGCGCGCGCATGCCGCGCACCGCTGCCGGACGCGCCTTCTGGGGTCGCGCCCACAAGGTCGTTCACAAGGGCCTGGAGCGCGGGCGCGTCGAGCTCAACCAAACGCGCGCGCAGGTGGGACTGCCTCCGCTCGCCCATGTACACGGGGGCATCAGCCGCCAGCTCGCGCTCGTAGCCACCTTCCCGCAGCTCGAGTACCCGCGCAGCGCAGACCAGTGGGCTCCCAACACGCATGTCGTCGGGCCGCTCATGTGGGAGCCCGCCGCCGAACACGTTGAGCTGCCGCCAGGTGAGCACCCGCTCGTGCTCATCGCCCCCTCCACCGCCCAGGACTCCCAGCACACCATGTTGCGCGCCGCCCTGCGCGGCCTCGCCGACGCACCAGTGCGCGTCCTCGCCACCTACAACCGGCGTCTGCCACCCCGCCCACTGCCCGTGCCAGATAACGCCCGCGTCGTCGACTGGGTCTCCTACTCGCGCACCATGCCCCACTGCGATGTCGTCGTCTGCCACGCCGGCCACGGCACGCTCGTGCGCGCGCTCAGCTCCGGCTGCGCCGTCGTCGCCTGCCCCGCAGTCGGTGACATGAACGAGAACGCCGCCCGACTCGACTGGGCCGGCGCCGGCGTTCGCGTGCCGCGGCGGTTCGTCACTCCTCGCGTGTTGGGGCTTGCAGTCGAGCGAGCGCTCGGCGAGGTCGCAATACGAGCGCGGGCACGGGAGCTCGCCGCGTGGCATAGTGCTCACGATGCAGGGGAGGCTGCCGCGCAACTCGTGGAGGGGTTGGCGGCCTGTACCCAGCGTTGAGCACAGACCACAGGACTGTCGCCGCTGGGCTCATAAGCAGATCGAGCTAGCACGGGTTCACGCGCTTCTGCACTCGGCGCGACACCTACCCCTCGTCAGTACCTATCTCGCGGATGTCGCCGCACAGAAACGAGTGCGGAGCGTCCCGCGCAAAGGTCTCAAGGCCGGCGGGTACTACTACGTGCCCAACGCCCAGCCCCAGCTGCCTAACCCTGTGTCCTCCCTGGAAGATTCCTACCGGCTGAGCGTCAAGGTCCGTGATGACGAGAAAGCGCTCGGTCTCAGCGATTGCATTGGCGCGCCGCCCAGGCCACCTATCGGCAATTAGCCAGAGAGGCGCTAGAGGGCCTACAAGCTCCGGGGGTGGGACTCGAACCCACAACCGTTCGGTTAACAGCCGAATACTCTGCCAATTGAGCTACCCCGGATCATCCACTGTGCTACCCCGGAGGGGGCATTGCTCTTTCCAGCGCGTCAGCCGGGATGGACACCATCCCATCCTCGACCTCAGCGTGGCAATTAGAGCACAGAAGCACGCACTTCTGCGCCTCGACCCGCAACTTCTCGAGAGCGATGGCCACTCCCTTGGCATTGATCTCGTGGCGCTTCAGCGAAGGTTCGACGTGATGGAAGTGCAGGGCGCGCATGTTCCGATCAAATCCACATATGCAGCAAGCGCCGCCTGCCTCAGCAACAAGAATTGTCTTCACCTTCTTGCGCCTGCGCGCCACAGCGGCTGATCGGCATCGCTTGCATCGATAGTAGCCACGCCCATCAAGCCGGAAGTCGGTCTCCCCGTGATGCCTGCAACACATCGTGGCCGTGGCAAGCCCAGCCTGCTTGGCAGCCCTCGACTCGCTCGCGGGTCGCCGTCCGACGCTTCCCTGCGTTTTCAGTCCATAGCGGCGCAGCCAGTGCCGAACTGTCGGCTTGCTACAGCCGACAGTCTCCGCGATTTGCGCTATCGACATGCCAGCCTCGACCAGCGTCTCCAAGCTCCCTTTCGCGATGCCGCCCCGAGCCGCGTGCTTGCTCTGATTTACCGCCTCAAGCCCATATTTCTTGACCCAGTAGCTGACACTCGCTTCGTGGCGCTCGAACCGCCGCCCGATCTCGGCGAGCGACAACCCCTGATCCAATAGCTGTTGCAGAGAGGCACGATCCATGCAGCGCATGATCACACGAACATATGTTCTATTCTGCGACTTCTGTGTCTAATGTGTGGCTTTTCTGCAGCCGCGAGGCCACACAGCCCACCACCACCCGACCGACCTACCCCTCCCGGTCCCCCGTCTGCTCCAACACGCCACCATAAGCCCTGTCGAATTCGCGTTTGATCTCCGCGCGCCGCTGCGCCATCGCGCTCACATCAGAGCCATCCCGCCCACGCGCCTGTTGGATCTGGCGGTCCACGCTGGCAAGCTCCAGCTGCAGGCGCTGAACCTCCAGCATCGCCGGGTTGGCCTGATCGCGGCCAGCTTCCACGATCAACTCAGCCAGCAGGCGCCTCAGCTCCTGATCGGAGTCCATGTCCTGCTCCTGCCCTGAGCGCCCGGCCATCGGCGCGCTCAGGTCACCCTCGCGTAGGTGCCTGGCGACCCTGCGCAGCAACTCGCTGGAGAAGTGCTCATCAACATCCAAACCCGCAAGCGCGCTCGCGCCCTCCTCAGGAGAGGCAATGCACAGCGCCAGGAACGCCCGCTCAGTCTCCTCACGCCCCGACAGGCCACCAGCGCGCGCGCCGGACCCGTTCGGCCGCCGCTGCGCGCCAGCACCACCGCCAGCCGCGTCTGCTCCGCCGCCACGCTTGTCGCCGCCCGAGGAAACACGCGAGGCCCCAGCGGATGACAGCAGCTGCTCGGCAAGGCTCTCCGGCAGCGCCAGCCTGCTTGAAACCATCCGCGTCAGCTCCATGCGCATCGCGCTCGGCGCCAGCGTCGCGAACACAGGGCGCAGCTCCTCCAACATCCTGTCACGGCCCTCAGGGCTCGAATCATCGCCTGCTGCCAACACGCGCTCCACGCGAAAGCGCACAAACGCCACCGAGCGCTCCACAGCCGCCAACATCGCCTCAGCGCCGTCGCGCTGGACCAGCTCCGCCGGGTCAGCCCCCGCGGGCAGCGCCACCACGCGCAGCTCCAGCTTGCGCTTGGCCGCCATGCTCGACGCGCGCAGCATCGCCTCCTGCCCAGCGCTGTCGGAATCAAGCGCCAGCAGCACGGTCTGGGCCATCCGTGACAGCTCGCCCACCTGCTCGCCAGTGAGCGCCGTGCCCATCTGGGCCACCGTGTTGCGGATGCCTGCCTGGTGCAGCGCGATCACGTCGGTGTAGCCCTCGCACAGGATCACCTGACCAGCGCGCGTGGCGTGAGCACGCGCCAGATCCGCGCCATAGAGATGCTGGCCCTTGTGGTAAAGGTCGTTGTCAGACGTGTTCAGATACTTCGGGCGCTGATCGTCACGCATCGCGCGGGCACCAAAGCCAAGCACCCGCCCACGGATGTCGGCCAGCGGGAACATGATGCGCGAGCGAAAGCGGTCATACGGGCGCCCGTTCTCCTTCGAGCGCTGCGCCAGCCCCGTCGCGTAAAGATCCTGCTCTGAGAAGCCGCCGCGACGCGACGCCAGCAGCACCCGGTCCCACGCGCTAGGCGCATAGCCAACACGAAACTCGCGCAGGATCGCCTCCCCCAGCCCCCTGCCCTCCAGGTACTCGCGTGCCTTGCCCGCCTCCTCGGACTCCCACAGGCAGCGCTCGTAGTAAGCGGCCGTGCGAGCGAGCAGCTCGAGCAGGTGCTCACGGCGCTTGCGCCGCTCTGCCTCCCGCGGGTCCTCCTCCTCACGCTGCAGCTCAACCGAATAGCGTTCCGCCAACAGCTCCAGCGCGCCTTTGAAGTCCACGCCTTCCGTCTCCTGCACGAACGTGAACACGTCACCCGAAGCCTGGCAGCCGAAGCAGTAGTACACCTTCTGGCTAGGGTCAATCCCAAACGACGGGCTGCGCTCATCGTGGAACGGGCACAAGCCCTCATAGCGCGCAGGACCGGCACGCCGAAGCTCCGTGCGCGCGCCCACCAGCTCCACGAAGTCGACCGCGTCGCGTACCCGATCCTTGGAGTCGCTGGTGTAGAGCGCCACGACGGCAACGCTAGCGGGCGAACGCCTGCGGCACCTGCAGCTCCGTGTACTCCCTGGTGCAGTAGCGGTCGGTCATCCCCGCCAGATAGTCCGTCACCCGCTGCGCCAGCTCCACATCGCTGCGCGGACGCCACCCCTCCGCACCTCCTGGCAAGAGCTCTGGGTGCTCCACATAGTGCTCGAACAGCCTGCGCACCACCGCAGCGATCTTCTCGTGCTCAGCGCGCACCGCCGGCCCCAGGTACACGCGCTCGAACATGAACTCGCGCAGCTCGCTCATCGCCGGGCCCGCAAGCGGGCCTTGAACGATGTCCCCCGCTTGCTGGGAGTGCTCAACCATGTCGTGCACCAGCGCATCGATGCGCGCCGAGCCGCTCCCGCCGAGAACCGCGATCGGCTCGCTCGGCAGTTCCTCCTCGCGCAGCAACCCCGCGCGCACCGCGTCATCGATGTCGTGGTTGATGTACGCCACACGGTCAATCACCCGCACGATCCGCCCCTCCAGCGTGAGCGGAGCCTCCGAGCGGCTGGAGTGGTGGGCAATACCGTCGCGCACCTGCTCAGTCAGGTTGAGTCCCGCCCCATCGCGCTCCAGGTGCTCGACGATCCTCAGCGAGTGCTCGTAATGGCGAAAATCACTGCCAAAACGCTCTTTCAGGCAGCCGTCCAACACCTCCTCGCCGATGTGACCAAAAGGCGGGTGCCCCAGGTCATGGCCAAGACCGACCGCCTCCACCAGGTCCTCGTTCAGCTGCAGCGCACGCGCCACCGTGCGCGAGATCGTGGTCACCTCCAGCGTGTGCGTCAGCCGCGTGCGGTAATGGTCACCGCGCGGCGCCACGAACACCTGGGTCTTATGCGTCAGCCGGCGGAACGCCTTGCTGTGGACGATCCTGTCGCGGTCACGCTGGAAAGGGGTGCGCAGCGAACAGTCCTCCTCTGGGCGCTCACGCAGCGCCGGGTAGGAGCGCGCAGCAAGCGGCGACAGCAGCCGCTCCTCCTGCTCCATGCAGCGCTCCGCGAACCCAGCCGCAACGGTGTCCTGCTCGCTAGCGATACTCATCACTCGATTGTGCCACCGGCTGCGGCCGGCGGCAGGCCCGGCAACGTTCGTTCGCGCGTCGCGCTCAGCGCTCGTGATTCCAGTCGTTACGCCCGGTGATGATGTGCACCCAGTGACGCCACTTCTGCTGCTGATCGGGATTCTCGTCAAACACCGGCGCCTTGTGCTCAGGCGCGGGAAGATTAACGGCCGCTGCCGAGTCAATCCGTAGCTCGACACCGTGTTCGTGAATCGCCGCAATCGCATCCGCCTCCAGGAAGCGGATGCCGTGGCCCGGGGTGTTGATCAGCAGCCCGTGAAAGACATCCTCCTCGGGCGCGCTCAGCACGCTCCCCACGGTCCCCACCTGCTCGCCATCCGAGGCGAGCACGGGCACGCCCTCGTCGAGCATCTGGTAGGCGATCGGCAATCCCTCATCCACAGCGCACCACGATACCGACATCGGTTCGCGCGCCGACCCGCCCGGTATCAGCCCGCGCGTCCAGCAGCCGGCATCAGGCGCACGTGCGCATGGTGCTCAAGCGTCGCCGCGATCGCCCGCTCGACCTGGCCAAGCACCACCGCGCCCGCTTCAGGGACCTCCGTTAGCGAACGGCCGAGCGCGTCTGTCATGAAGCCGTGAGCCTCCTGCTCCAGCGGGAATGACCCCGCCTCACACGCCGCGCACACCACGCCGCCAGCCGCGCCCGAGAAGCCGACCAGGTGCTCTGGCTCGCCGCAGCTCGCGCAGGCACCCAGTTGCGGCGCAAGGCCCGCCGCCAGCAGGAGCTTCAGGCGAAACGCCAGCGCCCCCGCGCGCGTGCCAGCCCCGGCGCGCTGATCGAGCAGCGCCAGCTGGCGGCACAGCAGGTTGAACACGCCCGGGTGCGGCTCCGAGGTCTCAAACAGCCGCCCCACCGCGTCGCATGCCCGCGCCGCCGAGTCCAGCGCGCGCCCATCGCCACGCAAACGCGCATGGGCCTCGATCGTCTGTGCGCCCGTGACCGTCAACAGCTCGCCGCGACCTTCGTGCAGCTCAATGTGCAGGCGAAAGAACGGCTCCAGCCGCCCGCCGAAGCGGCTGCGCGCACGGCGCACACCCTTGGCGATCGCGCTCACCCGTCCGCGATTCGGCGTGTACAGGTGCAGAATGCGGTCAGCCTCGCCGTAACGCATCGAGCGCAGCACCACCGCTTCCGTCTTAACCGCTCGACTGGACATAGACATCAATGGTGATCGATCCGCCCGACGCCTCCCCCAATCCTCTAACTTGCGCAGAAGATGAAGGAGCTCAGCACCAAGCAATACGAGAAGGAGCTCCTGCGCCTGCAGACGGAGCTCGTCTACCTGCAGGAGTGGGTCGTGGCTGAAAATCGGCGCCTGGTGGTGCTGTTCGAGGGCCGCGATACAGCCGGCAAGGACGGCGCGATCAAGCGCATCACCACGTTCCTGAACCCACGCACCTGTCGCGTCGTGGCAGTGCCCACTCCCAGCGAGCGCGAACGCACGCAGTGGTATTTCCAGCGCTACGTAGAGCATCTGCCAGCCGCCGGGGAAATTGCCCTGTTCAACCGCAGCTGGTACAACCGCGCCGGCGTCGAGCACGTGATGGGCTACTGCACGAAGGAGGAGTACGAAGAGTTCCTACGCTTCTGCCCGCTGTTCGAGCAGGCCTTGCAGAACGACAGCATCGTGCTCGTCAAGTACTGGCTGTCGGTCAGCGACGAAGAGCAGGAGCGCCGCTTCGAGAAACGGCTGTCCGATCCGCGCAAGCGCTGGAAGTTCAGCCCGACCGACCTGCAAGCCCGCGCCCGCTGGGTCGACTACGCCGAAGCCAAGGACCGGATGTTCGCCTACACCGACACCGAGCACAGCCCCTGGTATGTGGTCGAGGCCGACGACAAGCGCACCGCGCGCCTGAACCTCATCAGTCACCTACTCTCGATCGTCCCCTACGAGCACGTGCACGAGGGCAAGCGGCCCAAGCTCCCGCCGCGCCAGAAACGCAAGTACCAGCGCCCACCCAAGCGCACCGAGCGCCTCGTGCCTGAGCGCTACCTAGTGCGCTCCGATTAGCGCTCTCGCACATCCGCGCGGCTCGCGGCTCGCGGCTTGACTCCGCGGCTCAAACCTAGCTCGCAGGCCAGGCCTATTAGGTTCCCTCGCCGCCACGCTGTATCACCATCGCGATACAGCGTCCCCAACGGAATGTACTGCAGACAGAGTCTGTAGTGCCATAGCGATACACACTCGCCACGCGCCACCACATAGTGGGTGCAACCCCGCCGGCGCCGAGACCAAATCACCCAGCCCTCCGCTGCTATACTTTGTGAAGTAATGAGCCAGGTAACGGTTTACACAACGGAGCCATGTTCTTTCTGCGCTCGCGTGAAGGGTCTGCTGCACTCACGCGGGGTTGATTTCGCTGAAATCAACTTGTCCAAGGACCCGGAAGGTCGCGCGCAGCTGGCCCGGAACACGGGAATGATGAGCTTCCCGCAGGTGATCGTGGACGGCGAGCTGCTAGGCGGGTTCACCGAGGTACAGGCGGCCGCGGAGAGCGGGCGCCTGGACGAGCTGCTCGCCGCCTGAACGCGGGCTGGCAGCTCTCGCACACGTACGTCCCGCGGCCCCCAACGACCATCTTCACAATCGTCGAGCCGCATGTGGCGCATGGCTCGCCGGCGCGCAGGTGCACGAGGAACTGGTCCTGAAAAGAACCGCGCACCCCGTCGACGTGACGGAAGTCATCGATGCTGGCGCCGCGCGCGTCGATGCCGGCGCTCAACGCGGCGATCACACTTTCGCGCAGGCGCGCGTACTGCTCGCGCGAAAGGCGCCCGGCGGGCCGCCGCGGGTGCACACCGGCCCTGAACAACGCCTCGTCGGCGTAGATATTGCCCACCCCAGCGATCTTGCGCTGGTCGAGCAGAAAGGCCTTTATCGGCGCGGCCCTGCCCTTGGCTAGCGCACGCAGGTGCTCGACGGTGAAGCGCTCGTCGAAGGGCTCCAGGCCAAGGCGCGCGGCGAAGAACGCGTCCAGCGCGTCGCTGCCGAGCAGCAGCTCACCAGTGCCGAAGCGGCGCGGGTCGACAATCACCAGCCGCTGGCTCGCGCCGCTGCCGGCGCCTGCGCCGCGACGGGCCGGGCCCAGCTCAAGCCGTACACGGGTGTGCGCGGGCTCGGGGTCGGGCTCGGCGAGCACGGCGCCAGTCATGCGCAGATGCTGAGCCAAGTGCACGTCGTGGTCGAAGCTCCACACGAGATACTTGCCGCGGCGGCCAAGCTGCTCGATGCGCCGCCCAAGCAGTGCGGCCTCGAGCTCCTTGGGGGCGAGCGGACGCGACCACCGCGGGTCGAGAATCTCGATGCGCTGGACGCGCCGGCCCTCGACCAGAGGCGCGAGCTGGCGTCTGATCGTCTCGACCTCTGGCAGCTCGGGCATTACGCCCTAGCTTATGAAGGCCGCTCCGGGAAGGCCACCACCCTCATGGCCAGTGAGCCAGCGCAGGACGGTGGCGCCAACGTTGGCGAGCGGACCGTCGTGGCGGTCGCCGCCGAAACGGCCACCGCTGGCGCGACGCGCGAGCATTTCCCCGGTGACGGCCAGCAGCGGCGCGTACTCACGCGTGTGGTCAGTTCCGGGGTGGGCAAGATCGACGCCGTGGTCGGCGGTCACGATCAGCAGGTCGTCCTCGCAGAGCCGTTTGAGCATCGCGCCAAGGCGCGAGTCGATCTCGCGCAATGCGCCAGCGAAGCCACTGGCATCCTTGCGATGACCGTACACCTGGTCGGTCTCGATCAGGTTGGCAAACACCAGGCCGCACGGCAGCTGCGCGAGCAGCTGATCGACGGCATCGAGCGCGCTGGCGTTGGTGGCGCCCGGATGAGACACGCTGACCCCGACGCCGGCAAACAGGTCGTGGATCTTGCCCACCCCGTGAACCTCCACGCCAGCGCTCTGGAGCTCCTGCAGGTAGCTGGGCGTGGGCGGCGGCAATGCGAAGTCACGTCGTCCGTCGGTGCGCACGAAGTGCCCTGCGGTGCCGGTAAAGGGGCGCGCGATAACGCGTCCGACGGCGTGCTCACCGCTCATGGCGCCGCGCACGGCGGCGCAAGCGCGGTAGAGCTCATCGACCGCTACACGCTCAACGTGCGCGGCGAGCTGCAGCACGGAGTCCTGAGAGGTGTAGAGGATCAGCGCGCCACCGCGCAGATGCTCGGCACCGAACTCCTCGATCGCGGCGATGCCGCTGTCAGGGCGGTTACAGATCAGCTCGTGGCCACTGGCCTGCTCGAGCATCGAGACGAGATGCGGCGGGAAACCTTCGGGGTAGGTGGGCAGCGCGTGCTCGGCGACCACGCCCATCAGCTCCCAGTGACCACTGATCGAGTCCTTGCCGGGTCCCAGCGGGTACAGACGGCCATGGATAGCGGGGTCCTCGCTGGCGGGCACGCCGCGCAGCGGCAGGATCGAGCCGAGCCCTAGCGCCTGCATGCTTGGCAACTGCAGGCCGCCAAGCGCGTCGGCGAGGTGCGCGAGCGTGTTGGTCCCCGCGTCGCCGTAGGCGGCAGCGTCGGGCAGCGCGCCTACGCCGCACGCGTCGATCACCAGCACAAACGCCCGCCGTCCCATGGCCGGATCTCTAGCCTGTGGCGGTCGCTCGCGGGTGCGCGCTGAAGTAGGCCTGCTTGAGCCGCTCAGCGGACAGGTGTGTGTACACCTGGGTGGTGGCGAGATCGGCGTGGCCGAGCATCTCCTGCAGCGAGCGCAAGTCGCAGCCGCCGGCGAGTAGGTGGGTGGCGAAGCTATGGCGCAGGGTGTGGGGGCTCATGCGCTCGTGTAGGCCCGCGCTGCGCGCGTGGCCCTGGACGATCTTGTAGAGGCCCTGTCGCGTCAGACCGACGCCACGACTGTTCAGGAATAGCTGGCTGGGCGGGCGTGCCGCACGATGAGCTAGCAGGATGGGACGGCCACTGCGCCCGTATGCGCGCAGCGCGGCCACTGCCTGGCGGCCGATCGGCACGATCCGCTCCTTGGAGCCCTTTCCGCGAGCGCACAGCAGCGCATCCTCGAGGTCGACGTCAGCGAGCTCGAGCCCGACGGCCTCGGAGGCGCGCAGGCCGCACGCATACATCAGCTCGAGCAGCGCACGATCACGCAGGGCGAGCGGCTCGGTCCCGTCTGGCTGTCCGAGCAGTCGCGCGACCTGCTCGCGTGTGAGCACGCGCGGTAGGCGCTGTTGCTTGCGTGGGCCACGCAGGTCGGCTGTGGGGTCATGCTCGATGGTGCCTTCGCGGCGAAGGTGGCGATAGAAGGAGCGCAGGCAGGCGATCTTGCGGGCGAGCGTGCTGGGTGCCACAGGCCGACGTCCCAGCTCTCGGGTGGCGCTCACCCCGGCATCCTCGGGCCTGCAGGGCTCGGCCAGCTCGGCCAGGAATGCGGCGAGGTCGCCATGACTTGCCTGCGTGGCGGTGAGCTGGCGGCGATCGAGGTACTCACCGAGCTGCAGCAGGTCCGAACGGTACGCCTCGAGCGTGTTGCGGGACAGTCCCCGCTCGAGCTCTAGATAGGCGAGGAAGTCGAGGATCTGCGACTCGATCCCCACCTCGGTTGACGGCGCGGCCGTCGCGGTGGACTTCATCCCTTCACCTTCGCTGATAGCGAGGGCGCTCCTTGACGCTGCAATCAGACGTTCAGCTTGCGTGCCAGCCAGAACAGGCCGATCAGCGTCTTCGCGTCGCTGCACTGCTCGATCGCCTGCGCCAGCTCTGCCAGCGGCCAGGGAACGATCTCGATGCGCTCGTCCTCGCCGCTGTCGGCGTGCGAGGTGTATAGCTCGGTGGCGCAGAACAGATGCACCCGCTCGTCGGTGAAGCCAGCGCCGGTGTAGTAGACGACGATCGGCTCCCAGTGCTGCGCGCCGCGGCCGATCTCCTCGGCGAGCTCGCGCTGAGCGGCCTGCAGGGGCTGCTCGCCCTCCACGTCCAGACGCCCAGCTGGGATCTCCAGCAGGGCGGGCTCGCCCACGGCCTCCCGCGGCTGGCGCACGAGCCACACGTGTGTGTCGTCGTGGGCGAGGATCGCCACTGCGCCCTGGTGGCGGACGATCTCGCGGGAGACCACCGCACCGTCGGCGTGACGGAAGCGCTCGATGCGTACGTCGACCAGCTTGCCGCTGTAGACGGTGTCGCCGCCGAGCGCCTCGAAGGAGCTGCTCATCTTCCGTCCCCCGCTCCCTCGTACGCCTCCGCAGCGAGCTCCGCCAGCGCACTGCCGCCGGCGAGCGCCGCGCCGAAGAACAGCGGATCGGCTGTCAGCCCGCGACCCATGGTCTCGGCGGGAAGCCCGCTGGCGGCGTAGGCGGGAAGGTCGATGCTCGCGCGGCGCCAGTCGTGACGGGCGATGCGCGCGGGTCTGTCTGTGATCGGACGCTCCACCTCGACGGCCGCTGCATGGCGATCCTTAACGGCTCGGCCGGACCGTGCCCCGCCGAATACAGCGCCCAGGCCAGCGCGCAGGTCCGAGCCAACTGGAGAGCGCATCCCCGCGGGCAGCGCGACGGTGACGGGCTCTAGCAGCAGGTCGAGCACGGTCAGCGTGTGATGGGAGAAGCCGCGATGGCGTGTGCGCTGATCGCTGGAGGAGAGCCGCGCCACGAGTAGCGTTGGGCAGCCGAGCGCGAGTGCCACGTGGGCGGAGTCGAGCGCGACCATCCCTCCGTGGCCGAGCGGCGAGCTGGAGCCGACGATGCCAGGGCCGGGTCCGCATACCGCCGCATCCCAGCCGAGCGCACCGAGGCCGTGGTGCAGCGCGCCGGCGGTTGAGATCGCCTCCTGCTCTCCACCGAAAGTGGCGCCTGCGGTCAGGTGACCGGCCAGTAGTCCGCGCTCGCGCAGCATGCGCACGGTGTGGGAGTGCCCGCCAGGCAGCGCGCCGCCCTCTGTCTGCACATAGCCGAGCTTGCCACCAGGCGTGCTCTGTGCAAACGCCCAGGCGAGGCCGGCCAGCTGGCCGTGCAGGGCGAGCACCGCCACGGGGCGTGCCACGGGTAGCTCCAAGTCGGCGTCCTCGACTGGCACAATCGCGTGCTGGAGGCTCGTGTAGTTGAGCTTCATCACGTTGGCACCCTGCTCGCCGTCGGCATCGAGGCCGCGTGTGAGGTTGACGTGGACAACGTCAAAGCCCCCAGAGCCGAGCCCGAGGTCGAGCGCCTGCACGTTGACGATCACCTCGTCGCCGACCTTGGCGTGCCCTACGAGGTTGGTGTCCGCGATCGCCGTGCGCCGCGCGCCGGCGCTCGTGTCGGCGGTGAGCTCGACCGCCAGCCGCTGCTCGGAGCCGGTGTCGGCGCGGTCGATCTCGACCACGATGGCGGGACGGAGCTTCAGCATCGGCGCTGCAAGCTACAGTGCCGCGCCCGGCGCGAGAGCCGCCGCCTCGTCAAGTAGCGCGAGCGCAACATCAAGCATCTGCTCGAGCGCGATGACGCTGACACGCTCAGTCGGCTCGTGGTTGCGCTCAGTTCCGTTCGCCATGTTCACTATTTGCATGCCCTGTGCGATCAGTGCGTTGGCGTCTGAAGCACCGCCGCTAGCGATCCGCAGGGGCTCGTGCCCGCACGCGCGCAGCGCCCGCTCGGCCGCTCGCACAGCGGGGCTGCTCGGGGGCAGGTGGTAGCCGGAGAAGGTCCGCTGCACGGCGATGTCTACATCGCAGTCGCAGTCTGCGAGGTTGGCAGCCTGGTGGATGCGGTCGACGATCTCCGCCACGATCTCGTCGGCCCGCTCCTCGCCGAGCGCCCGCGCCTCGAGCACTAGCGAGCAGCTTTCGGGCACAACGTTCATGGCGGTGCCTCCGGAGATCGTGCCCACATTGACGGTGCTGTAGGCGTCCAGACGGCCTAGCTGCAGCGAGGTGACCGCGCGTGAGGCCGCCAGGATCGCGCTACGCCCCTCCTCCGGGCGGATGCCCGCGTGCGCCGCAGCGCCCCGAAACGACGCCCGCACGCGGAAGTGCGTAGGCGAGTCGATCACGACCTCTCCGATCGGCGAGGCGTGGTCGAAGACGAACCCGAAGTCACTGCGCAGGCTGGCGATGTCGAACGCACGGACCCCCGCAAGCGCCGTCTCCTCACCAACTGTGAACAGCAGCTCAACGTCCACCGGCGCGCCCTGCTGGCGGATGTGACGCGCAAGCGCCAGTAGCACTGCCACCGCAGCCTTGTTGTCGGCACCGAGGATGCCGTCGTTGGCGTTCTCCCAGCCGCCGTCGATCAGCACCGGCTCGATCAGCGCATCCAGCGGGACGGTGTCGAGGTGCGCGCACAGCAACACCGACTGGGTCTCACCGCCGGGACTGGAACCGGGAATGCGTGCGAGCAGGTTGCCGCAGTCTGAGCCTACGAGCGGGCCGGCGCCATCCTCCTGAACCTTGACTCCCAGCGCACGCAGCTCAGCGATCACCCGCTCGGCGCAGCCGCGCTCATGCCCGGATGGGCTCTCGATCCGGCAGAGCTCCGCAAACGTGCCGCTGAGATAGCGCCGCTCGAGCTCGCCGACTCTTGCCACCGGTGCGGAGGCTGTCACGACATGCCAGCGCGCTGCGCCGGCGCTGATGCTTGCGCCTGCGAGACATCTGCGACATCAGAGGAATCGGGGAAGCCGTCGCGCCCCGTGGCACGCTCGAGCGCAGCCGCAACGAAGTCACGGAACAGCGGCGCCGGACGCTCCGGGCGCGACTTGAACTCTGGATGGAACTGCGAAGCCACGAAAAACGGGTGGTCATCGAGCTCGATGACCTCCACCAGGCGCTCATCTGGTGAGGTGCCCGACACGCGCAGGCCGGCGCTCTGGAGACGCTTGCGCAGCAGGTTGTTGACCTCGTAGCGATGACGGTGGCGCTCGTAGATGACAGCCTCGCCGTAGAGCTCAAGCGCGCGCGTTCCGGCGTGGAGCTTGATCGGGTCGGCGCCCAGGCGCATGGTGCCGCCCAGGTCGGCGACCTCCTTCTGCTCGGGCAGCAGGTCAATCACGGGGTAGGGCGTCTCGATATCGAACTCGGTCGAGTTGGCTCCTTCCATGCCGGCCACATTGCGGGCGAACTCGGCGACCGCTACCTGCATCCCCAGGCACACACCCAGGTAGGGAATCTGGCGCTCGCGAGCCACCTGGGCGGCCGCGATCTTACCCTCGATCCCGCGTCCGCCGAAGCCACCGGGGATCAGGATGCCGTCGGCGCGCCCGAGGCGCTCGAACGCCTCCCCGTGCTCGTTGTCCTCGAGGTTCTCTGAATCGATCCAGTCAATCTCAACACTGCCGTCCTGCAGCGAGGCGGAGTGACGGAGCGCTTCGCACACCGAAAGGTAGGCGTCCTCCAGCTGCACGTACTTGCCGACCAACGCGATCCGCACGGAGCGCGTGGCCTGCGCGGCGCGCTCGATTGGCTCCTTCCACTTCGACAGCTCGGGGGCTGGTGCGTCCAGGCCGAAGTGCTCGAGGATGAAGTCATCGACTCCCTGGTCGCGGAACGTCAGCGGGACCTTGTAGATGTTGTCCACGTCGCACGCCGAGACGATCGCCTCCATCGGCAGGCTCGCGAACAGCGCGATCTTCTTGCGGATCTCGCTCGACAGCGAACCCTCGGAGCGGCACATCAGCATGTCCGGTGCGATCCCGATCCGCCGCAACTCATTGACGGAGTGCTGTGTGGGCTTGGTCTTCAGCTCGCCCGCATGGCCGATGTAGGGCACGAGCGTGAGGTGGATGAACATGCAGCGTCGCCGTCCAACGTCAACGGGAAACTGGCGGATCGCCTCGAGGAACGGCAACGACTCGATGTCGCCGACCGTGCCGCCGATCTCGGTGATGACGAAGTCCACGTCGGAGGACTCGGCGATCAACGCGATCCGCTGCTTGATCTCATCGGTGATGTGCGGCACGACCTGCACGGTGCCGCCGAGATAGTCCCCGCGGCGCTCACGACGGATGACCGTGTCGTAGATGCCGCCGGCGGTGACGTTGGACGCGCGGCTGGTGTTGGAGTCGGTGAAGCGCTCGTAGTGTCCGAGGTCCAGGTCGGTCTCCGCACCGTCCTCGGTGACGAACACCTCGCCGTGCTGATAGGGCGACATCGTGCCGGGATCGACGTTGATGTAAGGGTCGAACTTCTGCAGGCCGACGGTGAGCCCGCGCGAGACGAGCAGGCGTCCAAGCGAGGCGGAGGCGATGCCCTTGCCAAGCGAGGAGACGACTCCACCGGTCACGAAGATGAACCGCGTCTTGCTGGGCGCCTGGGCGTGGCGATCGGGATAGTGCATGCTCATGTGGGCCTGCCCAGGGAGTCTCGTT
>Ga0302326_10005444_pt1 | contig 29035 bp, 25 predicted proteins | sample Palsa_T0_3_FD_202264 | JGI IMG/M metagenome (GOLD analysis project Ga0302326, IMG submission 202264) | Peat permafrost microbial communities from Stordalen Mire near Abisko, Sweden - Palsa_T0_3 | ecosystem: Environmental > Terrestrial > Soil > Palsa > Peat permafrost | place: Sweden: Abisko... | reverse complement strand
GCTGCTGATCGAGGAGGACATGGAGGGCGCCAAGGACGAGATCAGGCAGCTGCTCGAGCAACTGGCCAAGGATCGCGACGGCTTCCGCTACAGCATGCGCGACATTTTCGAAGTGCGGCCGACCATGACGGACCGCGACGGTCCGGTGGCGCGCAGCACGGCGGCCGCGATACGCCGCGTGCTCGGCCGCGAGCCTGAATTCATTTGCTCGCCGGGCACCTACGATCAGAAGCACATCGACCGCATCGGCAAGCTGCGCGATTGCATCGCCTACGGTCCAGGCATTCTGGATTTGGCGCATCAACCCGATGAATACGTGGTGATCGATGACATGGTGAATTCCGCCAAGGTCATGGCCCTGGCGGCCGCCGCGTTGCTGTACGGAACGGCGTGAATCGAGCGCTGCGGCGTCGAGCGCGGCTGCCGCCGATTGCACTGTTCTGCGCGCTGCTGCTGGCCGCGGCGGGTTCATCGGCCGCACAGCTCGCCGTCATCGGCATGCAGCTCGAACCGCCCGTACTGGATCCGACCGCGAGTCCGGCTGCGGCCATATCCGAGTGTTTGTACGGCAATCTGTACGAGGGCTTGGTGCAGTTCGCCCGCGATGGGTCGGTGCAGCCGAGCCTGGCCGAATCCTGGGACATCTCGGAAGACGGCATGAGCTATGTTTTCCACCTCAGGCACGACGTGCGCTTCCACGACGGCAGCCGTTTCGATGCCGATGCAGCCAAGTTTTCGCTGGACCGGGTCAACGGCGCAAGCTCGCTGAATGCACAGCGGTCGCAGCTGCAAGCCATCCGCGCCGTCGAAGTGCTGGATCCTTACACGTTGCGCGTGCTGCTGCACCGACGTTCGGGCGGGCTGCTGCAGTCCCTGGCGCTGGGCGCGTTCGTGATGGTGTCGCCGCAGTCGGCCGCCGGCAATGCCGCGCATCCGGTGGGCACGGGACCGTATCGCTTCTCGAACTGGCGCCGCGGCGATTCCCTCACCCTGACGCGCAACCCCGATTTCAGAGGGCCGCCTGCCGCGCTGGATGAGGTGACCTTCAAGTTCATCGCGGAGCCCACCGCCGCCTTCGCGGCATTGATGGCGGGAGACGTCGATGCGTTTGCCAATTATCCCGCGCCGGAGAGTTTCGCGCAGTTCGCCGCGGATCCGCGATTCGCCGTGTTCAACGGCACCACCGAGATGGAGGTGTTGCTGTCGTTCAACGAACGCATCGCGCCGCTGCACGACTTGCGCGTGCGCCGCGCGATTTCGTATGCGCTCGACCGCCGCGCCATCATCGACGGCGCCATGTTCGGCTACGGCACTCCGATCGGCAGCCATTTCCCACCGGCGAATCCGGCCTACGTCGATCTGACCGGCGTCTATCCGCACGACCTAGCCAAGGCCAAGGCGCTGCTGGCGCAAACGGCATACGCACGGGGCTTGACCCTGAGCCTGAAATTGCCGCCGCCGAGCTACGCGCGCCGCGGCGGGGAGATCATCGCCGCCGAACTCGCGCAGGCCGGAATTCAAGTCAAGATCGAAAATCTCGAGTGGGCGCAGTGGTTGGATCAGGTGTATACGCGCCATGATTTCGACATGAGCATCGTTGGGCATGCCGAACCCTTGGACTACGACATCTACTCGCGCGAGGGCTATTACTTCGGCTATGCCAACGCAGAATTCAACGCGCTCATCGCAGCGTTGGACGACACGGTGGATCCCGTCAGGCGGCGTGAGCTGCTGCAGCGTATTCAACGCAAGCTCGCGGAGGATGCCGTCAATGGCTTTTTGTTTCAGTATCCGCGCCTGGACGTGTGGAACCGGCACCTCGAGGGCATCGGCTTCGACAATGTGCTGGGCACGATCGAGGTGAGCCGTGCGCACTATGAGGGCCGCGGGCTGAGCGAGGTGCGTGCGGGCGGCGCGGCCGGAGCGCAGCCGCGTACCGCACTCCGAGTGCTGGGCCTGGCGGCGGGGATAGGCGCCATGCTCTTGGGCATAATGACCGCGCGCCGACTCGGCGCGGCCTACCTGGCGCAGCGTCTCGGCGTGCTGGCCGCCACCTTGGCTCTGGCCACGGCGGTGGTGTTCATCGTGGTGCAAGTGGTGCCCGGCGATCCGGTGCGCTACATGCTGGGGTTGCAGGCCGATCCGGACACGGTGGCGGCGATGCGCCATGAACTTCGGTTGGATGCCGCTCCGCTGCAGCGCTACGTGCAATGGGTCGGCGGCTTGGCACACGCGGACTTCGGTTCGAGCTATACCTACCGCGTGCCGGTCGGGGACTTGCTCGCCGAGCGGCTGCAGTTGTCGCTGCCGCTGGCGATGTATGCATTGTTGTTGTCCTCGGCGCTGGCTTTTCCCGCAGGAATACTCGCCGCGGCGCGGCGCGGCCGGACCACCGATGCGCTATTGAGCGGGATCACGCAGCTGGGGCTTGCGTTGCCGAATTTCTGGCTGGGGATGCTCTTGGTGCTGCTGTTCGCGGTCAGCCTGCACTGGATCTCGGCCGGCGGGTTTCCGGGTTGGCAGGCCGGATTGTGGCCGGCTTTGAAAGCCCTCACCCTGCCGGCGATCGCGCTCGCCATGCCGCAGGCAGCGATCCTCGCGCGCGTGCTGCGAGCCGCGCTCATCGACACTCTGCACGAGGACTACATCCGCACCGCGCGTGCCAAGGGTGCCGGCGAGTGGCAGGTGTTGTGGCGGCACGCATTACCGAATGCGCTGGTGCCGGTGCTGACCATTCTCGGCATGCAGTTTTCCTTTCTGTTGGCGGGCGGCGTCATCATCGAGAACGTGTTCTTTCTGCCGGGGCTCGGAAGATTGGTCTTCCAAGCCATTGTGCAGCGCGACCTCATCGTGGTGCAAAGCGTGGTCGTGATTCTGGTGTTCGCCGTGGTTTGTGTGAGCTTTCTGGTGGATATCACCTACAGCCTCGTCAATCCGCAATTGCGCGCGGCGTATGAGTGAGCACACCGCCCGCAATTGGAGTCTCGCGATCGGCGCCGGCGTGACCGCCTGCTTCATCGTCGTGGCGCTGCTCGCGCTCTTCTGGACGCCGTTCGACCCGCAACTGTTGAACATCGTCGACAAGCTGCAGCCACCGAATGCGCACCACTGGCTCGGCACCGACCAATTGGGCCGCGACGTGTTGTCGCTGCTCATGGGCGGCGCCAAGACCTCCGTGGGCGTTGCGCTGTTGGCGGTGTTCATCGGCGCTGCCGCCGGCGTGCCATTGGGATTGATCGCGGCGGCCGCCCAAGGCAGCGTCGATGAGGCCGTGATGCGGGCCAATGACCTGATTTTTGCCTTTCCTGCGCTGCTGCTGGCGATATTGATCACGGCCGTATTCGGGCCGGGCGCGATCAACGCCGTCATCGCCATCGGCATATTCAACATCCCGGTGTTTGCACGCGTCTCGCGCGCCGGCGCGCTGCAGGCCTGGACGCGGGACTACACGTTGGCGGCGCGCGTCGCGGGCAAGGGGCGCTGGCGCATTTCGTGGGAGCACATTCTGCCCAATCTGTTCGGATTGCTGGTGGTGCAGGCGACCATACAATTTTCCTTGGGGGTCATCGCCGAGGCAGGACTGGCCTATGTGGGTCTCGGGGCGCAGCCGCCGGTGCCAAGCTGGGGCCGCATGCTCAACGAGGCGCAGACGCTCACCGCGCTGGCACCGTGGCTGGCGCTGATACCGGGCCTCGCCATGTTGTCGTTCGTGCTCGGATTGAATCTGCTCGGTGAAGGGTTGCGCCGCGGCTCCGAGCGAGCGCCATGAGCGAGGTGCTGCGCATCGAAGGTTTGAGCGTGACCATCGGCGCGACGCCCATCATCAAGAACGTGTCGCTGAGCGTCGCCGCGGGCGAGATCTTGGGACTGGTGGGTGCGTCCGGTTCCGGGAAAACCATGACGGCGCGCGCCATCATGCGACTGCTGCCGCCGCATGCCGGCGCGACCGGCAGCGTACGGCTGCGCGGCGAATCTTTGAGCAGCATGAGCGACGTGCAGATGCAGGCGGTTCGCGGCCGCGATGTGGGCATGATATTTCAAGAACCCATGTCGGCGCTGAATCCGTTGATGCGCATCGGCGATCAGGTGGCGGAAACCGTGTCGCTGCATCGAGCCGTATCGCGTCAGGCGGCGCGCGCCGCGGCGCGTGAAGCGCTCGACCAGGTGGGCCTGTCCGGCGAAGCCGGCGCGCTCGATCGGCTGCCCTTCGAATTGTCCGGCGGTCAGCGGCAGCGCGTCGCGATCGCGATGGCCGTCGTCATGGCGCCGTGCCTGCTGATCGCCGATGAGCCCACCACGGCATTGGACGTCATCAGCCAGGCGCAGGTGCTGGCGTTACTGCGCGACCTGGCCAGGCTTCGAGGCATGGGTCTCTTGCTGGTGACGCACGATCTGGCCGTCATCGCTCAGCTCACTGATCGAATCGCAGTCATGCAGCAGGGTGAGATCGTCGAGCAGGGGAGCGCGGAGCAGATACTGCATCACGGCCGCCAACCCTACACGCAGTCGCTGCTAGCGGCCGCAAGACTGCAGGCCAAGCGCATGGCCAAGTCCCGGGTGGATGCCGCGGAAGTCCTGCAAGTCGACGGCGTGGTGTTGGAATATCCGCGTAGACGTCGCTCGCTGTTCAGCGCGGCGTCGCCGCTGCGTGCCGTGGACGGTGTGTCCTTGTCGATTCGCGCCGGTGAAACCGTGGGGTTGGTGGGCGAGTCCGGATCCGGCAAGTCCAGCTTGCTGAAGGTCATGCTGGCACTGCAGAAGTCGAGCCATGGCCAGGTGAGCCTGCTCGGCAATTCGTTCTCCGCCGGCGCGCCGGCCATGAAGCGGCTGCGGCGCGGCATTCAGGCCGTATTTCAAGATCCGGTGGGCAGCTTCGATCCTCGCTGGCCGGTGGAACGCCTGGTCGCAGAGCCATTCTTTCTGCTCGACCGTCCCCCTCGCGCCGCGGAGCGGAGCCGCAGGGTGGCGGAGGTGCTCAATCAGGTTGGAATGAACGCAAGCGATGCGCAGCGCTACCCGCATGAGTTCTCCGGCGGTCAGCGGCAGCGTATCGCGATTGCGCGCGCGCTGATTACTCAGCCGGCGGTGATTGCCTTTGACGAGGCGGTTTCCGCGCTCGATGTGCTCGTGCGCGAGCAAATATTGCGGCTGTTAGCGCAGTTGGCCGGACGGCTTAATGTGGCGTACTTGTTCGTCACTCATGATCTGCATGTGATCAGAGCCATCGCCGACCGAATCTACGTCATGCAACGCGGGCGGATCATCGAGGAAGGCGCCACGGAGTCCGTCTTCAACTCGCCGCAGCATGCGTATACGCGAGCCCTGATCGAGGCGACGCCGGCGCTGCCTCACACACGCGGCTAAGGTCTACCTGTCGGCGACGACCTCACTCTGGGGCCGATATTCCGCTGCCTCGCCGGTCCTGTCGGACTCGCCGCTTCCGTTGGTATTGGGATGCTGTTCCAGTTCTTCTTTGCGGGCCTGCACGGCCGTGCCGAGCGTCCGTGTATCGATTGCCGCGGCTTGCACCACGGGAAAGAACTCGATTTCCTCGTCCTCCGCATGTTCCTTGATTTCCTCACCCAGCTCGCGGACCCGGTAGCTGTAAAAAGGATCTCGGGGGTTCAGCTCCGCCAGTTCGCTGACGACTTCACAAGCATCGTTCTGTTCGATTATGGCGTCTTTGAAAACATCTTCCTTGCGCAATACATCGCGGACGGCGGGAAAGAACACCTCATTTTCCACCTGCTCATGGATGGCGAGTTCCGAGCAAATTTCTCGGACCACTTCCGCCTTTGCCTTGATCGGCGCTCCCGACGAATCCAACTCGGAAAACTCCTGAAATAGGGACTCGACTTTCTGGTGATCCGCGGTCAACAGATCAACCGCATCGGCAGGGGGAGAATCGGCAGTGGCAGATTTGGCAGCGGTCGTAGGATTCATCGTTAGTCCTCCGCGTAATGTGCTGGACCCTATCGATCCTATAGGCATGGGCCGGGCTGCGGGATACCAGAACTGCGGTAGGTTCTGTAGGCCATGGACGCATCTCCCGCCCGGAGCAACGAGTCAGGCGCTTGCCATCCGGCCGTGGTGTACGGCCCGGCCGATGGCGCGCGCCAGGCAATCGGCGGCAGCCGAACCTATGCGGCCGACGTGCGCGGGCCGCGACAGAGTTCCGGCCAACGGCAGCGCGCCGCTCGCCAGTGCAAACACCGTGTCTCCGTCGAATGGCGTATGTGCCGGACGCACGGCGCGTGCAATGCCATCGTGCGCCATCATGGCGATGCGCCGGCATTCGACCGTGCTCAAGTCCGCATTGCAAGCCACTACGCCCAAGGTGGTGTTCGCGCCGGCCTGCAGCCGCCCTATGCCAAGCAAGCGCGCCTGATCGGGGGCAGGGTCGCTGATGTCCATCGCCGTCAGAGGCGCACCACCGCCTCCGAACTCACGATCGAGCTCGTAGGGCCAAGCCCAAAAGGTCCTGCCATCGGGCATGAGGGCGGAGCCGACGGCGTTCAGTGCCACCAATGCACCGACGATGAGACCATCGCCCAAATCGATGGACGTGGAGCCGATGCCGCCCTTGATCAGGCCCGCCATGGCACCGCGCCCCGCACCGACGGCGCCCAGGGCGAAATCCTCGGCTGCGGCAGCGGCTGCCTGCAACCCTAGCGCGCGATACGGCGGTTCGAGGCCCCAATCCTTCTCGCCGCCGTTCGCGAGATCATGCAGCACGGCGGCGGGCACGATGGGAATGGCGCGGGAATCCGGACGCAGCGTGATGCCGATACCCTGGGACGCCAGAACCGCGGCCACGCCGTCCGCTGCACCCAAGCCGAATACCGAGCCGCCGGCGAGCACCACGGCGTGGGCACGTCCCACGAGATTCTCCGTTGCCAGCGCATCGGTCTCCCGGGTTCCCGGGCCGCCGCCGCGCACGTCCACGGCTGCGGACCAACCCGCACTGCAAAGCACGGCAGTCACGCCGGACACGACCCTCTCATCGGTGGCGTGACCTACCTTGAGGCCGGCGATGTCCGTGATGAGGTTGCGCGGAGCGGGGCGAAACACCAGGAGCCTGCTCCTATCTAGCGCGGCTGAGCCGCGATGACCGCGAGTCCCTGCAGCACCAGATCGGGAACGTTTTCTCCATGCGTGCGCATGGTGCCGCTGATCATGCCGGCGTCGCCGCCCGTCAGGAACAGCTTCGGCGCCGTGCCGGTGCTTTGCTCGATGATGTCGGCGGCGCGGTCGGCCATGCCGGCTAGCGCGAAAACCGCGCCGCGCGATACGGCGCCCACGGTGTTGTTGGCCAGCACGCCCGCGAGCGAGGAAGAACTTTGCGATGCCGCCTTGGCAATGTCGCTGGTCTTGCTCATCAACTCTTCGCGCATCATGTGAATCCCCGGGGCGATGAGCCCGCCCAGGTGCTGTCCCTTGCTGTCGACGGCATCGACCTTGACTGCGGTGCCGGCGTCCACTACACATAATGCACCCTTGGCCTTGGTCCAGGCGCCGATCAAGGCCAGCCAACGATCCGCGCCCAACAGCGAGGGGTCGAGATAACCGTTGGTGAGGCCGTTGAACTCCTGTGCAGCAGTGATGAACTCGACTTCTGCCTTGAACACCTTCTTGGTCAAGCGGGTCAGGATCTTGGCCATCTTCGGCCCCGCGACGTTGGATACCAGCACCCGGGATGGACGTTGGCCGAATTCGAACAGCGCCGTGGTCCAAAGGCCCGGCTTCGCGTCGCGGTGTACGACAGCCTGCTGGTCCGACAAGCCGGTGTTCGTGAGCCATGCCCATTTAAGGCGGGTATTGCCGACGTCGATGACCAAAATCATGCGTTTTTCTTCACTGCTTCAGCGCTCATCCCGAACCCAAGCGCGCAAGGATAGCATCGCCGCCATGGCTAAGGTTTCGAAGTGGGAGAGGGCTGCGCTGCCAGTTCCGCCACGACCGGTATCAGCTCCTGCGACACCCTGTCGTCGATCTGCGCCGCGTCGCTCAGGTGAACCGGGTAACGGATCCGCGCCTCGATGCCCGTCGCCGTGAAATTCAGCTGCACTCGCGGTTGCAAATCAGCTCCCGCGGTTGCGGTCGTTCTCTGAATCTCCTCGGACTGGCGCGCCATTTCGTCATGCGAGTCCTTGAGGGCGGCGGTGACGGCCGCCAGCAACTTATTCTTGGCCGTGATGTAGTCGATGCCCGCCGGCAGGCTCAGGCCTATCTCATGCCAGGCAAAATTGACCCCGGGAATCTGCTTGAACAGACCGCTCGATACCTGAAACACGATCGAGTTGGCGAAGGCCACCACGCGCCCGGTGGGTCCCAACTGTCCGTGACCGCCGAGTTCCATGAGGTGCATCCTCACCAGACCAAGTTCAATGACCTCGCCGGCCACGTCGCCGAACTGCACGCGGTCGCCGACGCGGATGCCGTATTTTCCGATCAGGAAAAAATAGCCGACGATGGACACCAATATGCTCTGCATGGCGACGGCCAGACCCGCTGTGATGAGTCCGGCGAAGGTCACCAGTGAAGTCAATTCGCTGGCGGACGCGAAGCCGACGATCACCACGGTCAAGGTCCACAGAGAAATCTTGCGCAACAACAGCAGCTGATAACGGCGGCGCGCATCGCGCACATAACGCAACACGGCGCGCCGCCACCCCTCGGCGGCGACGAATACGACCGCGAGCAGCGCCGCAAGGATCAGCAGCCGAGCTCCCAGCGCTTTCAGTGCATTGTCGTATTGTTTCTTGATGATGCCGTGCCAATTCGCCAGGTTGCGCCGATACTGCGCCAGCAGCACGCCTGCCTTGCCAAGAGGGATGAGCAGCGAGGATTCCTGTTTGATCTGGTCCGCGAGTGCATCGAGTTGCACGCGCATCTGAGTGAGCGTGGCCGCGTCGGCGGTATCCGCTTGCGTGGCCAATGCATCGCCGTGAGCCGACAGGCCGCGCAGTTGATCGACAAGCGGACTGCGGATTTTGGCGAAGGCGTCCTGCAGCGCCGCCGTACGTTGGTCGAGACCATCGATGGTGCTGATCTTTTCCGACAGCCGAAACACATCGGCAGCCAAATCCCAGATTCCGAAGCGGGTGCTGACATTCCCGCGGGATATGGCCGGCGGCGCGAGTGCGCTGGATGTATTGCCGGCGCTCTGCGAAGCAGACGCGGCGGGTGCGGGGCCGGTGGCCGGCGCCGCCGCAGCATTACCTGCCGAGGGTGGCGCCGTGATGGCCATCGCGTCGATCTGTGCCTTGAGCGACGTTGCGCTGAAGCCGTTCGCATCGCTTTCGCTCGTGATGGTCAACATGGTGGAGAGCAGTTTCTTGCGTGTATCGAGCAGGTCCTGCTCGCCCTGCAATTCCGAAATCTTCGCCTTCAGCTCCACGGCGGCATTGCCTCTCGCGGAAGCAAGTTGCCGCTGCGCGGCGGCCAACTCCGCCTGCACTGCGATGCTTTGCGCATTGAACTTGCTTTGCAGCTGAGACAGGGGCTGGGATCCGGAGTCTGGAACCGTGCCGCTGACGGCGGCCGGCTGCTGCGCGAGCATGTCGGCATCGGCCCGCGCAAACTCGATGGCCAGGGCCATGACGCGGCTCGCGGTCTGTCGGTTGTCATTCAAAATCAACACATCGCTTGGTTCGTTGGCCGTCTGTTGCTGAATGCCCAGCGTTCGATACCAGTCGATGGTCTGATCCAAGAACTGAATCACCTGCGGACCACTCATGGGCAAGGCCGGCTGCCCGTTCGCCGTCGGTGCCGGCGCCGTTGGTGCGGGCGCCGTTGGAGCAGAAGGCGCAGCGGATGCCGGCGCGCCAATAGGTGCGGTGCTGGCGGGGGGCGTATCGACGGGCGCTGCACCCACGGGTTTCGCGGCAGGTGCGCCGTAGCCGGCCGCCGCCCAAAAAGCGAGCGCTGCCGCGCTGCATTTCACCATCAGCGGCCGTAGAGTATTTGGCATCGGCGAATCGTACAGCAAATAGGTAAACTGATGCCCCGATGTCCGAGCTAAAACAAGCCGTTAGAAACGTCCCGGATTTTCCTCGCCCTGGGATCCTGTTCCGCGATATCGCACCGTTGCTGCGGGATCACTTCGACGCGACGATTCGCGCGCTGGATGCGCTGTTGTCGGAAGAGGAGTGGAACGAGCTCGATGCAGTGGCCGGCATCGAGTCGCGCGGTTTCATCTTGGGGGCGGCCATGGCCATGCGGCGCGGCAAGGGCTTCGTGCTGGTGCGCAAGCAGGGCAAGCTGCCGCCGCCCGTGGTGGATATCACCTACGATTTGGAATACGGCTCCGGGATTCTGGAGATGCAGCGCGGCAACGGGCGTCTGTTGTTGGTGGATGATGTCCTGGCCACGGGCGGGACCTTGACCGCCGCCGCAAATCTGTGCGATCGCGCGGGCTACCAGCTCAAGACACTCGCCGTTTTGATCGATCTTGGCATCATCACGGACTATACCTGGCGTGAATTGTCGGTACGCACGGTCATTGATTATTAGCCGCTGAACCCGCGCCGGCTTCGGATTGTATTCATCACACTCTGGACGCAGGTTGCGGTGGGCACAGCGGAAGGCCTCAAGCACGAAGGCGCGATCCAATGCGATGGACTCGGCTGCGCGAACTCGATGATGCGTTGCTCGTTGCCCTGGGAATTCCCAGAAACGCACGACCGTCGGCCTGAGCTTTCGCGGACCAGAAGAGTCGGCAATTGCCCGCGAGTTGCAATCGACTCATAACATCACTATTGTAGAAGATATGAGAAAGCGCGAATACTTGGGGCAGCTGGAACTGATGGTGCTGCTGACGGTCATCCGTCCCAGCAAAGATGCCTATGGCGTGCAGATTTGCAATGAGATAGCGGACAAGAGTGGCCGTGAAGTGGCGCTCGCCAGTGTCTATGCCGCCTTGGAGCGGCTCGAGACCAAGGGATTGGTGACATCCACGTTGGGCGAGCCCACACCTGAACGGGGCGGCAAGGCACGCACTTACTTCAAGGCAACAGCCGCGGGCCTGAAAGAGGCGCGCGATGCGCACAATACGCTGGTGCGGCTGTCGGATGGCCTGGTGCTCGAGAGGTAGCCGCGATGCCGCATCCACCAGTTGAGTTCGAGCAGGAGGCGATGCTGCCGAGGACGGCGGTATGGTTGCTCAAGACTTGGGGATCGCCGCGCTATCGGGAGGCCTTGCTCGGCGATTTGATCGAGCAGCGCCGTGCGGGCCGCACCATCGGGTGGTGCTTGAGGGAAGTAGCGTGGGCGCTGTGGCTGGCGAGAGTCGAAGGCTTCCGTTCCGCGCGCTGGAGAGCCGCGGTCAAAGCGCTGATGGTGGCACTCGGCATCGTTGCGCTGGGCGCGGGCACGCTCTCGTGGGCTGAATCCGTCCACGGCGGCGCCTGCAAGGCGGCGAGCTGCAGCGGGCCTATCGAAATTACTCCCGGCGGATGAGATGGACCTTCCGACGATATTCGTCTTGCTGTTGTTCGTTGCGGGTGCGATTTGCTTGATCGATGCCGCGCTTCTACGCCCAAGGCGGCGCATTGCGGCTGCGCAGAGGGCGGCCGCCGGGACGGCTGGTGGGACAGCTGACGCCAGAGTCGAAGCACCATTGTTGGTGCATTATGCGCGTTCGTTCTTCCCCGTCATCCTGCTCGTCGTCTTGATTCGATCCTTCGTGATCGAACCATTCCGCATTCCTTCGGCATCGATGATGCCGGGCCTGATTGACGGCGATTTCATTTTTGTCAACAAATTCTCATATGGGCTGCGGCTACCGGTGGTCAACCGGAAGATACTGGATACGGGCCCGCCGAAACGCGGCGATGTGATCGTGTTTCGATTGCCGTCGGACCCGTCGACAAATTTCATCAAGCGCTTGGTCGGATTGCCCGGAGATCATGTGCTGGTGCGTGACAATCAAATCTTCATCAACGGCACGCGCATCGCCCAGCAACCCGATGGGCACTACCTGGGCGGCGACGAATTCGCGGGGTCGGATCTCGCCCTCGAATCCTTCGGCAACAAGGCGCATGTGGTGATGTTCGCGCGCGATCGGCCGTCCAAAGATTTCGAGGCAGAAGTGCCGACAGGCGAATATTTCTTCATGGGCGACAATCGCAACGATAGCGAAGACGGACGCTTCTCGTTGGTCGGCTTCGTGCCCGACCAGAACCTGGTGGGCCGTGCGGTGCGTATCGCGATCAGCTGGCCCTTGCCTGGATGGCCGGTGTGGCATCGATTCGGAATGAAGATCAATTAGATCCCAGCGCATTGTTGAGCAGACTGGCCATGCGGATTCCGGCCTTCTTCAGCTGCAGCGCAGCGTCTTGTCGAGCGCGGGATTGATACTCGGCGGATAGGGCGATCGAGCCGGGGAGTTGGCAGGTCGGCCGGATTGTGAGTGCGTAGGCGTCTCTCTGACCCAGCGCAAAGGACTCCATGGTCCAGGCGGCCGAGTCGCCGCTCGTCCATGCCTGCATGTCCTGCTTGGTGATTTCAGCATCCAATGCCGCGGCGATTTCAGGCGCCGAACCGCCCAACGCGGCGACCGCTCCCACGTCCCAAAAGGCGTGCAGATTGTCGTCTTGTCCGTCGGGGGATGGCGACAGCGAGATACAGTTGCCGCCTCGATCCCCGTGATCGGCCGTGTGCAGCGGCTGATGCAAGTCGCCGATGAAGTGGATCAGAAACTTGAGCGCCAGCAGGCGCTCGGCGGGCGGCGTGGCGGGATTCTTCAGCTCCGCAAAGAATTCGTTGATCTTGTTGACGATGCAATCCTGTGCCGACCCGGCGCTCGCCGGCTGCGCTAGCTTGAGCGGCGGAAAGCCGAAGCACGCTGCCGCCAGGTCCGGCCGGTCGATCTCGATGTCGACGAAATGCCAGGCAGCGGTTTCGCGATGGCTGGTCCGGTATTTATCCGCCCAGGTTGCTCTGCTGGCAAAGTCAGGAGGGGTCAATGTATCGCCATCGCTCGCCAGCAGGGCATCCAAAGCAGCGCGAGCCTTGGGCGTGAGATGCCGGTAAGCGATGAGAGCCGTTACCTCGTGGCCGCGGTCGCCCCAGGCGGCCGCGGGCGTGGAAATCAGCAGCGACGCCGCGAGGAATAATGCCGCCGCGAGCAATGCCGCGGGGAACGACGCCGCCGGGAACGACGCCGCCGGGAACGATGCCGCGGGGAACAGTGCCGCGGACGCTGACTTGCGCGAAGTCGCCACGCCGCTTAGGTTCAGGCGTCAGCCGGCATCCGCGTATGCCTTTACCAGGTCGTTGAGGAAATCGCGGCCGATGAAGACGGCACGCTCGCTTCTGCGTTCGTTGAGTCCGTGAACACCGTTGCCGTCCGGATCGCCCCAGCCCCCCGGCACGCCGTACACGGGAATGCCGATCGCCTCGAGGAATATTCCGTCCGTCGCCCCGGTGGACATCGAGGGAATCAGCGGCACGCCGGGAAAATACTTCGCAACCAACTTCTCCGCGGGGCCGACGATCTTGGGGTCGAGCGGCGGAGGCATCGCGATGGGCCGGATCGGCTTGACCATCGATATCTTGACGCCGGGATCGCCGATTACCGATGTCAGCGTGGCCATGGTTCCTTCCACGGTCTCGCCCGGAAAAATCCGGCAATTGACGTTCGCGGTCGCGTGCTGCGGCAAGGCGTTGTTGGCGTGACCTCCCTCGAGCAAGGTCGCGACGCAGGTGGTGCGCAGCATGCTGTGGTAGGAGCGATCCTTCGAGACGATCGCTTCGGCGGCAGCATCGGCCGGGTCTTTCGACAAAGCGACCATGGCGCGGCCGACATCATCGTTGCGGGTCGCGCCCAATTTGGCGAAGTAAGCGCGCGTCGTGTCGGTGAATTTCACCGGAAATTCGTAATCGCGCACCTTCGTCAGCGCGTCGGCAAGCTCGTAAATGGCATTGTCGCGGATCGGAATGGAGCTGTGGCCTCCGGCGTTGACCGTCTCGATCAAATAGTTCTGTGCCGCTTTTTCGCCGACCTGGATCGATTCGACCACCAGCTTGCCGTGGCCATCGGTGCGCCCGCCGCCGCCCTCATTGAGGGCGAATGCGGCCGCGATCAATTCAGGCCGGTTCTTCGCCAGCCATTCCGCGCCATTGAATGCAAACGTGGTTTCCTCGCCGCAGGTCAGCGCCAACTTGATCGTGCGCTTGGGATGGTAGCCGCTTTGCTTGAAACGGCTCATGGCGTCGACCCACGTGGCATCCATCGCTTTCATGTCCGAGGTGCCGCGCGCGTAGAAGTAGCCGTTTTCATCGATCAGCGTGAAGGGATCGCGGGTCCAATCGGCGCGCTTCGCCTCGACCACATCCAGATGGCCGAGCAGCAGCATCGGCTTCGCGGTTTTTGAGGTTCCAACCAGAATGGCGACCAGGCCGCCTTCCTTGGGATGTTCCGGCACCGAGAACATCGTGATGTCCTTGTCGGCAAAGCCTGCGGCCTTAAGATGCGCTGCCATGCGTTCGGCCGCCAGTGTGCAGCTACCCGCCGAAAGCGAGGTATTGGTCTCGACCAGTTCCTTGTAAAGGGCCAGGAAGGCGATTTGATCCGGACGCAGCGGCGGCATCGGCGCATCCTGAGCGAGCGCTGCCATTTGACCCATCACGCCTAAGATGGCCAGACCCGCGACGCCCAGTTTTCCAATGTGCATGCTCGACCCTCGCTGTTAGCAGCGTTTTAGCTTGACCGCAGGTTCCGTGCTTGGCAAGCCCACGGCGGTTATACTGAAGGGATGCCCCCCAAGTATTCTTTGACCGAAGGCTCGATCCCGCGCGCGCTCGTGGCTTTTTCACTGCCGATCTTGTTCGGCAATATGTTTCAATCGATCAATGGCTCGGTGAATGCCATCTGGGTGGGCAAATTTCTGGGCGAGGCATCCCTCGCCGCCGTCGGCAATTCCAATGTCGTGATGTTTTTGTTGTTCGGCGTGATATTTGGTTTTTCGATGGCCTCGACGGTCATGGTGGCGCAATGCATCGGCGCAAAGAATATTCCCGAGGCGAAACGCGTGGTCGGCACCAGCGCGGTGTTCTTCCTAGGCGTGTCTTTGGCCATGAGCGCGCTGGGATTCATGCTGGCGCAGGGTCTGCTCGGCTGGATGCAGACTCCCCCGGATGTGATGCCCCTGGCGCTTGCCTACATGCGCATCATTTTTCTGGCGCTGCCGTTCATGAGCGGCATGTTCTTCCTGATGGCTGCGCTGCGCGGCGCGGGCGATTCGCGCACGCCGTTCATCTATCTCGTGCTGGCCGTGATTCTCGACATCGGACTGAATCCGCTGCTGATCTTCGGCTTGGGGCCGATACCACGCCTCGGCATTGCGGGCGCGGCCACCGCCACCCTGATCGCGCAGGCATTGAGCTTTTTCGCATTGATCGTGCATCTCTACAGGACCAAGCACTTCCTGCGCATACGCCGCCATGAGCTCTTCCTCTTCAAGGTCGATTGGACGCTCGTGCGGCTGCTGGTCACCAAGGGCATTCCCATGGGTCTGCAGATGTTCGTGGTCTCCTCGAGCATGATCGCCGTGGTGTCCCTGGTCAACCGCTTCGGTTCGCAGGAGACGGCGGCGTTCAACGCAGCCATGCAGCTGTGGAATTACATCCAGATGCCGGCCATGGCGGTGGGCGCAGCGGTATCCTCGATGGCCGCGCAAAACGTCGGCGCGGGCCGATGGGATCGAGTCGGCAAGGTCGCGACCACCGGTGTCATGTTCAACTTTGTGGTGGGCGGTGCCTTGATCGCGGTGGTTTACGTGCTCAACCGGCATGCGCTGGCGCTTTTTTTGCCGTCCACCGGTGCCGCCATCGACATCTCGGTGCACCTCAACGCCATTGTACTCTGGTCATTCATTCTGTTCGGCACCTCGTTCGTGCTGTTCGGCGTGGTGCGTGCGACCGGCGCGGTCATGGCGCCCCTGATAATGCTGGTCATCTCATTATGGTTCGTGCGCGTGCCCTTTGCCTTCTCGATGTTGGATCGCTGGCATGCCGACGCCATTTGGTGGAGCTTTCCGTTGGCGTCCGTCGTCTCGGTAGTGCTGGCGTCCACGTATTACCGCTACGGCGGGTGGCGCAATGTGCGCCTCGGCATCGCCGAGGTGCGGCCCGTGCCGCCGGGCGGCGAACCTGATGCAGCGGCAACCGCCGCGATAGCCGCACCCTCCACCACGCCCACAACCTGACCATGCTCGAGCGCCGAGGCGCACGACTCGAGCGTCCGCTGGTGGTCAGATGCGGCGCATTCGGCGACATGGTATTGCTCACCGCATTGATCAGACCGCTGCACGCACGCTTTCGTTGCCCCGTGGATATCCTGACGTCGGGGCCTTGGAGCGAACCGCTGCTGCGCGGCCAGCCCGGCGTCGGCGAAATCATGACGGTGCGCAGCCGTAAAACGCCCTATTGGCTCAGCCTCGATCAACAACGCGTGGTGCGCCGCCTGAAGGCGCGAGGAGCCGGCCCGACCTGGTTTTGCGACGGCAACGATGCGGCGCGGCCCATTCTGCGCCGCGCCGCCATTCCTGATCCGTTCGTGGTCGCCGCCAAGGATCATGACCTGCGGCCAGGCGAACACGCGACCGAGCAATGGCGCCGTCTGGCGCAAATCCTGCCCGCGGCTTTTCGAGATGCGAACCTGCCGCCGGTCGACCTATCGGCCATTCCGCCGGGTTGCTATTTGCAGGTGTCCGACGCGCAGCGCCGCGATGTGCAGGCGTGGCTGCACGCACGCGGCCTGGCGGCTGCGCCGTTGATTTTGATTCAGGTCGGCAACAAGCGAACCATGCGCCGCGGTTTGCGCCGGCTGGCGGTCAACAGCAAGTATTGGCCCCGCGAACGTTGGGCCGAGGTTCTGCGCCAGGTGCGGCGCCAACATCCCGACCACGCCATGGTTCTGTTGGGGACCGGTCCTGAGTACCGACTCAATCAGGAAATCGCGGCGCTGGCCGGCATCGATCGCCTCCATAACGCCGCCGACGACCTGCCGGTGCCGCGGCTGATCGCGCTCTTGGCACGGGGCGAGGGGTTGATCACCGTGGATTCCGGACCTGCGCACGCGGCAGCGGCCGTGGGTTGTCCGCAAGTGGTGCTGTTCGGCAAGGCGCTGCCGTCGCTATACCGTCCTTGGGGCAGCCTGGGCGCCGACGTCAAGGTACTGTGCGGCGAGATCGACGGGCAACCCAACATGCTGGGAATCGAGACACAAGCCGTCATCGACGCTTGGTCAGCTTTGAAACGCCGAGCGTCGTGGGTTCCGTCGTCCTAGGTGCCTACGCCGTGCTCGTCGTCGGCGCTCGCTGGCTGGCGCCCGCCGCGCGCAACATATCCGGCGTCACCAGCACCACGCCGCGCTTGGTGATGAAGAAGCGCTTCTCGTCCTGGGCACGATCCTGGCCGATTTGCAGATCGTCGGGAATGACGCAATCTTCGTCGAGGATGCAGCGCGTCAGCTTGCATCGCCGCCCGATCGTGACGCCGGGCAGCAGCACGGACTTCTCGATGCGGCTGCCGTCCTCGATGCGCACATCATTAGACAACAACGATTCCGATACGTACGCCCCGGAAATGATGCACCCGCCGGCCACCATGGAGTTCACCGCCATGCCGCGCCGCCCTTCCTCATCCAGGACGAATTTTGCGGGCGGCTGCTGGGGCTGATAGGTCCAGATAGGCCACTGGTGATCGTAGATGTTGAGCTCGGGGTTCAAGGCAACCAATTCCATATTGGCTTCGTATAGCGCATCGACGTTGCCCACATCGCGCCAATAATTCTGCGCACGCGTCTCGACGTCCTCGAACGGATAGGCGAAAACGCGCATGCGCTTCAGGTTGGGCGGGATGATGTTGCGCCCAAAATCGTGGTTGCTGCTTTCGTTGGCGGCATCGTCGGTCAGCACCTTCTCGAGCCTGTCCATGCCGAATACATAGATGCCCATGGAGGCGCGCGCCAGTGTCTCATTGCCCAGGATGTGATCCGGGTTGCTTGGCTTCTCGGCGAACTTGACCACACGATTGGTTTCATCGGTGGTCAGGATGCCGAACTCATTGGCGCGTTCGATCGGTACATCGACGACGCCGACGGTTATATCGGCTTCGCATTGTTCGTGATAGGCGATCATCGGACCGTAGTCCATCTTATAGATGTGATCGCCCGCCAGGATCAGCACGTGCGTCGGATTGTGGGATCGAATGAAGTCCAGGTTTTGATAGACCGAATCGGCGGTGCCGCGATACCAATGGGCGCCGATTTGCTGCTGCGCCGGAATCAGTTCGACGAATTCGCCCAACTCGCCGCGCAGGTAGCTCCAGCCCCGTTGAATGTGCTGGATCAGCGATTGCGCCTTGTACTGCGTCAACACGGCGACCTGGCGTACGCCGGAATTGACGCAATTCGACAAGACGAAATCGACTATCCTGAATTTTCCGCCGAAGGGTGTCGCCGGCTTGCAGCGGTGCTGGGTGAGGGCCTTGAGGCGCTCTCCGCGCCCCCCCGCCATGACCACCGCCAATGTCCCGCTCGTCAAGCGACTAACATAGCGTCCAGTATTACTACGAGCGGCGTGTCGCATGCGTACAAGCCTGACATACTCGGCAAATACCTGCATCAGGTTTCTTGCGTTGACGCAGCCTTGCTAGACTGTGAGTCATGCCCGCACTGCAGCTTTGTGTCTTGAGTTCGGAAATTTTGCCGTACGCCAAGACCGGCGGACTGGCGGATGTGGCGGGCGCGCTGATACGCAACCTCAGGCGTCTGGGGCATGACGTTTGCGCCTTCATGCCTCTTTATCCGGTGGTGCGCCTCAAGCACGCCGAATTACAGCCGGTTTTGGGGCTGCAGCAAATCCCCTTGAGCATCGGTGCATCCGCGTATGCATTCTCGGTGCATACCGCGAGCTTTGCCGGCACTGATATACCAATGTATTTCATCGATTGCCCGGCCCTGTTCGACCGGCCGGCTCTATATACCACCGACCCGGACGAACATAAGCGCTTCTTGTTATTCACCCGTGCGGTGCTGGAGAGCTGCCGGCGTTCAGGCATCGCTCCGAATGTCTTCCATTGCAACGACTGGCACACGGCCTTCCTGCCCCTCTACCTCAAGACGCTATATTCGACGGACACTTGGTTTGCAAAGTGCAAATCGGTGCTGACCATTCACAACATAGGTTTTCAAGGCGTCATGCCCAGCTCGGCGGTTGCGGATTTGAACCTAGGGCTCGCCTGGACCCAGCTGGACCAGGCCGACTTGACCCGGGGCGTCATCAATCCGTTGAAAACCGGCATCAAACACGCCGACCGCGTCACTACCGTGAGCCCGACCTATGCGCGCGAGATTTGCGAGGCGCCCCTGGGGATGGGATTGGAGTCCACGCTGCGGGCGCGAACTGACCGTGTCGTCGGCATCTTGAACGGCGTCGACTATCAGGAATGGGACCCTCGCCACGATGCGCACCTGAGCGCGCACTTCGGCGCGCAAGACTTGCGCGGCAAGGCGGTCAACAAGGATCTGCTGATCTCCGCGGTGCAGCTTGCTCCGGCATCGAGCCTGCCGCTCATCGGCATGGTAACTCGCTTGACGGAGCAGAAGGGCATCGACCTGTTGATCGACGCATTGCCCGAACTGCTGCAAGCGCGAAATTTCGGCTTGGTGGTGCTGGGCAGCGGCGACGGACACTATGAGACGTTCTTTACGGAATTGGCGCAGCGCTTCAAGGGCCGGGTCGCCTATCGCTCCGGCTACGATGAGTCGTTGGCGCATCTCATCGAAGCGGGCAGCGACATTTTTCTCATGCCCTCCCGATACGAGCCCTGCGGACTGAACCAGATGTACAGTTTGCGCTACGGCACCATTCCGGTGGTGCGCAATACCGGCGGCCTGGCGGACTCCGTCCAGCATTTCGATCCGGGCAACGGCACCGGAACCGGCTGCGTGTTCAACGACTACGACGTGCCGGCCGTCACTTGGGCCATCAAAACCGTGCTCGACTGGTATGGCAACGGCGCGCTTTGGCAACGGCTCATGCAGAACGCCATGGCCAAGGATTTTTCGTGGGAGACGCAGATCTCCCAATACGACGTCCTTTATCGCAGCTTGGTTAACCTGGGCGGCTAAGCTGGGGCTGTCGCGCCGATGCTATTGTGCCGCCGCCTTGAGCAGGGCGTAACGGCGCCCATTCGGCAGGGCATACACCTTCACGCTGCGCAGGCCGGGGAAAGCGGCCCAGGCCGGCAATGGGTTCTCGCCACGCGGCAGAAGGCGCGCCAGCCCGGCATTGGGGGCGCTGCGGCCCGGCAACTGCGCCAGAATGGCGGCCCCGGAACTCGATGCGGCCGCGCTTGCTCTGGTGAGGGTGGCTTCGTTCAAGGGACCATTGACGACCCGCACCGATGTGCTCGTGTACATATCGACGACCGCGCGCGTGGTTTCGTCGGGCGCCAGCAAAATGAGAGATGCGCCCGCCGTATCATGGCGCACCTCGCGCGCGATGCTCGGCAGATCCTGCCAACGGTCGACTTGGCCATAGATGACCGCCACGGGACCCAAGAGGAGCGCGCCGTAGGCGGCGAGAAGCGCGCACTGCGCCATGGACACGTTGCGCTCGGCCGAATTCCACGCGCGCAGGGCCAGTAAGACCGCCAGGATCAAGCCCACGGTTGCAATGCTGATGAAGCTTTTGGGCGAGGCCAGCGATCCACCTGCCTCGAGGCGGATCAGAGTCGCGGCAAGACCCAGCACCGCGGCGGCCAGCAGCAACAGCAGCGCCGTGCCCCGCAACGCGCGAACTTCCCACCTATCCGCATCGACCCGGATGCCATTGCCCCACCATGCCATCAGCAACGCCATGCCGGGAAGCGCCGGCGCCAGATAGACATTGCGCGCCGTCGCCGCCAGCGATAGCACCAACAGCGCCGGCAGCGAGGCACAGAGCGCGAATCTCACCGCACGGTAGTCATCGGAATGCGTGCCGCGCCGCAGCCAGGCGCGGCGCGCCGCGGCAATGGCGCCCAAGGTCCAGGGAAACAAGTACATCGGCAGCTCGATGAAGTACTTCCCAGGGAAATTGCGATGGGCGGCGGCATATTGCAGGTTCTCCGGCGCATCGACATGCGTGAAGCGACCCACCAGATTGTTCCAGAAGAAAACCTTCAAATGCTCGACGCCGTCCGGTTCCGCGTACACGAACCCCACCCAGGTCAGAATCAGTGCCGCCTGCACCATTAAGCCGGCATACAGCTCCCAGCGCTTCAGTTCGCGCCAGCGCTTTTCCCAAATGATCAGCGTCAGCAGTGCCAGCGCCGGCACCAGCCAAGCCGCGGCGCTCTTGCTCAAGAAGCCCAGAGCGAGCGCGGCATGCATCAAGGAGTACCCGCCCAGCCGCTCTCGTGCATTGCCGGCATAGAATCCGACGTAGGCGCCGAACAGCGCCGCCGCGACGCTCGCCAGCATGGGTGCATCGGTGGCAAACCAAATCTCCGCCTGGTAGGAGAGCAGAAAAGTGCTGATCAGAGCCGCTGCCATCAGGCCGGCAGCGCGCCCGCAGCTGCGAGCCGCCAGCATGCCCACCGTGAGTGCGGTGACAATGGCATACAGCAGATTCGGCAAGCGGGTGGACAGCGCGTTGGCACCGAAAAGGCGTATCGGCAGCGCGGCGGCCCAATAGGCCAAAGGCGGCTTTTCGCAAAAAGGTTCACCCGCCAGGAGCGGCACGGCCTTGTCGCTCTGCCAGCTCATGCGCCAGGCAATATCTGCTTCGCGCGGTTCGTCCGGAGTCCAAAAGCCGCGCCCGAACATGCCGGCGCACCAAATCGCCAGCAACAAAGCTGCAAGCCAAAACTTAGCGGCCGGAGGAGGGTTCACGCGGCGCGCCGGATCTGTTGGCCGCTGTCCAATCATCTAAGTTTTTCTTCATGCTTACCTGTGATCGTGGCGGTGATGCAGGTCCGGATAATGCGGGTGGGCGTGGATCATCGGTTTGTGGCGGTGCCAGTGGGTGTGAGTTTCGCCGGCAGGATGTTGCACGGTGTGTGGATGCTGATGATGTGCATCGTGCTCGTGTTGATGTTCGTGTTCCATCTCCTCATGCGCGTGTTCGTGATGATGCGACTCCCGCAGGTGCAGGTAAACGCCGGCAGCCATCAGCGCGGCGGCCGCGAGCAGCGCGATGCTGACGGGTTCGGAGAAAAAAAACACCGCGATCATGGCGCCGATGAACGGCGCGGTCGAAAAATACGCGGAAGTACGCGCAGCCCCGAGGTGGCGCAGCGCGCGGACGAACAGCACGAGGCTGACGCCATAGCCGAAGAAGCCCACCGTTGCCGCACCCAAGGATTCCTTCCAGGGCAGCATCCTGGCGCCGGTGCTGAGCGCCAATGCGAGATTGACCCCGCCTGCTGCCAAACCCTTGATGAGGGTGATCTGAACGGGATCCGCGCCCGCCAGACCGCGGGTCAGGTTGTTGTCCATTCCCCAGGCCAGGCAAGCGCCGATGATGAGCAAGCCACCGGTGCCGGCCGCACCGCCGCCCTTCCAGGAGAGCGCCACGGCGCCGGCAATGATGGCCAACGCACCCAGCAATAGACGCCGATCCACGTTTTCACGGAACACCAGCCAGGCGATGCCCAAGGTGGCGACCCCTTCGAGGTTCAGCAGCAACGCCGCTGCCGCCGCGCTGGTGTTTTGCAGGCCCAGGAGCAGCAAGGCCGGCGCCACCCCACCGCCCAGCAGCACGGCGGCAGCGAGTCTCGGCAGATCGGCGCGCCGCAAGGGTGCTTCGGTGGACTCATGCCGAACGCCGATACGAACCGCTTGTATCAGCACCAGTCCGACGCCGGACCCGAGATAGAAAATCCCGGCCAACAGCAGCGGCTGTGCGCCATCCCCGAGCAGCCATTTGGCAAGGGGCGTGCTTGCGCCGAACAAGGCCGCCGAGCCGATAGCGAAAGCTGCACCTGGCCAGGCGGTTGGGGGACGCATCGCTACCTCGATTCGGCGCGGCGCGCCAGGTCTCGAACGGTATACGATACCAGACTGCCGGAACGGGCAAGGTAGCGCGCCAATGGATGCGCATCGGCATCGCAGTATCATGGGTCTGTCAGAGGATTTTTTGAAAGACTGGCTCATCATCATCGGCCTGCTGATGCTGCTCGCCGTAATGCTGGCGGTCTCCTTGCTGGCAGGCCGCGTGTGGCTGCCGCTCGCGGATGTCTGGCAGGGGCTGCGGGCGCCGCACGGCGACCTGGCTTCGGTCATCGTGACGCAACTTCGCCTGCCGCGTGCGGTATTGGCGCTCGAAGTCGGCGCTGCACTGGGATTATCAGGCGCAGTGCTGCAAGGTGTTACGCGCAATCCGCTCGCTGAACCCGGACTATTGGGAGTCTCCTCCGGCGCAGCCTTGGGAGCCGTGCTGGTCATTTATTTCGGATTGACAACGCACTTTGCCGCGGCGGCGCCGATGGCGGGCCTGGCCGGCGCGCTGCTCGCCGGCATGTTGACATTCGCGCTGGGCAGCGGCGGCGGCACGATCACGTTGGTGCTGGCCGGCGCCGCGGTTTCCGCATTGGCGGCCGCGGGCATTTCCCTGGCACTGAATCTCGCGCCGAATCCTTACGCGGCCTACGAAATCATGGCCTGGCTCATGGGTTCACTGGTGAACAAAAGTTGGCTGGACGTTGCACTGGTGACGCCGTTCATCCTGCTCGGCGCGGCAATGCTGCTGGCGAGCGCACGCGCTCTGAATGCTTTGGCGCTCGGCGAAGCGCAGGCGCAAAGCCTCGGCATCAACCTGCGCAAGTTGCACGCACTGGCGTTTTTCGGTACGGCGCTCAGCGTCGGCGCATCGACGGCGGCGACCGGCGCGATCGGCTTCATCGGTCTGGTGGCGCCGCATTTGGTGCGGCCATTGGTCGGCCACCAGCCCAGCCGCGTCTTGTGCCCGGCGGCACTGGCCGGCGCGCTGCTGCTGTTGCTCGCCGACGTGGCCACGCGCTTGATTCCGATCGGCAGCGAGCTGAAGCTGGGCGTATTGACCAGCTTGGTCGGAACACCTTTCTTCTTTTGGTTGGTCGTGCGATTGCGCAAAATGGCTCCGTAATCCTGGCGAGGGGAAGCAAATGACAGAACATGTTCTCGTGGAGAAATCCGAGCAGCTCAAGGTGCTGACGCTCAACAGGCCGGAGAAGAAAAATGCGCTGACGCGCGACATGTACGTGGCGCTCGCGACGGAGATCAACGACGCCAACGAGGATCCGAGTGTTCGCTGCGTCCTTCTGCAGGCCCGCGGCGACATGTTCACCGCCGGTAACGACTTGACGGATTTCGCCGCGATCAACAGCAGCACGGCGCTGCATATGCGGGAGGTGAACCCCTTTCTGCTGGCGCTCAGCGGCGCGCGCAAACCATTGGTTGCGGCCGTCAACGGTCGGGCGGTCGGAATCGGGCTCACCATGCTCCTGCATTGCGACATGGTGTTGCTATCGGAGGACGCATTGCTGACCGCGCCGTTCGTGAACCTGGCTTTGGTTCCGGAGGCTGCATCCTCCCTGTTGCTGCCGCTGCGCATCGGTCATGTCCGGGCGTTCGAGACCTTTGTGCTCGGCGAGCCCATCAATGCGCAGAAGGCAGTGGCGTGGGGCATTGCGAACCGGGCGGTTCCGCCGGCCGAGCTGCACGCGGCGGCGCGCGCCGTGGCGCTGGCGATCGCGGGCCGCGCACCCAGTTCCGTTTCAGCCACCAAGCGGCTGCTGCGCGACGAGACGGCATTGCGCGAACGCATGCACGCAGAGATCGAAGTTTTCGCGCGTCAATTGAAGTCGCCCGAATTCAAGGAAGCGTTCGCGGCGTTCGCGGAACGCCGCGCCGCCGACTTCAGCAAGTTCAAGTGACGCAGCTCGACGCTGAGAACATTTTCGTGCGCCGGGATGGGCACGTCTTGCTCGACCAGGTCTCATTGCAGGCACGCTCCGGCGAATTCGTCGCAGTCATCGGCCCGAACGGAGCGGGGAAGTCCACCCTGCTGTCAGTGCTTGCCGGACTCAAGAAGCCCGACTCGGGCAGCGTTGCGCTCGACGGGAACCCCATTGCCGGCACATCGAGCCGCAAGTTGGCGCAGCGGCGCGCCTACTTGCCGCAAAATCCGCGCTGCGAATGGCCGATCGCCGTGGAGCGCCTGGTCGCGCTGGGTTTGACGCCGATCCTGCCCGCTTTCGGCGGCCTGCCTCCGGGGTTTGCCGCGCGAATCAGCGCGGCCCTCGAGGCCTGCGATCTCGAGCAACACCGCTTTCAGCCGGTGACGACCCTGTCGGGAGGCGAACTCGCGCGCGCCATGCTGGCCCGCGCCCTGGTGGCCGACCCCGATGTGCTGATCGTGGATGAACCCATGGCGGGACTTGATCCACGCCACGCGCTCGATACCGCGCAACGGCTGCGGAATCTAGCGAGCGAGGGCAAACTGGTGATCGCCAGCGTTCACGATTTGACGCTGGCGGGCCGCTATGCGAACCGCATTTTTGCCCTGCGGGACGGCAGCGTACGGGGTGACGGTCCCACGCGTTCGACGCTGACGCCCGAATTGATCCGTAATGCCTTCGAGGTGGAGGCACGCATCTCAGGCAGCGGCGGCAGCCTGCTGGTCGACTACGCAGGGACCTGACTCAGGCCGGGGGTCCGCTAAGACTGGTGAACGCGGCGGTGACCAGCAGGATCAAGCTGCCAAGGATCATTTCCAGGACGATCGAGCGCCGCAAGTGCACCGCGGCCACGGCATCGCCGGCTTGAAGCCGCGGCGTCAGCCGCAGTTTGTTGACGGCGGCAGCGAACAACAGGGCGACGACCAGCAGCAGTTTCAGGCTCAGCAGGCGACCGTAATCGCTGGTCCACAAATCGGCGAAGCTGCCCAGCAATCGATACAGTAGCAGCGCGCCCGCTGCGATCAACAGCGCGACGAGGATCAGGGCGATGTTGCCGAAGCGCGCGGCGAGCGACGCCGTCAGCGAGTCGGCGCCGTGGCGCGCCGCCCGCAGCAGCGGCCACAGCGCGCCCAGCCAGAACGCCCCGCACCACAAGTGCAGCATCGTGAGCAGGGTAGGGATGATGTTGGGCTTGAGCGCATGAACGTGGCCCACGGCAGCAAATGAGGCTGCGGCGGCCAGCGCGCCCAGGAATGCCAATCGGGTGAAGCCCCGCCCCGAAAGCATGGCCGCGCTGCACAGAATCAAACCCACGATGCGGATGGCGAGCGCTCTGCCTTCCCCGGCGCGCAGAATCATGCCGGCGAAAGACATGTCGAGCATGCCAGCGAGGTTGTCGCTCATCGACGCTGCCAGCAGCGATATCCTGGCGGCGCTCGCCAAGGCGGCCATGGCGGACAACATGACGGTGGCGCGGACGATGTCCCGGCGCTGCGCATTGCGCAGCAACCGTTCGTTATAGTTCAGGAAAAAAATCGCGCCGGCGGCGCCCAAGGTGCCGGCATAGGTAATCGCCTTGGCGAGAGCGGCGGCGGCATCCCAACCGGTGGCTTCCACGATTGGCGATGCCGGTCAGCCGGCGATGGAGAACTTGAACGTTCCCTTGGTGACGTGTCCGTCATCGGCGGCCACCGCCGTCCATTGCACGGTATAGCTGCCCGGCGCCAGCGCCGGCAGCGTCAACGTGTACGACTGACTAGCCTTGGCGCTCTTGTCGAGGAGAATCGGAATCTCCTTGCCGCCGGCCACCAGCTTCAGCACCGCGAGTTGCGCAGCTTCGCTGAAATTCAGCGAAAGGGTCTTTGGCGCCTCCGTCAGCTGCGCGTTGTCGGCGGGCGTCGAACTTTGCAAATGCGCATGTGCCAGACAGGGACCCGCGGCCAGCAGACCGCACAGACTCAATCCTAGGAGAGCATTCTTCAGCATGTCATCCGCCTGCGCGCCGCTCGAGGGTCAGTCCACTTTACGCCGTTTGATTCGCGATCTCGATGAAATTATAGTGGTGCGCAATGATTCTCTACGGCTACGGCTTAAGTTCCGCGACATTCAGAGTTAGAATCGCGCTGGCGTTGAAGAATCTACCCTACACCTCCGTCATCAAAAATCTGCGGATAGGCGAACATCGCCTCGCCGAATTTCTGAACATTAGTGCACAAGGCTTCGTGCCGGCATTGCAGGCAGACGACGGCAGCGTGCTGACCCAGTCGGTGGCCATCATGGAATATCTGGATGAGCTGTATCCGGAGCCGCCGCTGCTGCCCCGCGAAGCGGCCGCGCGGGCGCGCGTCCGCGCGCTCAGCCACACGATCACCAGCGACGTGCATCCTCTCAACAACCTGCGCGTGCTGCGCTATCTCGAGGACAAGCTGACCCTGGACAAGGCAGCCCGCGATGCCTGGTATCGACATTGGATCGAAGCCGGCTTCGAAGCGCTGGAGCGCTGGTTGACCCGGGATCAGGCCACCGGGCGATTCTGCCATGGCGACTCGGTGAGCATGGCGGATCTATGTCTGGTACCACAGGTATTCAATGCGCGCCGCTTTTCGGTCGATCTGCTGCCTTATCCGCGCATCGTCGCAATCGACGCTGCGTGCCGGGAATTCCCGGCTTTTCAAGCCGCGGCTCCCGAAAAACAAGTGTAGGCGTTCGTCCTACGTAGCGGCGGCCTCGTTAGCAGGCAGCGTATGTGCGACCATTGACCGGATGGGATTTCGTCACTCGGTGTGGATCGCGATTGCCGCGGGAATTCTCGGCGCAATGGCGATCGTACATGCAGACGATGGAGTCCCGGGTGCGGACGATGGCGACCCGGCCGATATCTCGCCGCCGGCCGCGCACGGTCCTCCCACCGGGTTGGCCGATACGGCGGCGCTGCACGCCACGGTTTTCGGCACTCCACCCCAGGACGTCGCTCCGTTGCCGGCCAAGGTTCCGGTGGCCGAGATCAATGTTTCGCTTCCCTGGAGGCTGCCGATTCCGGACGTGCTTTGGTTCGATGCCAAGCTGCACGTCTATCTGTCCGCGCAGCGCAAACCCGCGCCGCTCGCCATCATCATTTCAGGCACGGGCAGCGACGCCAATACCGCGAAAATACAAGTGCTGCGCGGCGCTCTGTATGGGGCGGGCTATCATGTGCTGACGCTGCCCTCGCCGACGTTTCCTGGATTCATCGTGTCGGCGTCGAGCACGGGAGTGGCCGGTGATTTCCAGCAGGATGCGCACGACCTATACGGTGCCATGCAAGAGATCATCAGCCACCTGCCGCGCAAGGTGCAAATAACCGATATCGATGTTCTTGGCTACAGCCTGGGCGGCGCAAACGCAGCCTTCGTCAAGTCCATCGACGCGCGCGAGGGAAAGCTGAAGATCCACCGTGCAGTGATGATCAACCCGCCGGTCAGCCTGTTCTCTTCCATCGGTCGCCTGGACAAGTTGTTCGCGGCCAGCATCGGATCCAGCGACGCGGCCATCGAGCATCTGTACCGCAGGTTGTACGCACAACTCGCGAATCTCTATAGAGCGACGGACCGCGTGCAGATGGACGAGAACTTCATGCTGAGCGCCGCAGCGGCGACCTTGAAGACGGATGCGGAGTTCTCGGCGGCGATCGCTCTGACGTTCCGGCTCGACTTGGTCGATATGTTCTTCATCGGCGACTTGTATGCGCGTACCGGCGTTGTCACGGATCCCAGGCACCCTCCGAAGGTCGGCGACTCGCTGGAGAACGTCCAACACGCATTGCGGCTCAAACCCTTTTCGGAATACTTCAGCAAAGTGTTTGCCCCCTACTACCTGAAGGTCCGTCCGGGCTCGACCGGCGCTTCTCTGATCGCCGACAATCGGCTCGATGTCCTCGCCGACGTTCTGCACTCCGACGGCGACTACTATGCGCAAACCAACGACGACGATCTGATACTGGATCGGCGTGAACTGACCTGGCTGCAAGACACGCTGGGGAAAAGAATCGCCGTCTACAATCACGGCGGACACCTAGGCAATCTTGGCGATCGCCAGCAAGTCGCCGATATGCTGCGCATTCTCG
>Ga0302326_10005442_pt1 | contig 29046 bp, 26 predicted proteins | sample Palsa_T0_3_FD_202264 | JGI IMG/M metagenome (GOLD analysis project Ga0302326, IMG submission 202264) | Peat permafrost microbial communities from Stordalen Mire near Abisko, Sweden - Palsa_T0_3 | ecosystem: Environmental > Terrestrial > Soil > Palsa > Peat permafrost | place: Sweden: Abisko... | reverse complement strand
GCCCACTTCGAAAGATCAGCCACCACGGAGTCCCAAGAGGCTCATCGCAGCGGTCACACGCCAGCGCGCTATACGGTTTCCGGTGAAGCTTCCCGTGCGCTACAAAGTTGGCGAAGAATTTGGCTGGGGAGAACTCGTGAACATCAGCAGCAGCGGTGCTCTGTTTACCACCGAACGGACCTTGCCCGTGCGAAAGGCGGTGGAACTGTGCATCCATTGGCCGGCGCTGCTGCTCGAGGCGGTGCCTTTAAACCTGGTGGCTAAGGGGCCGATCGTGCGTGTCGAGCCTGGCAGGGCGGCCCTGAGAATCCGCAAGTACGAATTCCGCACTGCCAGTTCCTCGTTCCTGCGGGAAGCCTCCATGCCCGAATGTCGGAGCAACCGGGTCGCGGTACAAGCCGCCTTAACCGACGGGTTTCCCCTTCAAGTCCAGGTTGCGAATCAAGCGATGCAGAGAGTTGGGGTGTAGATCGAGCAGCCTGGCGGCGTCCGCGTGATTGCCGCGGGTCTTCTGCAGCGTCTCGATAATCAGACGCTTTTTCGCTTCCGTAATGCTGGCATTAAATCCGGTTGAGGACACGCTCGGGGATTGGCTCGCGTCCAAGACCGAATCGGGCAGATCCTCGGGCTGGACCATGTCGGTAGTGCCGAGTACCAGCGCGCGCTCGATGGCGTTCTCCAGTTCCCGCACATTGCCAGGCCAGTCATAACTCGCGAGGTGCGCGAATGCTGGTAGGGAGATCCCGGCGATCCTTCTTTTCAGTTTGCGGCTATGCTTCTGGGCGAAGTGATTCGCCAGGAGTTTGATGTCATCCGGATGTTCCCTGAGCGGCGGCAGGTGCAGCGAGACCACATTGAGCCGGTAATAGAGGTCCCTCCGAAAATCGCCGCGCTGGAGGGCGTCTTCCAGATCGCGGTTCGTCGCGGCGATGATGCGAACGTCAGCCTGGATCAGGCGCGTTCCTCCCACGCGTTCGAATTCCCGCTCTTGCAGGACGCGCAGCAGCTTGGCTTGCAGCACGGGAGACATTTCCGTCACTTCATCGAAGAATATGGTTCCCCCGATGGCCTCTTCCAGCTTCCCCTTTTTCTGCACGACCGCGCCCGTGAACGCGCCCTTCTCATGGCCGAATAACTCGCTCTCGAGGAGGGTCTCGGTCAGAGCCGCACAGTTAATGGCAATGAATGGCTTGTGGGCCCGCAGGCTGTTACGATGGATGGCACGCGCCGCCAGTTCCTTGCCGGTGCCGCTTTCTCCGCGGAGCAAGACAGTGGAGTCGGTGGGGGCCACTTTCGCGATGGTTTCAAAGACCCGGCGCATCTGCGGGCTCTCGCCCACTATATTGTGCTCGAGGTTAATGGCTGCCCAGCGCTGCCGGTTCTCAGTTTCCCTTATCCGGGCACTCTGGGCGCCATCCAGCAGCGCAGCCGCAATCCCGGCCGCCCGCCTCAGGAACCGGAGATGATCCTCATCGAAACGCGTCCTGGGATCGCCCGACGTCAGGCACAGAGCGCCAATGAACCGCTCGAATGCCAGCAGAGGAACGGCGAGTACCGAAGTGACCCGCGGTCCGATCGGAATGTCCGGAACGTTCCCTGGGGCGCCCGCCACAGAAGCATTCCACAGTATTGGGGAGGGGTCCTGCATCATCCGGTCCACCAGCACCGAATACGGCGCCGCGGTCTCCTGGTTGCCCTGCAATTTACTCCATTCGAGTACGGAGGCGGGCTCCCCGGGGCTAAGTCCGGTCAGAACCACAATTCCCTGTTCCGCCGGGAGCGCCCAACATAGAGAGTCCAGAATCTGCCGCTCGAGCGTTTCCAACCCGCCGATCGAAGGTATCGCCTGGCCTAGCGATAACAAAGCCTCGCAATATCTTCCGGAAGGCCCGGTCAAACGGCCGCTCTCGGCCGCGGGGAGCATCTGGGTGCTGGCCACATGGATGCTTCTTTGAGACAGAGCGCCCGGCTCGCCCCGTTCCGCGCCTGCATCTGCTTCCATGACGAACAGGAACAGCGACTCCCCGATCTTGATTTCATCTCCGTTCCGGAGGGTATGCTCCTGCAGGGGAAGGCCGTTGATGTAAGTGCGATTGACGCTCCCGCGGTCGGTGATGCTGAACTGTTGCCCGATGGAGGTCAGCACACAATGGTTCCGGGAGACCGAGGGATCTTCGACACAGAGTGTATTGTTGACCGATCGGCCGATGGAAAATGTGGCGCCTTCGTCTTGCCCGAGCGCGAAGACTCCCCCGATCAACGGACCGGCGATGGAAACCAGCTTTGGCATTCCCCGAAGAGACAGCGAGTCCAGTATACCCTACGGGCTGGTTTCGTTGGTTCGGCTCCCAGTCATATCGCAGAACCGTACCAGCGGTTCAATCGCGACTCGCGTGCAAACCAGTGATCCGCACCAGTTGCTTCTCCAAATCCGCCAGCGCCTTGCGCGGGCTTGCTTGACGAGTGAGCGCCGAATGCACGGCCGTATAGTAGGCGCGCGACACCGCCTCATAAGACTTGCCGGTGATGACGGAAGGGCGCGCGACAATCCCGGTCAGCACGTCTTTCGCAAGCGGGCCGCGAAAGGGTGTGTTGTCCATGATGTCGAACCGGTTTTGGAGCATCGAACGCGTAGGGACGCTGCCGGCTTGCCGGGCTCGAACCGCCTCATTCCTCGCGCTGGTCAGGTCGCGAATGGCTGCGACTGCTTCTGCCCGGTGCTTTGAGTATTTCGAGACCGCCACGGCCATGTCGCCGAGGACGCGACTCCGGCCGCCTGGTCCGCCAGGCAGCAGTGCCGCGCCAAAACGGTCGTGAACAGGACAGGAGGGCTCCCGCATCGAACCATAGCCATAGAGCCAACCGCGCATGAAAGCGGCATTTCCGGACTGCCAGACGTTCAAGCTGTCGTCTTCGCCATACGAGACCACTCCGGGAGGCGAGATGGTGCCGATCCAGGATACTGCCCGCTCGAGCGCATGAATCGCTCTGGGATTCGAAACGCGGATTGTTCCATCGGACTCGATGATGTGGCCGCCACCCTCGGAACTTTGCCATTCCAGGGCGTCGCAGGTCAGCCCCTCGCCGGCCTCGCCTTGCCACACAAAGCCCCAAAAATCGCGCTTGCCAGAGCGTCTCTCGCCTGTCTGGATTACCTTGGCCATGCTTCCCAATTCGTCCCAGGTCGCGGGCGGTTTCCGGAATCCGTACTTCTGCAATAGGTCCGATCGGTAGTAGAGCAGGCCGGTGTCCAGGTAAGTCGGAAGCGCCACCAGCCGTCCGCCAATCGTGAAACTCTGAATCAGCTCCTGCGGGAACGCTTTGATATCGTCCCCTAGATAAGGGGTCAGATCGACGAGATCGTCGGCCAAAATCGCCGGCCAGATGATATCGATCTCGCAGATATCGGGTTGACTGGATCGCTCTTGGAAGAGCTGTCGATACATCCCCAGGCACTCGTTAGTGCTCCCCAGGTAAGGGAGGTAGCGAACGTGCAAGCCTCGCTCGGCGCCGAACTTGCGGAGAGCTTGATCTTCGAACTTCGCATTACTCTCATCGGTCATGGCCATCACTGTCAGAGACACGCCTGCGCCCGGATTCGAAACAGCCGATTTACCTGAAACGGATTCGCGTGACCCGCACCCCCCGAGAAAGATAACAGCCATCATGGCTACCGGCGCCAGTCCCCTGCTTGGATGCCTCACAAAGGACTTATCGGCGGTATCCATTTGCGCCTGCAGAGTGCAGCGCATGTATCGCATCTATGCATATCGGGCCGAAAACCGCCGATAGAGGGAAGACGACCGAGGAGCGGCCTTCCGCGTCAAGACCATGGGACTGTGGGTGAGAGTGGCGAAGCAACGCCGGCGAATGGGCTCGATGAGAATTGGCGTCCGCCTCTCGTTGTGTTTCGCTACAATTCTGCTGCTGATCGTCGCCGGCAGCGTGCTGGCACTGTGGCAATTCAACTCGTACAATCGGCAGGTTCGCAACCTGGATCGAATCGATCGCCAGGTTATGGCCGTGCTGCGCGTCAACAACACTGTCCTGGCTTATCAGGGAATGCTGCAAAACGCCGCCGCGGAGCGCGATGCCGGAAAGTTCGTGACTGCCATCCGCCCTTTCAAGGATGGATTGAGCCGGGATCTGGACGCGGCCCGGCAAACGCTCCGGGAATCGCCAGGCGCGTCTCAGGAGCACGCCGTGACCATAGCCGTGCTGGCCTACTTCCGATCGATGGTCCCAAAACAGATCGACGTTGCGCTGGCCATGGCGGAGGCGGGCGACTGGCTGGCTCTCCATTTGCGGCTGGACAACCAGGTCCACAACATGAGCCGTATCGTCGCATCTCTGGTGCAGGATGTCGATACAGAAGCCGCCAGAGAACGCGAACAGTCGCTCGAAGCCATCGAGGACGCCAGAGAGAGGGCCTTTGTCATATTGCTGGTGTGCGGCATATGCACGCTCATCGCCGCCGGCGCACTGGCTTTAGCCGCTACGCGTAGTATTTCCAGACCCCTGAAGCAGCTCGAGGCTAGCGCGCGGGCTTTGGGAGAGGGTAATTTCGAGTATCGCGTGAGCACCGCGGGAGAAGACGAGCTGGCTCTGGTAGGCCGTGCGCACAATCGGGCCGCCCGCCAGCTTCAGGAACTGTACGATGCCTTGAGCCGGAGCGAGGCTCACTTTCGCTCGCTGATCGAAAACGCGGGAGAGCTGATCATGGTTCTGGATCGCGAAGGTACGATCCAGTATGTGAGTCCCGCGAGCAGCGGCTTATTGGCCCGTTCGCCCGAGGACTTGCTCGGCTCGAACCTGGTCAGTCATATTCACGTCGATGACCGCACCCGGCTTCGCACGATCCTGGACAGCGGCGGAGGCGAAACCGCCGCGTCGCTTGAGTTTCGGTGGGACCGTGAGGACGGTTCCTGGCAAATTCTCGAGAGCATCGTGAGCCATCGCCTGGATGACCCGGCCGTTGCGGGAGTGGTGATCAATTCCCGCGATGTGACTGCCCGCAAGCAGGCCGAGGCGCAGGTTCGAAGACTGAATGAGGACCTGGAGCGGCGGGTCGCCGAGCGTACGGCCGAACTCGAAACCGCCAAGGTTGCCGCCGAGTCCGCCAACAGCGCGAAGAGTCAGTTCCTGGCCAACATGAGCCACGAGATCCGAACGCCAATGAACGGCATTCTGGGCATGACCGACCTGGCGCTCGATACGGAATTGACCCGCGAACAGCACGAATATCTCTCGGTGGTGAAGAGTTCCGCCGATTCCCTGTTGAGCGTCATCAACGATATCCTCGATTTCTCCAAGATGGAAGCGGGCAAATTCACGATCAGCCCGGTCGAATGCGATCTGATTCCGGCGCTGGAGGGAATCATCAAGTCGCTGGCCATGCGAGCCCATCAAAGGGATCTCGAGCTGATGTGTCGAGTTCTCCCCGGGGTTCCTGAACGTGTCGTTTTGGATATTGACCGTGTGCGTCAAATCATTGTCAACCTGGTGGGCAACGCGATCAAGTTCACCGGGAAAGGAGAAGTGGAGCTGCAGGTTTCGGCCGATGCGGCATCCGAATCGGATGCTGTGCTCCATTTTTCGGTTCGGGACACGGGGATCGGAATTCCGCCGGAAAGGCAACAAGCCATCTTTGAGCCATTCAGTCAAGCGGACGGCTCCATCTCGCGCCGGTACGGAGGCACGGGATTAGGGCTCACGATCTCGACGCGCCTGGTCCGATTGATGGGTGGGCGCATCTGGGTCGAGAGCATATCCGGTGCGGGAAGTACGTTCCACTTCACTCTTGAATGCCCCATCGCTCAACGTGAGCGAGCCGTTCCTCTTGCTGCCGACCCCGAGCAATTGCGCGGTCTTCGAGTTCTGATCCTGGATGATAACCCGACAAACCGGCGGATCCTGGAGGAAACGCTTAAGAGATGGGACGTCGACGCCACCCTCGCGGAAGCCGGCCCCGCCGCATTGACGATACTGGCATCGGCAGCCAACTCCGGACGGCCGTATTCCCTGCTGCTGCTGGACGCGCATATGCCCGGAATGGACGGCTTTACCGTAGCGCAGCGAATCCAGGAGAATCCTCAATACACCGGCACCACGGTGATGATGCTCAGCTCCTCGGATCTGAACGCGGATGCGGCGTCTTGCGGCCGGTTGGGAATCCACAGGTACCTGGTAAAACCCGTTTCCCAAAGGGAGCTGCGCGAAGCTGTATTGGGCGCGATATCCGAGTTCGGTTCACTCCGAGAGCCGGCACACAGCCAGGAAACAACTAAAGCGCCCGCGCCCGTCGGCCAGAGGATTCTCGTAGTGGAAGACAACGCAGTGAACCAAATGCTTGCCTTGCGCCTGCTCGAAAAGCAAGGACACGCGGTCACTATCGCCGGCACGGGTCTTGAGGCAGTGGAACGAGCGGCCGCCGGCGGCTTCGACGTCATATTGATGGATGTGCAAATGCCCGGGATGGATGGGCTTCAGGCTACCGTGGCCATCCGCGAAGCGGAAGCAGGCAGCGGAGTACACGTTCCGATCCTGGCGATGACCGCGCATGCCATGAGTGGCGACCGCGATCGTTGCATGGCGGCGGGCATGGACGGATATCTTTCCAAGCCCATTTGTCCCCGGACGTTATTCGAGACTCTAGATTCTATTCAACGCCCAAACATCACTGCCGACGCGGCGCCAGCCGCACCTTAATCTGCGGCGGCACAACGCGCTCCATGATAATTCCCGGCGGCAGGTCCACATCACTCGCACTCACCGGTATAGTCAGCGACCCGGCGGGCTTCCCCGCCAGATTGAAGCGGGCTACGAGACGCGTCAGGCTCACCGAATCCATCATCCAGGAACCGCCACGTACTTCGACCTGGAGGTGATCCGTCCATGGAAGCGCCACCTCCATGCCCTTTGGCACGCCATCAAGCTCCACCGACACGCTGACCGTGCGGACGGTCGTACCGGTGGACAGAACCGATGCGCTCCAGATCAGCGCCGCCAGGCCCAGCGCGGCAAACTTGACCGCCGCGTTCGAGAACAGCGTTTGGCGCAGCCGGCTCCCCAGATCGGCCGCCGGACGGCTGCAAAGGTTCTCCAGCATCAGAGCCAGCTTCTGTTCGTCGTCCACGGCCAGGATGCGGCGGCCCTCCATCAAGGTCACCTCGCCGCGCTCCTCGGAAACCACGATCAGCAGCGCATCGCAGCGCTCGGCCAGGCCCATCGCCGCGCGATGCCGAGTGCCATAGCAGCTCGGTACCCCATCGCGTTCGGTCAGCGGCAACACCCCGCCCACCTTTACAATGCGATCGCCGCGCACTACCACCGCGCCATCGTGCACCGTCGAAGTTTTCTGAAAGATCGCTTCCAGGATCTGGGACGAAACCTCGGCATCGAGCGCGAGGCCGTTGCCGATCAGTTCCCCCACAGAGTTGCGCCGCTCCACCACCACCAATGCGCCCACCGCTGCGCCAGCCAAGTGAAAGGCCGCCCGGCTGAGCGATTGATAGGTCTCGGTGAGCCGGGCAGCCCCGTGCCAACGCCAGCTCAGAACGCCGTCGAGCCGCATAAAGGAGCGCCGCAGCTCCGGCTGGAAAACCAACAGTAGCAGGACGATCGCCAGAATGGCCGCGCCGTCCAATACCCAACTCGTGATCACCAGGTCCAGGTTCAGCGCAACAAGTGCACCGGCATGCAGTCCCACCACCAGCAGCGCAACCCGCAGCGCGCGCGCTTGCTGCGCCCATCGCAGCAGGACATAGAGCGCCGCCGTCAGCACTACGAAATCCACCGCGCTCTGCCATCGCACCAGAATCAAGGGAATCATGTCGTCTTCCAATATCGCGCCATCCGCATCCAACTACAACGAGTGTGCGGCTATGATAAACACTTGGGGCCTGCGCACAACGAGCACTCCGGTTCAACCGATCCACCTGACCGGCGGGAGCGTTCGCGGTTAGGTCGGCTTTGGGGGATGCGGCGCCACATGCCGCGCTGGCTCCCCCAGGTGCTGGGCTACGCCCTCTCCGCCGCCTGCCTGTGGTGGGTGCTGCGGGATTACCCGATCCGCCAGCTGCTTCCGGAGATCCGCACGCTCGATTGGAAATGGGTCGGCTTGGCCGTGGCCTTCGATCTCTCGGTGTACGTGTGTCATGGCTGGCGATGGTTGCTCCTGCTGCGGCCGGTGGCGCGCGTGCCCTTTTGGGGGACTGTGCAGGCCATCTACGTAGGCTTGTTTGCCAATGAGGTGCTTCCGCTGCGCCCCGGCGAGCTGATTCGCTGCTATCTGCTGGCGCATTGGAACGACATTCTCCTGTCGGTGGTCTTTTGTTCCGCGGCCATCGAGCGCCTGATCGATGGCGTGTGGATGATCGCGGCCTTCGTCGTCACAGCCCACTACGTGCCCGGGCTGCCCGCGGATTTGCTGGATGTGGTGCGCCTGACGGGAGCCCTGACGGCGGTGGGGCTGGCCGTGTTGGCTTACGTGGTGCTGCACAAGACCCACGCGCATTCCATGGTGCGGGAGAGCCGGTGGGCGGTCACGCTCCGCCACATTGTCGAGGGATTGCACACCATGGGCAATCCCGGTACGCTCGCCAGCGTCGTTCCGGTCAGCTTTCTGTACTTCCTGTTGCAGGTGTTCTCCTACTGGGCTCTGATGAAGGCGTTTGAACTGGATCTGTCGTTTTGGGCGGCCGCGGGTGTGCTGACCATTGTGCGCTTCGGCACCGTTATTCCCAACGCGCCCGGCAACGTCGGCCTGTTTCAGGCGGTGTGTTTCTACGCCATGCACAAACTGTTCGGCATAGAGTCTAACGACGCCAAGACGTTCTCCTTCGTTTTGTTCTTCGCCCAAACGCTGCCCTTGCTGGTGTGCGGAGCCATCGCCACGGCTCTCACCGGGTTGAACCTGGGCGAGATCCACGCCCATGCGCGCAAAGGGTGGCAGGCGGGGCAGATCAAGCTGCCGGAAGAAATCGAATAACCGGCGATTATCGTATAATCCGCTGAGGAGATCTTTCTTAATATGGCTGAGTCTGAATCCGGCTTTTCCCGCAGGCAGCTCCTTGAAAAAACCGGCGCGGCCGTGGCTGCCACCGCTTTTACCATCGTTCGCCCGGAGGCTGTCCGGGGCTCGCAGGCCAATTCCAAAATCACCGTCGGGCTGATCGGAGTGGGCGGGCGCGGCTCCTTCGATGCGACCATCTTCAACACCGATCCACGCGCTCGGGTGACCGCGCTGTGCGATCTGTTCGACGACCGCATCGAAATCGGCATACAGAAGATCAAACTCGAGAAGCCCACTGTCTACAAGGATTTTGAAAAGCTGCTGGCGGCCGGCGATATCGACGCCGTGGTGATCGCCACGCCTCCCTTCGAGCACCCGCGCATGCTGGAGGCCGCCATCCAGGCGCGTAAGCACGTCTACTGCGAAAAGCCCATGGGCGTGAACCTGGAGGGCGCCAAGCGGGTGATGGCCGCCGGACGCAAAGCGGACCCCAAGAAGAATGTCTCCGTCGGATTCCAGCAGCGCTACGGACCCGTTTATCTGGAAGCTTACAAGCGCATTCAGGACGGCCAGATCGGCGAGCTGGTCAATGCCCGCGCCTTTTGGATCAGCGGCGATCCTTTCAAGCGCGCGCCCTATCCCGATCCGCAGATCGAGCACCTGCGCAACTGGTTCTGCTACCGGGACTACTCCGGCGACTTCATCGTAGAGCAGGATTGCCATAACTTCGATGTGCTGCACTGGTTCCTGGACGCGCGCCCGATCCGGGCAGTCGGCATGGCCGGCACCAAGGTGCGCACCTCCATGGAAATCCTGGATCACCTGACTCTGTCGTTCGAATTCCCCAACGGCATTCACGTGAACTTCGAGGCTAATCAGATCTGCCCTCCCGGATTCAGCCGCGTCGGCGAGGAATTCACCGGCACCAAGGGCGTCATCGAAACTTCGCGCGCGCGCATGATTCACCATAAGGGCCCCAAGGTTACCGACATCGAGACCATACAGTCGAAACGCGACATCACTAACGACGCTATCGAGGCCTTCCTCACGCGCATCCAGAACGGCGAGGTGGAAAACGTGGCCGAGCGCTCCGCCATCAGCACCCTGTTTGCGATCCTGGGCCGCACCGCGCTCTACGAGAAGCGCGAAGCGGTCTGGAAGGATGAGTTCGGGGATGTCTGACATGTTCCGGTTCTGCGTGTTTCTGCTGGTTTTCGCAGCCTGGCTGCCGGCGCAGGATCATCCATTGCGCGTCATTGCTTTCGGGGCGCATCCCGACGATTGCGATATACGGGCCTCCGGCACCGCGGCCCGATTCCGAGCGCTCGGCGCCGCCGTGAAATTCGTATCGGTCACCAACGGCGACGCCGGCCACCAGATCGAAGGCGGCGGCGCGCTCGCCAAACGGCGCCGCGCGGAAGCCGAGGAATCCGGCCGGCGTCTCGGCATCACCTACGAAGTGCTCGATAACCACGACGGCGAGCTGCTGCCTACGGTCGACGTCCGCGAGCAGATCATCCGGCGCATACGTCAGTGGAACGCGGATATCGTGCTGGCGCCGCGGCCCAACGACTACCACCCCGATCACCGCTATACCGGCGTGCTGGTCGAGGATGCCGCCTACATGGTGGTGGTCCCGAACATCTGCCCGGATACTCCGCCGCTGCGCAAGAACCCCGTGTTTCTTTACTACGAGGATCGCTTCCAAAAGCCGTCGCCCTTCCGCCCGGATGTGGCCATCGACATCGACAGCGTCTTCGACAAAAAAATCGACGCGCTGGATGCGCACGTCTCGCAAGTCTACGAATGGCTGCCCTGGGTAGATCACAAACTGGACGAAGTGCCCAAAGACCCGGTCGCCCGCAAGCGCTGGCTGGCCCAGAGCCGCGACTACGAAGTCTCCCCGGCCGTGCGCCACGCGCTGGAGAAGTGGTACGGGCCGGAGCGGGCCGCCAAGATCCGGCACGCCGAAGCTTTCGAAGTTTGCGAGTATGGCTATCAGCCCACCGATGCCGAGTTGCGGCAACTCTTCCCAATGTTGCAGTAAGTACACACCGGCGCCCAGCCCCTTGCACCGGCGCATAGGGTCTGGTATAAGACGTTACTGACTCAACGCCAGGCTACTGGTTCCGGTCATGCCAGCGAAAAAGAAAGCGCCGATGCCGAAGGGTCCGGGGAAACGGGACCTTCCCGAAGTTTCGACGGCCCAAGATGGCGCGAACGGTCAAACTGCCCTGCGCATGACCAGGGGTGCGCCGCCCCGCAGCCAGATGGAGTCTTTCGGGGACGGTATGCGTCTGTTTCACGCGCGCCAGTTGGGCCAGGCACGAGAATTGTTCCTGGCGGCCTCCAACGGCCCGGACCGCGCCGTCTCGCACCGCGCGGCACTGCACGCCCGCATGTGCGAGAGCCGCCTGCAATCTTCCGGGGTGGTCCTGAGCACGCCCGAAGATCATTACAACTACGCCATTACGCTTATCAATTCCCGCAATTTCGCGGCCGCCCTGGAGCACTTGCGCGCCGCGCTCGCAGCCGAGCCCTCCGCCGACCATGTGCTCTACGCGCTGGCGGCGTGCCAGGGCCTGACTGGAGATTTGCAGGGAGCCTATGAGAACCTGAAACGTGCGATCGATTTACAACCGCGTAACCGCCTGGCGGCCCGGCAGGACCCCGACTTCGCGTCCTTCGCCGGCCAGACGGCTTTCTCCCGGCTGCTCTACCCGGACAAAAAGAATTAGCGGCCCGATCTCCCGCCCCATCTCTCGCCATGGCTAACCGCGAACCCTTGCGCGTGGTCGCCATTGGCGGCGGTACCGGCCTGTCCGCCCTGCTGCACGGCCTTAAGCCCTACGCCAAGCCGGGCCGCCGCGTCCTGCTAGACATTACCGCCGTGGTCACGGTCACAGACGATGGCGGAAGCTCCGGCCGTCTCAGCCGCGAATTCGATGTATTGCCTCCAGGCGACATCCGCAGTTGCATGGTGGCGCTTTCCGAAGACGAAGCTTTGCTTTCGCGCCTGTTCCAGCACCGCTTCCAGACGGGCCGCGGACTCAAGGGCCACAGCTTCGGCAACCTGTTCCTCACTGCCCTCACCCAAATCATGGGCGACTTCCCGGAAGCCGTCCGGGCCTCTTCGGAAGTGCTCAAGATCGTGGGCCGTATCTATCCCGCCACGGTCGCCAATGTTGCGCTGGAGGCCACTCTAGAGGATGGCACGCACGTTATCGGCGAAACCAACATCAGCCGCAGCCGCGCCCCCATCCGCGGCATCCGTCTGCGACCTCGCCGGGTGCGCCCCCTGGGCGATACGCTCACCGCCATCGCGGACGCGGACCTCATCACCCTCGGCCCCGGCTCGCTCTATACCAGCGTCATACCTAACTTGCTGGTCGAAGGTATTTCCGCCGCCATTCGCCGCTCACCGGCTATCAAGGCCTATTTTGTGAATCTGATGTGGCAGCCCGGCGAGACTATGAATTACACCGCTTCCGACCACATCCGCGCGCTCCATAAGCATGCCCGCGGCAAGCTGATCGACTACGCCATACTGAATGTACGGCGGATTCAACTGGCCCTCCGGAGGCGCTACGAAAAGCAACAGGCGCTTCCAGTGGAGAACGACATCGATCGAATCTTCCGCATGGGCATTAAGGTGGTAACCGCCAATCTGCTGCAGGAATCGAAGAGGGTCCGGCACGATCCGATCGAGACCGCGGAGGTCGTCGTGCGATTGGCTCAGGAAGGCCGCCGGCAACGGCTCGCCGCGGCTGAGAGGAAATAGAATTCATGGAAACGCCGTTGACCGTTGTGATTCTCGCGGCCGGGTTGGGCACCCGTATGAAGTCGCGGAAAGCCAAGGTGCTCCATCGCGTGGGCGGCCGCACCCTGGTCGAGCACGTCGTCCGCACCGCGCAGGCCCTGGCCCCGCCCGAGCGTATCTTCGTGGTGGTGGGCCACCAGGCCGAGAGCGTGCAGGCGGCGGTCGCGACTGCCGGCGCCGGCTTCGGCTTCATTCAGCAAAACGAGCAGAGAGGCACGGGCCACGCGCTGATGGTGGCCGCCGATCGCCTCTCCCACCTGGAGGGTTTGCTCGTCATTCTCTACGGCGATTGCCCGCTGGTGCGCGCGCGCACGCTGGAGGGGCTGGTCGCCGCGCAACAGTCGTCCCAGGCTGCCGGCGCCATTCTGACCGCGATCATGGACGATCCCACGGGATATGGCCGCGTGCTGCGCGACAGCCGGGATGGTGTCACCGCCGTGGTGGAGCAGAAGGCCGGCACGCCGCAACAACTCGCTATTCGCGAGGCCAACATGGGCCTTTACTGCTATCAAGCCGAACCGTTTTGGAAGCATATTCAAGAGCTCCAGCCCAATAATCCGGCGCGCGAGTATTACCTGACCGACATGGTCGAGGTTCTCAACCGCGCAGGCCACGCCATTCGCGCATTCCGTATCGACGATCCCCGCGAAGTGCTGGGCATCAACGACCGCGAAGAGCTGGCCGTGGTGGACCGCCTGCTGCGCGAGCGCAAAGTCCGCGAGCTCATGCTGGCCGGCGTCACCATCGAAAAACCCGAGACCGTCACCGTGGATCCCGCCGTCGAAATCGGTATCGACACCATCGTTGAACCGTTCGCCCAGATCCTCGGCAACACGGTCATCGGCGAGAACTGCAGGATCGGAGCGTGCGCTATCGTGCGCGATTCCGAACTGGCCGACGATGTCGAAGTGGGCCCGTTCACCATCATCGGCACGTCGCGCCTGGATCGCGGCGCCCACGCGGGCCCCTTCGCCCGCCTGCGCATGGAAAACCACCTGGGGCCCGGCGCGCACGTGGGCAATTTCGTCGAGCTGAAGAAGACCCAGTTAGACGCCGGATCGAAGGCTATGCACCTGGCGTACCTGGGTGACTCCCAGATCGGGCCGAAGGTCAATGTGGGCGCCGGCACGATCACTTGCAACTACGACGGGTACCGCAAACATGTAACCAAGATCGGCGCGGGAGCCTTCATCGGCAGTAACTCCACGCTGGTTGCGCCGGTCGAGGTCGGCGAGGGGGCCTATCTCGCTGCCGGCTCCGTCATTACCGGTGACGTCCCCGCCGATGCTTTGGGCGTGGCCCGCGCCCGCCAGGTGAACAAGGAAGATTGGGCCAGGAAGCGCCGAGAACTGGCCAAATAACTATGGATCCTTTCCGCGTTGTGCGTCAATCCTGGGCGCCGGGCGACACGCGCGAGGTTGAGGCGTCGCGCATCGAGCGTCAGATCGGCGTCGAGTACGATTCCTATCGCCGCGTCTACCTCGCTGACAGCCACGAGTGGATCATCGCCGGCCACATCGCCCGCGACGACGGCAAGACTTACTACATTCTCGAATGCGTTTCGTGATCCGCCCGGCCGAACTGTTCCTCAAGGCGCTTGGCGTGGTCTACCTCATCGCCTTCATCTCGTTCGGCGTGCAGGCCGATGGGCTGGTCGGCTCCCAGGGCGTGCTGCCGCTCGAGAATTACCTGCGCGGCATGCATCAGGCCATGGGCGCGCGAGCTTTCTGGTACGTGCCCACCGTGTTCTGGGCCAACTCGAGCGATCTCGCGCTGCGCATCGCCTGGATCGCTGGGGCGGCGCTCTCCATCGTCCTGACACTCGGATTTTTTCGCCGCGCGTGCCTGGTCCTGCTGCTGATCCTTTACCTCTCGATCTGCACGGCCGGTCAGGATTTCTGGTCCTTCCAGTGGGATATTCTCCTGCTCGAAGCCGGCTTTCTCGCGATCTTCCTGGATTCCTCACCAGGCCGCCAGTGGCTCTTTCGCTGGCTGCTGTTCCGGCTGATGTTCATGTCGGGCCTGGTGAAGCTGCTGAGCGGCGACTCCGCCTGGCGCAACCTGACCGCGCTTGGCTATCATTACGAAACGCAGCCCTTGCCCACGCCCATCGCGTGGTACATGTTCCAGCTCCCCGGCTGGTTTCAGAAGGCTTCCACGGCGGTGGTCCTCTTCGTAGAATCGCTGGTGCCGTTTCTGATCTTCGCGCCGGCCATGTTGCGGCGCATCGCGGCGTTTTTGCTGATCGGTCTTCAAGTGCTGATCCTGCTCACGGGTAACTACACATTCTTCAACCTGCTGGCCATCGCGCTCTGCCTGTTTCTATTCGAGGACGGCCCAGCCGCATCACCCGAAACATCCGGCGAAACCCGAATGCACCGCGGCGTCACGATCGCCGTGATGGCATTCGTCCTGGTCTCGAGCGGCTTGCAGTTTCTAGAAATGTTCTCCTTCCCGCTGCCCGCGCTGGCGCTCGATTATTTGAGCGCCATTTCCCCGCTGCGCATCATTAATACTTACGGCCTGTTCGCTGTCATGACCACTACGCGGCCCGAGATCGTCATCGAAGGCTCGCAAGATGGCGACACCTGGCGGCCCTACGAGTTTCGCTATAAGCCGGGCGACCTGCGGCGCGCGCCGCCCTGGGTCGAGCCCTATCAGCCGCGGCTCGACTGGCAGATGTGGTTCGCGGCTCTGGGCAGTCCGCAACAGAACACCTGGTTCTACAATCTCGCCGTCCGGCTGATGCAGGGATCAGCGCCGGTCCTGCGCCTGCTGGCCAACAATCCGTTTCCGGCAGGCCCGCCGCGTTATATACGGGCGCTGGTCTACGACTACCAGTTCACGGACTTTGCCACGCGCAAGTCCAGCGGCGCATGGTGGCGGCGCGAGCTGAAGGCGACTTACCTGGCGCCTGTCTCGCTACGGGCCCGTTGACCCGCGCGCCACGCACCGCACATTATCGATCAGCCGGGTCTGCCCCACCCATACTGCCGCCGCCACGCGCACCGCGCCGGTGATGCTCTCGACCGGCTGCATTTCTTCGGCGTCTGCGATCTCGAGATACTCCACGCGCATGCGCGGGGCTTCTTCGAACGCCGCCAGAGCCCTGTGCCGCACGGCCTCAGCACTGGTCTCCCCTTCTGCGATACGCTCCGCGGCATCGCGCAACGCAGCGTAAATCCGCGGCGCGATGGCGCGCTCTTCCGCGCTCAGGTGCTGGTTGCGCGAGCTCAGCGCGAGGCCGTCCGGCTCACGCACGGTCTCGACCCCCATTACCTCGACCGGCAGGTTCAGATCCTTGACCATGCGGCGCACCACGGCCAGTTGCTGCGCGTCCTTCTCGCCGAAATAGGCGCGCTCCGGCTGCACGATCTGGAGCAGTTTCAGCACGACGGTTGCCACGCCGCGAAAATGGCCCGGACGGAAATGGCCTTCCATGTGGTCCGCAATGCGCGTGACATCCACCCATGCGAGTTGTGGCCGCGGGTACATCTCCTCAACGGGCGGCGCGAACACCACGTCCACGCCACGCGCCGCGCAGAATGCCAGGTCCGTCTCGAGCGGGCGCGGATACCGCAGGTAATCCTCGCTCTGGTTGAACTGGCTGGGATTGACGAAGATGCTCACCGCCACCGAGGGCGAGTCGCGCCGCGCTACTTCGATCAAGCGCCCGTGGCCGGCATGCAGCGCGCCCATGGTCGGCACGAAACCCACTGGCCGTGGCGCATTCGCGAGAAAGCTGCGCACTTCCGCGATCGAAGCAACTGTGCGCAAACCTACTCGGCCCCGTCCTCTGCCAAAGCCAGCACGGGCGCCGGGGCACGCTGGTGAGGCGCCGGGAAGCGGCCGGTCCGCACGTCGTCTGCGTAGGCCCTGACCGCGGCTACGGTCTGGTCGCCCAGTTCTGCATAACGCTTCACAAACGCAGGTACGCCATCCTGCGAAAGGCCCAGCATGTCGTAGCTCACCAGCACCTGCCCGTCGCAGTACGGCCCTGCGCCGATGCCGATCGTAGGGATGCGCAACTCTTTGGTCACGGCGCGGGCCACTTCCGCCGGAATCGATTCCAGCACCACCGCGAACGCGCCCGCCACTTCCAATGCGTGCGCATCCGCCAGCAACTGCCCGGCGTCCTCATCGAGCGTAGCCTGCCGCCGGAATCCACCAAGCTGGTGAACCGATTGCGGCACGAGGCCCAGGTGGCCCATCACTGGAATGCCGACCTCGACCAGCCTGGCGGCTGCTTCCACCACCGCGCCGCCGCCCTCCATCTTCACCGCTGCCGCGCCGCCTTCCTGAATCAGCCGGCCGGCATTGCGCACCGCTTCCGGCACGCTCAACTGGAAAGTCAGAAACGGCATGTCGGCCACCACCAGCGCCCGCTCGGCGCCGCGGCTTACGGCGCGTGTGTGATGCACCATTGCATCGAGCGTCACGGGCAGCGTGGTCTCGTAACCCAACACGACCATTCCCAGCGAATCGCCCACCAGCATTACGTCGATCCCCGCGCGATCCAGCAGCCGCGCCATGGTGTAGTCGTAAGCCGTCAGCATGGCGATGCGCTCGCCGCGCCGTTTCTTGGATTCGAGATCGGGCACCCGAATCCGATTCGCTTCAGGCATTCTTCACAGCGGCCTCTCCTTTAAGGATAACAGCCGCGTGGACGGGCTTCCTTGTTGTCTGACTTTGGCGATCTGCAGCAATTCTTTGTAGGCGCGGATGGAGGCGCGCTCGAGGCAGTTGGCACTCTGCGATAACCATTTTTTCGACCAGGAGATGCTCGGTTGTGTTTTGGGGATTGCAGTTTTCGTGTAGGTCGGCGGAGAACTGGTCAAGGTCGCTTGGATCGTCGCCGGGCAGGATGAGGGTGCGAGCGCGCAGACCGTGACGGAAAGCATTGAGGCGGGAGGCTGCTTTGCCTTCGAAAGTATTGGGGCCGGTGGATTTAGAGGCATTGCGACGATTTGCTTCGACCTGTTTCTGGGTAGTCATCATGTTTTTACGACGAAGGAAGCCATTTTTATAATACTTTCTTTATGTCGTGGCTTTTTCTGTTACTAGGTGGCAGATGTAGCTCTTCCCGGTCTCACGATAGCACCGGAGGGTTATAAGTTAGGGTCGTAGGTGATGGGGAGAGGCTGTAAGTGATTGATGTCTAGAGGGAAAAAGGTGCGGGGAAATCTTTGTTGCGGGTGTGACTGGCGAATGGGCGGGCGAGGCTTTGCCGACGGCTGATCGCCAGCCTAACGCCGCAAGCATACTGCTGGCCATTCGGCGAACGGCGATAGTCTGTTCCAAAAGCTCAAGATGTGGAACGCACCCAGTCGGACGGACGCACAACCGCACTCTCAATCCGGTGATTCGCACGCGTGGCCGCGTGTTTCCTGGAGCGGCCAACAACTGTGGCCTGACGCCTCGGGTTGTCTTTAGGGCCGCTGACAGGTGTCCCCGAAGCTTGGAGCAGACCCAGCTCTGCTGCACCACCCCCAAACTCGGAAAGCGGAACCGATAAACGGCCTAGTTATCTCGCAGACACTACACTAGACTAGCGAGGTCTTCGACCTCAAACCGACGAGGTGCCAGCGGACGCGGCGTTGCCTTAGTCTCTCGTCCAAGCCGCCAAGGCCCAAAGAACGCCAAAACCGCAACGGAGCTATGATGGGAATTACAAAACACTGCGGATCGGTCCCGAGGTTTACCTCATCACGCCGATTGGCGATATCCGCACAACGGGAGAAATCCCGATTTAAGCGACTCGGTCAAAATGGGCGAGAGCATTGCCCTTGTGGCTTCTGTGCGGGCACTGGATGGACCCGATCTGCGGTCATAGCTAACCGGCGTGACTCCCGGTTCACGCGTACAGGGAAGTGTTGTCCTTTTTCAAAACTTGACACTTTTGTTCAGATCTTGGTCCTGAGAGACGTCTACTTCCTGGGCCATCGTCGCGCGGCTCCGCGTTTTGTTTCCCCCCTTAGAGTTGCTCGACAACGAGGTACACAGAGAAGGAATAAGGCGGCGCTATCGGTCCGGGCGGGCAACCAGGACAGGCGCCGCTCAGAGGGTCAGAAAATAAGATAGGCGTATTTGCTTTCGCTCGGAAGAAATACTGGACTGGGCCACTGCTGCTGTTTGTCAGAGATCCGGTGACAGGCAGGCAAGCAAGAAACCCGGCCCCCGCTTGGTCTTGGCTAGCGCCCGAGTCGTTCGTAATCACGAGATCTGGGCAAAACGAACCGATAGGGCTGTTATTTGCGGGGTTGGTTACAACCGTCTCTTGGTAAACAGTTACACGGAAAAGACCATCGCTCGGCGGCGTATAAACGGTGGTCTGTGGAATCGCCTGAGTTTGACCCGTGAATCTCAACTGCTTCACTATTACGGGGCTATTTCCGGCAGAAGCGGATGGTACAGATTCCTGAGTGCGACCGGGTAGGGCCGCAAACAAGAGGATTCCGAGAGTCAACGCAATGATTCTATTCATGTTGTAGGCGCCTCCATGTTGCGCCACCAGTCGAGTGTATCACCGCTGAAGCTGTGCCGGCCTTTCCTTGCGAGCCCCATGGCTTGCACACCGCTGATTTCGGGATGGCCATGTACCGAAACCTCTGGTCGCGAGTTTCAAATACGGGGTTCAAGGTATGGGTTCGAACCCCAACTGGTTGAGTGTTCCACAATCTTCAAGAAGTGGGACGGGAGCCTGACCAAATGCTGTTGGCGACCATCCGTCAATGCCGTATAGTAGAAACGTGATTGCCGACACGGCCACCGTACCCGCCGGCGCGAGCAGCGGAACAGTTCAGGTGGTGTCAGCCAGCCGCACCCTTTCGAGCAGCGTGCCATTCCGGGTGCTGCCATAGAGTCCGCACTTGTCGACAGGAGCCCGGGCAGGTTGGGGATTGGAGACGGTCTCGGAGTTACTGCGCGGCTTCACCTCCAAAAGTCGGGGCAAGCCATTTTTCCGCCTTGCGCAGCAGGCGGTAGCTGTCGCGCCCGCGCCGCACGACGAAATCGTGCAGCAGTCCCGTCGCATGGCCAAAAAGCGAAACCACAGCTGTAGGGTTACTGTACAAGGTCAAGGTGTGCGCTGGCGCGCTAATGCGTGGCGTTGCGGCTCCCCTCTCGAATGGCGCGGATCTCGTCGCTGGGGATGTGCAGAAACTCCAGGAACTCCTGGTGTTCTTCCGGCGCGGAGCGCTCGAATTCCTCGTGCCAGCGCCGCATTTCCGCTTCCGTGAAGCCGGAAGCGTGCATGATGGATGTCCATTTCTGTTTGGTGATCACTTTGGTCCTCCTCAGAGAGTCTTTGTGTTTCAAAAGTTTGAAAATCGCTTGTTGATGGTCGCGCAGCTTATGGATCTCGGCGCTCAGCTCGATCAGGCGCCGTTGCAGGACCGCCGATGCGTCGCTTTCCGGGTGGGACAGAATCGAACGGATGTCGTCGAGCTTCAGGCCCGCGTCGCGATATATACAGATTTGTTGCAAGCGGCGCAGGTCCGCGTCGCCGTAGTTGCGGTAGTTGCCGGCCGTGCGCGTGGCCGGTTTGAGCAACCCGATGGATTCGTAGTAGAGCAGGGCGCCGCGGCTTAATCCGCAGCGTTGGGCGACTTGGGACACGGTGAGCATCGGCCTGTTCCCAGTGTGAACCCTGTAGCTATAGACAGGTCAAGAGAAAATTTCCGGCTTGCGCCATGAGCTACGAAGCCTTGCTTAGCAGAAGGAACATCCGCTCATCGCCCTCCCGCGTCTTCGGATCGGACTGCGGGCTGCCTGAGCTGACCGCGGCGCGGATCTGCCATCCGGCCCGCCGCGCCAGCAGCGTTAGTCCCGGCGGCGAAAAGATCCAATAGTTAGTCGCGTCGGCATTGCACTCGTCCGCTTCCAGCAGATACGCCACGGGTAACTGTTCCAGACGAACGTCCCGTTCCGGACTCCAGCGCGCGACCCGGGTACTCAGGAAACAGAATCGCGCGTGTCTGGCGAGTGTCTCGAGGGCGTAGAAAGGGTTCTTGAGATGATACAGCGTGCCCAGAAACAGAGCCGCGCCGTAGCGCCTGGTGACTTCGAAACGCCCGTCCAGATCCACGTCCTGAATGTGTACTTGCGATCCGAGGGACTGCGCCAGCGAGCGCAGCCCCTGCATGCGGTTCATGTTGGTCTCCGAGTTGTCCCATGCCTCGACGCGATACCCGAGGGACTCCAGGAAAAAGCTCAGGGCGCCATCCGCCGCGCCAATATCCAGCACGGGTTCGTCGCCGATAATCTCCGGCAACGACAGCCCGGCATCGTGCAGCAGGTGCTGCACGTAGAATAAGTTCGCAAAGCAATCGTACGGATACCAGTCGAAATCGCGGGTGCCGGCCAGGGACTTCGCCTGTTCGAACTTTCGCCGGAAGCGCAGTCCCTTGCGCACCAGTCCACTGAATCGAACAAAGGTATCCATGTTGTGCCAGAAGCATAGCGTACACGACAATGGATCTCTATGGCTGATCGGGTGAATCCGCGCACCGAACCCCGCTGGCCCGCGGTAATGGCGGTCTTGTCGGTCGGCGGGTTGTATTGGGCTTTGCCGGAGAGCCTGAGTCCCGGGCCGGGTTGGCTGTTGCTCGCGCTGGTGATGCCGCTGTCGATTACTGCGATAATCCTGAACAAGCGATCCAGGTATGCGCTGAATCAGGTGGTCGGATACGCCATACTGGGCATCGTTACGGCGGCCCTGATCGGTTCGCTGATCCTGCTGATCGCGGCGTTGCCGGACCACAAGGAAGCCCCCAAGGAGCTGCTCAAGTCGGCCGCGGCCCTGTGGATCTCCAACATTCTGGTATTCGCTTCCTGGTATTGGCGGTTGGATGCCGGCGGCCCGCACGAGCGCGAGTTGCGTGGCGTGCATATGGAAGGCGCTTTCCTCTTCCCCCAGATGACCCTGGACGACCCGGATTGGATCCCCGGATTTATGGACTACCTGTTTCTGGCCTTCAATACCAGCACCGCTTTTTCGCCGACCGATGTTCCGGTGCTATCGCGGTGGGCAAAGGGCATGATGATGGTGCAGTCCATCATATCGTTTACGACAGTAGCGCTGCTGGCGGCGCGCGCGGTGAATATACTGTGAACGAGTCGATCTGTGATACAGTCGTGCGTTGCGATGACGTTGAACGCCTATCTGCTCAAGAGCACTGTGGTGGCTGCTTTGGGCGGCCTGCTCTTCGGATTCGACACCGCCGTGATTGCCGGCGCCACACATGCCTTGAAGGACCTCTACGGGCTTTCGGACTCCTTGCTGGGCGTGACCGTGGCCAGCGCGCTGTTCGGCACCATTCTGGGCGCCATGTTCGCGAGCATCCCCGCCGACCGTTACGGCCGGCGCGACAGCCTGCGCCTGATGGCCATTCTGTATCTGATCTCCGCCCTGGGATGCGCGTTCGCATGGAATTGGTATGCGCTAGTCTTCTTCCGGATTATCGGGGGCCTCGGCATCGGCGGCTCTTCGGTGCTGGGGCCGATGTACATCGCCGAGATCGCGCCGGCGAAGTGGCGCGGCCGGCTGGTCGGTTTCTTTCAGTTCAACATTGTCTTCGGCATCCTGCTGGCCTACTTCTCCAATTTCGTGATCGGTCGGGCGGAGTTGGGCGCCCCTGAGTGGCGCTGGAAGCTGGGCGTTTCGGCCATCCCCGCGGCGTTTTTCCTGCTGATGCTCTTTGGCATTCCGCGCAGCCCGCGCTGGCTGGTGAAGCAGCGGCGTGTTGCGGAAGCCAGGGAAACCCTCCGCCTCAGCGGGGAGGCGAATTATGAGCAGGAGCTGCAGGACATTGTCGCTTCTATCGACGTAGAGCACGGCCATGGCGACGAGCCGCTCTTCACGCGGAAATATCGCATGCCGATCTTCCTGGCAATTTCCATCGCGATGTTCAACCAGCTCTCCGGCATCAACGCGATCTTATATTATCTGAACGACATCTTCACGCAAGCCGGATTCAGTAAGGACTCGGGCGACCTGCAGGCCGTGGCCGTCGGCGCGACCAATCTGCTCTTCACCATCCTGGCTATGTCCGTGATCGACCGGATCGGCCGTAAAACCCTGCTGCTGGTGGGTTCCGTGGGCACGGCCGTCTGTCTGGCGGGTGTCGCTGCTATATTTGCCATGCACAGCCATCAGAATTTGTTGGTCTGGCTGTTGATGGGCTTCATCGCGTTTTTTGCATTCTCGCAGGGCGCGGTGATCTGGGTCTATCTCAGCGAAGTTTTTCCGAATCGCGTGCGCGCCAAGGGGCAGAGCCTGGGCAGCTCCACGCACTGGTTCATGAACGCGCTGATTTCCGGCACGTTTCCGCTGCTGGCGGCGGCTTCGGGCTCGGTGCCGTTTGTATTCTTTTCCGCCATGATGTTGCTTCAATTCTTCGTCGTACTGTTTACTTATCCCGAAACCAAGGGAGTGACACTCGAGCAGATGCAGAAGAAGCTGGGGATCGCCTGATGCGAGGGTTCCTGATCGGTTTGATAGTAGCGCTCATGTTAGTGGCCGCGGGCGCTTATGCCTACTTCCGCTTCGGATTTGCGCCGGTCGCCACGACGGCGCCGCCCATGCCCTTCGAGAAGACTTTGGCCCACATGGCGCTTGACGCGCGGATCGCCAAAGAGGGCAACGCGCAATCGCCGATTCCTCCGAGCGAGGCCAATCTGCTGGCGGGCGCGCAGGTCTATCGCGAGCAGTGCGCCGTATGCCACGGCCTTTCCGGCCAGCCCCAAACGGCGATTGCCAAGGGCATGTTCCCGCGTCCGCCGCAGCTGTTCGAGGGGCATGGCGTGACTGACGATCCGCCTGGTGAGACCTACTGGAAAGCGGTGAACGGAATCCGGCTGACCGGAATGCCCGGGTTTATGGGATCGCTCAGCGATACGCAGCTTTGGCAGGTCAGCCTGATGCTGGCGAATGCCGACAAACTGCCGGCGAGCGTGAAGGCGGCGGTAACTGCGCCGCGACAGTAACTGCGCCGCGACAGTAACCGAGCCGTGGCCGTCAGGGAGCGGTCCCCTCACTGCGTTACAATGTGGATAAATGTCCCAGCGGGAAACCACGCTAGCCCCGCCGGATCCTTTCGCTCCGCACGCGCTCTCCAGGCTGGCCGAGCTGGAAAACGCCATGCAATCGGCGATCCGGGGGAAGCCCGAAGTTGTCCGGCTCTCGCTGGTCTGCCTGCTGGCCCGCGGCCACCTGCTGATCGAGGACGTTCCGGGCGTGGGCAAGACTACGCTTGCGCAGTCGCTGGCGCGCGCCGTAGCGTGTAGTTTTCATCGGCTGCAGTTCACCAGCGACATGCTGCCCAGCGACGTGCTCGGCGTGACCATTTACAATGCGCATGCCGAGGCCTTCGAGTTCAAGCGGGGGCCGGTATTCACCAATTTCCTGCTGGCGGACGAGATCAACCGGACCACGCCCAAGACGCAGTCGGCGCTGCTCGAAGCCATGAATGAAGGACAGGTGACCATCGACGGACGGCCGCACTCGCTGCCGCGTCCGTTCATGGTGATCGCCACGCAGAACCCCGTGGAGCATCACGGGACCTACCCGCTGCCGGAGTCCCAGATGGATCGCTTCCTGATGCGGCTGCGCATCGGATATCCGGATGCCGCGAGCGAGCGCGAGATCCTGCGCAACTTCGAAATGGCCCCCGCGGAGACAGTGCGTCCGGCACTGGCGGGGGAGGACATTCTGCGGCTGCAGACCGCCGTGCAGGGCGTCGTGGTGGAAGAGTCGCTGGTCGATTATATGCTGGCTATCGTGGCCAGCACCCGCGCCCACGAATCGCTGACTCTGGGAGTAAGCCCGCGCGGTTCGCAGGCGCTGTTCCGGGCAGTGCAGGCGCTGGCTCTGGTGGAAGGGCGGGAGTACGCTATTCCGGACGACGTGAAGCGGCTGGCGGTGCCGGTGTTCGCCCATCGCGTGGTGGTAAATACGCGCACGGCGCTGGCGCAGCGGCGCTCGGACCTGGGCGATCGCATCGTCGAGGAAATACTCAGCCTGACCGACGTGCCCCTCTAACTGGATGCTGAAAACGTGCTTGCAAGCGCTTACAGAGTCGCGACCCATCTCTCACCGATCCGCGGCAGGCATTAACCGAGCCCGGACCGCAAGCGCTTACAGAGCCGCGACCGTCAGGGAGCGGAAGCCGGACGCCTTTTTCCGCATCGGCCGCGCAACTCCATTATGAAGACTGCCATTATCGGCCTGCCCATGACGGGCAAGACATCCTTGTTCACTATTCTGACCGGGGCGCACCAGGAGGCGCGCATCGGATCCACCTCCGCGCGTATGGGCGTCGCCAAGGTGCCCGACGCGCGCCTCGATGCGCTCGCCAAATTGTTCGAGCCGCACAAACTGACGCACGCCGCTGTCGAGTATGTGGATATGCCCGCGGTGTCGAAAGAGAGCTTGCGCGATGCCAGCTATGTCGCCAGCCTGCGCGTGGTCGACGCGTTTGCGCACGTGCTGCGCCTGTTCGAGGACGATACCGTTCCGCACGAGAAAGGCAGCGTCGATCCGCTGCGGGATTTGGAAGACGTCGAGACCGAGCTGATCCTCAGCGACCTGGTGGTGATCGAGAAGCGGCTGGAGCGTTTGGAGAAAGACCGCAAGAAGATCAAAAATCCCGAGCTGGATCGGGAATTCGAGCTGCTCGAGAAGTGCAAAACCGCGGTGGAGGCGAATGCTCCGCTGCGGCAACTGGAGCTCGACCACGAAGAAGAGAAGCGTATTCGCGGCTTCCAGTTCCTATCGCAAAAGCCGATGCTGTACGTGCTGAATCTGGGCGAGGCGGATGCGCCGCGACTTCACGAAAAGGAGCGGGAATATCGGGAGGGCGCGCTGGCCGGCCGCAAGGGAGCGGCGGTGACAGCCATATGCGGGAAAGTGGAGGCTGAGCTGGCCGAACTGCCGCCGGCGGAGCAGAAGGATTATCTGGCTAGTTACGGGCTGGCCGAATCGGGGCTCGAGCGGCTGATTTCCGCGACCTATGCGTTGCTCGGGCTGATGTCGTTTCTGACCGCGGGTGAGGACGAAGTGCGCGCCTGGACCATTCCGTTCCACAGCACGGCGGTGAAGGCGGCCGGGGCCATTCACTCGGATTTCGAAAAGAAGTTCATACGGGCGGAAGTGGTGAACTGGAAATCGCTGGTGGATTGGGGAGGGTATGCCGGGGTGCGCGACAAAGGGCTGCTGCGGTTGGAAGGCAAAGAATATATTGTGAAGGATGGCGACGTGCTTGTGATCAGGCACGGTTAGGCCACTATAAGGCAACCTATGACTGGCGTTATCTTTATGGCGATGGCATTGGCGTTGAGCGCGGTTGCCTGGGCGCAGAGCGCCGGGATTTCCGGCGAGCGGATTCGCGCGCATGTGAAATTTCTGTCCAGCGATTTGCTGGAAGGGCGCGGAGTGGCCGTCCGGGGCGGCGATCTGGCTACGGAATACATTGCCAGCCAGTTCGCGGTGTCTGGCGCCAAGCCCGCGGGCGATGGCGGGACTTACTTCCAGAAGGTTCCGCTGGTGGGCGTGCGTACTGATCCGAACGCGGAACTTTCCGCAAGCTCCGGCGGTCAGACGCTGGCCTTTCGATGGTCCGATGACTTCGTGGCCACCAGTTATCTGCAAAAGCCGGAGACGCGCTTCGATGCTGAGGCCATCTTCGTGGGGCACGGCATCGTGGCGCCCGAGTTTAAATGGAACGACTATAAAGATGCGGATGTGCGGGGCAAAGTCGTGGTGCTATTCACCAATGAGCCCGCCTCGGACGATCCGCAATTTTTCGCCGGCCGCGCGCTGACGTACTACGGCCGGTGGACCTACAAGTACGAACAGGCGCTGCGTCAAGGAGCGCTTGCCTGCATTATTATCCATACCACGCCGACGGCGGGCTACGGCTGGGAAGTCGTGCGCAACTCGTGGGGCCGCGAGACGCCCTTCGTGAAGCTGGCGCCCGGCGAACCGGCCCTGGCGATGGCCGGATGGGTCACCGAAGACGCCGGCGAAAAGCTGCTGGGGATGGCCGGGCACACGGTTCAGGAACTGCTGAAAGCTTCGGAATCGCGCGACTTCCGGCCGATGCCGCTGGGGATTCAGATTCGCGGCGTGCTGGCGAGCGCCGTTCGCGAGATGGACACGCGCAACGTGGCCGCCGTGGTTCCGGGCAGCGATCCCAAGCTGAAAGACGAAGTTGTGATCTTCACCGCCCACTGGGACCACCTGGGCGTGGGGCAGCCCGTGAACGGCGATCCGATTTATAACGGCGCGATCGATAACGGGACGGGGTGCGGCATTTTGATCGAGCTGGCGCGGGCGTGGGCGGCGCTCGAGGAAAAGCCGCGGCGATCGGCCCTGTTCCTGGCGGTGACCGCGGAGGAAGGCGGCCTGCGCGGGTCGGAGTTCTACGGCGCCCATCCGATTTTTCCGGCCGGCAAGACGGCCGTGGATCTGAATTACGACGCGCTGTTCCCTTATGGCCGGACTCGCGACGTAGTGGTGGCCGGCGCCGAGCGGACCATGCTCTGGCCCTTGGTGCAGCAAGCCGCTGAACGGATGGAGCTCACCATCAAGCCCGACCCGCGGCCGGAGCAGGGCAGCTATTACCGTTCCGACCACTTCTCTCTGGCGCGCGTGGGCGTTCCGGCATTTTCGATCGAAAGCGGCACGGAGTTCGTGGGCAAGCCCGCGGACTACGGCGCCCGCCTGTTTGAAGAGTACAACTCGAAGCACTATCACCAGCCCTCGGACGAGTATCACGAAGACTGGGATTTCTCGGGCCTGGAACAGATGGCCCGATTCGGTATGCTGATCGGCATGGGAGCCGCCAATCAGGATGGGTTGCCCACCTGGAAGGCAGGCGACGAATTCCTGGCCGCGAGAGAGAAAAGCGGCGTGCGTTAGCTGTTCGAGGAGCTCAAACCCGCGCTGGACAATGTGTTCATGATGATCGACATCGGATTCAGCGCATCGCTCTGAGTACTGGACAAAGTCGAAGTGGAGCTGCTCGCGCCGCTCACACTCGAGCTGGCGTATGAATCGACGGACGAACCCCCCGAATGATGATGATGGTGGTGATGCCCGCCGAGAGCCTGGACCAAATCGCTGATGTTCGGCATCTGACCGGTGGTGGAGGCGGTTTGGAAGTCGGTGGAAAGCGCGCTAAGCTGCGTTGCCGCAGCGGTGTTGCCTTGCGACTGGGCCGTTTGCGCGGCGGTTTGAAGGTTGGTGGCGATCTGCTGTGTGATCTGCTGGTACTCGGCCGGGTTTTGCTGCTGCAGTTGTTGGAGCGTACTCATCAACTGAGCGAAGGGCGAAAGCTGCTGGCTGTCGGTTGGCATGGTCAGCGAAGATGCGCTGCTGCTTGCCGTGCCAGAAGTCGAACTGGCCGAGCCGGTCGAGCCAGTCGAGTTGGAGCCGCCGAGGGCGCCCGAAAGGATCGACTGCAGGTAGGCCTCGGAGTTCGAAAGAGCGTTCACGTTCATATCTTACTTATCGGCACTTTCCTCGCCGAGCCCTAGTTTAATTAAAGTGCGGCGCGAACGCATACAAGTGGTTCTTGACACAAGACTCCTGAAAGCCGCCGATGTGGCAGCCAAGCGGCAAAAGGTTAACCGATCGGCTCTGATCCGCCAGGCGCTCCACGAACATCTGAAACGCCTGCACCTGTTGGAACTGGAGAAGCGCGACCGTCGCGGTTATGAAGCTCAGCCGCAGCGAATCGAAGAGCTTCGTGTCTGGGAGGACGCCGCGGCATGGCCGGAAGACTGAGCCGTGGCGATGTTCACCTTTACCGATTTGCGCCACCGGATAAGCAGCGGCCAGTTCTCATCCTGACACGGGACAGCGCGGTTGGCCATCTTTCGAGTGTTACCGTGGCGCCGATCTCGTCGACAGTCCGCGGCGTGCCATCTGAAGTCACGTTGGACGCTGACGATGGAAATGAAAGGCCACTGCGCAGTCAACCTGCACAATGCCGTTGCGGTCTCACAGGAAGCGGAGTGGGCCGGAGTGACGCTGTCGACGCCAAATAGAAATGTCCTATTCTGCCAAGTAGAAATGTCCTATCGGCGTTTCTCGGCAACCCGCCATTCCCCTCGTAATGCACTGTGCTGCATCGCCGCCGGCCGTCAAGGCTTCCCTTCGGCGCCAGGATTGGCGGCCTTGACGGCACCAGACCGCGATGCGGGAGAATTA
>Ga0302326_10005440_pt1 | contig 29050 bp, 25 predicted proteins | sample Palsa_T0_3_FD_202264 | JGI IMG/M metagenome (GOLD analysis project Ga0302326, IMG submission 202264) | Peat permafrost microbial communities from Stordalen Mire near Abisko, Sweden - Palsa_T0_3 | ecosystem: Environmental > Terrestrial > Soil > Palsa > Peat permafrost | place: Sweden: Abisko... | reverse complement strand
ACGGACATCCAAAATCAGGCACTTGGTTATGGCTAGAGCTCGCGAGCTCAAAAAGCCTTCGGCCGAAGAGAATACACTCACGATATACCCCATGGCCTTAAGCAGTCCCTCAAGGGATTCGCGGAGCGATTCATCGTCATCCACCACTGAGATTGAAGAAACGTCGGTCATTGGAAATTCAGTGACTTAAAGTGAGGCCGTTCCCGCACGGAATCTATTATACCTTGGTATCATTGGCGGTTTTGTTCCCACCTCTCCAGGCTCGAAGCCAACGGTTCGCCTCCTACTTATGAGACGATGCACTAGCCTGTCCCGGGCCTGAATGCTCTACCGGCACGCTCACCAAGGTATCCGCCGTTTCTCGGAATTGCTTACCGGGACGATTTATTGAACGTTCGAAGTTTCAACCTCGGTACGGATGGATCCACTGTTTTGTAACAAATTGACCTTCAGTTATTTACGCCGATTACCAAAATTGGCACGGATCCTGAATATACCGAACCCCAGCTACAGAGCTTTCGCTATGAGAACCAATACCACCCATTTCGACACTGACCTTGTTTTTGACCATCGCCTTCGTGAGTTCGCGAAGCTCGATCGTCCATCCGCCGGCTGGATTGTCCGCCGTCTCGAAAGGACCATCCAATGAATACACCGGACAAAATAAATCAGCGTCCGCCTCTTCCTCCCTTCACTCGAGAGACAGCGATCGAGAAAGTGCGGCTCGCGGAAAATGGCTGGAACAGCCGTGACCCGGAAAAGGTAGCGTTGGCATACACCGCGGACAGCTGGTGGCGCAATCGCGCGGAATTTATACAAGGCCGACCGGCCATCATCGACTTCCTCACGCGCAAGTGGAGGAAGGAGCTGGATTATCGTCTCATCAAGGAACTGTGGGCTTTTGAACGGAATCGGATCGCGGTGCGCTTCGCCTATGAGTCGCATGACGATTCCGGCAATTGGTTTCGATCGTACGGCAACGAAAACTGGGAGTTTGACCAAAATGGCCTGATGCATCACCGGCACGCCTCCATCAACGACCTGCCGATCAAGGAATCTGAACGCAAATTTCGTTGGGATGCTTCGCTCCCGCGCCCTTTGGATCATCCCGGACTGACCGACCTTGGCTTATAAGCTGGTCGCACCTTTAGGCCGCTTCTGGCATTGATCAATGTCTGACAATGAAGAAGCCGGAATCTCCACACCACAACTACAAATCAATCACCACCAACTAAGAAAATGACAACAAATATCCCATCCGTCCCTCAGCCACATCCGGTGCGCTATAACACGATTCGTGTGAATGACCTAGACGTCTTCTATCGTGAGGCCGGCCCACAAGACGCCCCGACTATCCTGCTTCTGCATGGGTTTCCAACTTCGTCCAACATGTTCCGGAATCTGATTCCGCGCCTTGCCGCATCATTCCACGTGGTGGCGCCGGATTATCCCGGCTTCGGTCAAAGCAGCATGCCGAGTCATGAGGATTTCGCCTACACTTTTGAAAACCTGACCAACGTTGTGGAACAGTTGGTGGAGAAACTTGGACTCACCAGTTACTCGCTTTACGTCATGGATTACGGGGCACCGGTCGGTTACCGACTGGCGTTGCGGCATCCCGAGCGCGTGCGGGCCCTGATCGTGCAGAATGGCAACGCCTACGATGAAGGCCTCCTGAAGTTCTGGGACCCGATCAAGAAATACTGGAAGGATTCAACACCTGAAAATCGAGAAGCCATTCGTTTCCTGGTCGATCCGAAGTCGACACGATGGCAGTATGAAAACGGCGTGGCTGACCACACGCTTTTGGACCCGACAACCTGGACGTTGGATCAGGTCGGGTTGGATCGGCCCGGCAATGCAGAGATCCAGCTGGATCTTTTCCATGACTATGGGAGCAATGTGCCGCTCTATCCCGCCTTCCAAGCCTTCTTCCGGCAGTATCAACCGCCGACCTTGATCGTATGGGGAAAGAACGACTTCATCTTTCCACCGGAAGGCGCCGTACCCTACCCGCGCGATCTGAAGGATGTGGAGACGCATTTATTGGACACCGGCCACTTCGCGCTCGAAACACACGCGGAAGAAATCGCCGGGAGAATCGAAGAATTTCTCAGGAAACACAAACTGGCGGTTTGATCCACCCTGGAGGGAGCCCGGGGCCGGTTTTCCAATCCGGTCTGGGACCCTCTAAAAATCCGAACAGGAGATAACTATGAAATTTCACCGGGAAGATACTGCGATTGTCTTCATCGATCCGCAGAACGAGGTCTTGAGCGAAAAAGGCCTCGCATGGCCTTCAGTGCACGAAAGCCTTCAAGAAAACAATACGATTGAGAACATGGAGCTCATCTTCAAGGCCGCGAAAGCGCAGGGATTCGAGGTCTTCATCTCTCCTCACTATTTCTATCCCACGGACAAAGGATGGAAATTTAACGGAGCGCTGGAAACCGATGAGGCGACCTCTGGGATGTTCGCTCGGAAAGGGCCCTATACACTTGATGGTTTCGAAGGGTCCGGAGCTGACTGGCTGGAGCGGTTCAAACCCTACATCCAAGATGGAAAGACCATTGTAGTTGCCCCGCACCGGGTCTGGGGACCGGAGACCAATGATCTCGTTTTACAGCTCCGCAAACGCAGGATTAGCAAGATCATTCTTGGCGGAATGCTCGCCAACATGTGCGTCGAATCTCACTTGCGGGAATTGCTTGAGCAAGGCTTCGAAGTAGCCGTCGTGAAAGATGCGACGGCCGGGCCAAAGCACCCGGAATGGGGCTATGGCTATACGGCGGCTCTTATCAATTTCGCGTTTCTGGCGCACGCGGTCTTGACAACGGATCAAGCCGTCAAAGCGATGGCAGCGGGTAGTTAGCAACCCACATCCCTGGTACCATTCTGAGCGTCCCGACTCCAGCCGATGATTGGATGCGAGCGAAATACAGGCTGAAAGCTTGAGCGGCACTCCGGAGGATTCAGTAGGAAAACAAAGTCGCGCCGATGAGAAAACGAATTATTTACGCTTCTTGTACAATGCTCGCCTGCGCGCTCGGGATCAGCGCGATTTCGGCTATTCCGTCTTCAGCTCCCGAACCAACGGCAGACACTGATTTGGATAAAAGCATGGAGACGATGCACGCAGAGATGCAGAATGTCCGCTATTCCGGGAACGCCGACGCGGACTTCGCGTCAATGATGATCCCGCATCATCAGGGTGCGATTGAAATGTCCAAGGTGGAACTGCAATTTGGTGCGGATCCTCGGCTCCGCCGTCTCGCTCAGGAGATTATCGTTACTCAGCAATCCGAGATCGAGGTCATGAAAGCAGCGATCGGAGACTTTCCCCTACCTTCGCTCAGTCTAAAGCGAAAGAATTGGTGCGCCCGATGAAAAGACATCTTCAGATATTATCTGCGATTCTTCTGCTGGAGCTCACCCGAAACGCAAGCGCGGGCCAGGCTCCGCACCTTGCCGAAAGCCCAGACATTCCGATCAGCTCGCATGATCGGGTTTACACCGGAGATCAAACATCGAACACCGTGTCGGTCTACGATCCTTCGAGTAATCGACTGCTCGGGGTGCTCCGGTTGGGTGATGTGACACCACAGAATCTGAGTCCTCTGTACCGAGGCCAATTGCTCGTCCACGGGCTCGGCTTTTCCTTCGACCATAAAACTTTGGCCATCGTCTCGATCGGTTCGAACTCCGTGACTTTCCTCGACACGGCAACAAACGATATAAAGCATGTCACTTATGTCGGCAGGTCGCCTCATGAGCCGTTTTTTACGCCGGATGGCAGCGAACTCTGGGTAACAGTCCGTGGAGAGGACTACGTGTCCGTGATCGATAGCGCGACCTATCAGGAAAAAGGGCGTATTCAAGTTGGGAACGGACCCGGGATGACAATCTTTCGACCCGACGGCAAGTATGGGTTCGTTTGTTCCAGCTTCACTCCCGAGACGAAGATCGTTGATGTCAAGACCCACGAGGTTATCGCGACCGTGCCCCAGGCGTCACCTTTTTCGCCCAACATTGCCGCGACACCCGACTGCAAGCAGTTCTGGTTAACTTTGAAGGACGTAGGCAAAACTCAGGTTTTCGGTGCAGACCCACCCTTCTCGTTAGTCGCGACCTTGGACACCGGGCCGATCACCAATCACGTGAATTTCGTTCGCAACAAGAACGGCCAGTTCGCCTACATCAGCGTCGGAGGGGAGAACGTCGTGAAGGTCTATACCACCGGTGATAAACCTGAGCTTGTCGCAACCATACCGACCGGAGAGCTGCCCCATGGAATATGGCCTTCCGGAGATGGAACGCATATTTATGTCGCGTTGGAAAACGGGACAGGAATGAACGTTATCAACACTTTAACCAACAAAGTTGAGGCGAGGATTTCCGGCGGTCAATCTTCTCAGGCTTTGGTCTACGTTCCGAACGCGGTACCAACTGGAGAGGGGCTAGCTCACCTCGAACCGCTGGCCGAGGCAGGTCTGTCTGCGCATCTCGTCATGGGGGCGCCGGGCGCTTCGGCCGGTGAAGCGCCTACGACCGTGACGCTCAATAACCAGGGTTTGATCGATTTGCTGCAGGCAGCCGTTACAGCTCTGAAGCCGAATGCAACTTATCTGCTTGCTTTGGTGAAGGACCGGGAAGATCCGAACCGGGACGTTCAGCCGTTGACCAGGTTCAAGACAAACCCCGCCGGGGCAGCGATCGTCAACACCCTGGGCCCGTTACGCCACGTTGTCGTTGGACCTTCAGGACAGAACGATCGGCGTTACCTGGTGATCGTCCCGGTCGATGTAGGCGGCGAGCCGGAACCCGCGCAAATTCAGTTAGAATAATAGGGGGGCGCGAAACATGCCTGCGAATCCAGGAATTTTAAATGAGGCGAACAGATGAGTGATTCCGACAAATACGATGCGATCGTCATCGGGGGCGGGAAGGGTGGCAAAACCCTGGCGATGTATTTAGGGAAACAGAACTACAAAGTGGCCCTGATAGAACGCGACCCGTTGATGATTGGAGGTGGTTGCATCAACGTTGCTTGCATTCCCACAAAAACGTTCATTGCCAGCGCGCGACTTGTGCATTCCATTCGGCGAGCCGCAGAGTTCGGCATTAAGGTCGAAGGGGTTTCGGTTGACTGGCTAGGTGTCCGGAGGCGGGTGGAAGCGGTGGTGTCTGAGATGCGAGCATTGAACCTCAAGAACTTCACCTCGTTTCCAAGCCTCGACTTCATCTTGGGAACCGGTCGTTTTCTGGGTCCGAAACTCGTTGAAGTAGCGATGAACGACGGCGTGCTCCGCCAGCTGACCTCAGAACGTATATTCATTGACACAGGAACTCGGCCCGCGATTCCGGATCTTCCTGGCTTGCCGGATGTCCCCTTTCTTACGAGTGACACTATCCAACGATTGGATGCCGTTCCTTCGCGCCTGCTTGTGCTCGGCGCGGGGTACATTGGTCTCGAGTTTGCTCAAATGATGAATCGGTTCGGGAGCGAGGTCACCGTGCTTGAGCGCGGTGCTCAGATCTTGAGCCATGAAGACCCGGAGGGCGCCGAGGCGCTGGCTAACTGTTTGCGACGGGAAGGAATTGAGATCCAGCTCAATGCGGCGGTAGAACAGGTTTATAAGTCTCCGGAGGGCAAAGTGGGTGTCACCTTCCGGACGCCGAAAGGAAAACAGGAATGGACGGGATCCCATCTGTTGCTCGCTCTTGGGCGTGCTCCCATTACCAAAGATCTGGACTTACCCGCTGCTGGGGTAGAGACGACCGCGACGCATTTCATCAAAGTGAACGACCGCCTGGAGACAAATGTCTCAGGCATCTGGGCGATCGGTGATGTGAGCGGCGGACCCCAATTTACCCACGCGTCCCTCGACGATTTTCGGATTCTGCGGGAGAACGTATTTGGGAATGGGTCCCGCTCGAGGAGTGATCGCTACGTACCGTCCACCCTTTTCACCGATCCGGAACTGGCCCATGTTGGCCTGACTGAGAAGGAAGCTGTTTCCCGGGGCTTGGAGGTTCGAGTTCTCAAGGTTCCGATCACTCCTCTGACCATACCGCGGGCAAAGACTGCCGGGCAAATGGATGGCCTACTAAAGGCCACGATCGAAAAATCGACTCAACGGATCCTCGGATGCACCATTCTGGCTGCCGAAGCGGGTGAGATGATTGGAACCGTGCAGGGATTCATGATCGCGGGAATGCCTGCGACCAAACTCCGCGACGCGGTCCTCTCCCATCCGACGATGGTCGAAGGGTTTAACTCCCTTTTCGCGAGCCTCTGAACCAACGCCACGGCGCGATCTTACCCAGGGCATGAATCCCTTGGCCCTTCCATGAACCTAAAGCGAATTTTACGGGAAGCGTTGGTCTGAAATACGCAAGATAGATGTCCGGAACCGCCTGCCTGATTCGTCGTAACGATGAAGCAAATTTATCCTCTCAACCCGGAAAATGATGAACCCACGAAAAATCATTGCGTTCAGACGGTGCAACCTTATCTCTTCTTCGATGGTCGCTGATCGCTTCGCCGTTTCATGGATGATCGTTGTCGATGCTCACGCTCAATGAGCAAGACGGCAAACTGACAGAGTCCAAGACAACCAAGTTCAAAAGAAACGAGCATGAGCCAAATAAGAGTATTGGTCGGCACACGTAAAGGAGCGTTCATCCTGACATCGGACGGTAAGCGTGAGCGTTGGAACATCAGCGATCTACATTTTGCGGGCTGGGAAATCTATCACCTTAAGGGATCGCCTGCCGAACCGGACCGGTTGTTTGCCTCACAGACGAGTGGCTGGTTCGGTCAGATGATCCAGCGTTCCGATGATGGCGGAGAGACGTGGAAACCAGTTGGCAATGAGTTCAATTATGACGGCGTTCCCGGCACTCACCAGTGGTACGACGGCACGCAACATCCTTGGGAATTTAAACGGATCTGGCATCTCGAACCCTCGCCGGGCGACCCGGACACCGTTTATGCCGGAGCAGAGGATGCCGCCCTGTTCAAGACGACGGACGGCGCCCAAACGTGGCATGAACTTCCTGGCTTGCGCGGCGCCAAGGGGCATCTCTGGCAACCGGGCGCGGGAGGCATGGGGCTGCACACGATCGTTCTGGATCCAAACCGGCCCGAGCGGATCTTCGTCGCGATCTCGGCAGCGGGCGTTTTCCGGACAGACGACGCTGGTCAGACGTGGCGACCGGTAAATCGCGGGTTGAAGTCGCCCTACGAAATCCCCGATCCAGATGCGGAAGTTGGGCACTGCGTCCATCGCATCGCCATACATCCGTCCCGCCCCCAAGTGTTGTTCATGCAGAAGCACTGGGACGTTATGCGCAGCGACGATGGCGGGGAATCCTGGCGCGAGATCAGCGGTAATCTGCCGACCGATTTCGGATTCCCGATTGATGTTCACGCCAACGAACCGGAAACCATCTATGTCGTTCCCATCAAGAGCGACTCCGAACACTTCCCGCCGGAGGGAAAGCTGCGCGTGTACCGCAGCCGGGCCGGTGGAAACGAATGGGAAGCGCTCACCAACGGACTTCCGCAACGGGACTGCTATGTCAACGTGCTGCGCGACGCGATGGCCGTTGACTCGCTCGATCCGTGCGGCGTGTATTTTGGCACCACCGGCGGGCAGGTTTACGCATCCGCCGACAGCGGCGACACGTGGAATCCCATCGTCCGGGATCTTCCTGCCGTCCTGTCGGTCGAAGTCCAGACCTTTCCATGATACGAGTGGTGCTCCCTTATCATTTGCGCACGCTGACGGGCGTGGACGGCGAGGTGCTGCTCGAAGTGGAGAGCCCAGCGACGCTGGGCGCCGTTCTCGACGCGCTCGAGACATGTCATCCGGTTTTGCGCGGCACGATTCGCAACTCGATCACCCTGCAGCGCCGGCCATTCGTCAGATTCTTCGCCTGCAAAGAAGACCTGTCCCACGATCCGCCGGACGCTGCATTGCCCGACGCCGTTGCCGCCGGGAGAGAGCCGTTCTTAATCATCGGCGCCATTGCGGGAGGCTAGTGCATCGTGTCATATGTGGAAGGACGAGAAGGATTCGGAGCTGATGCTGAACAGAGCTGTCAGCGGTATGCCTCCCACTTATATGAGACAATGCACGAGTATCGGAAACGCTTTGGTGAGGAGTATAATAAATCCATTGCAGCGTCAGGAGCAGTCATGAAGATCGAGTATCAACGCCTCAATCACATAACGATTGCTGTGCCCGCGGGGGAGCACGACAAGGTCAGGGCTTTTTACGGCGGCTTGCTTGGTCTGAAGGAAGTAGAGCGTCCTGACGCTCTCAATAAGGTCTTTGACCTTATCTGGTACGAATGGTTTGACATCCTCCTGCATCTTGAATTCACACCGCCCTGGACAACGCCGGCGCAAAATCGTCACGTCGGGATCGAGATTAAAAACATTGACCGCGTCCGTGCCTCTTTGGCGCAACAGGGAGCGAAAATTCTCGAAGCCGTCGCGATGCCCGACCGCGAACGCTTTTACCTGCTCGATCCCTTCGGAAACTACTTCGAATTCATCGAGATAAATAATTCAACGAAGGGGTGAAGGTGGCGAAGTTCTGCGCGTAAGAAACGAAGCGGGACGCTTCGCCTACGCGCTCCGCCATTTTGGAGCTGCCGGCTTCGCCTCTCATCGTCTCAGATAATCTCAAGATAGTCGGCGTCCGGCAGTTGCGGCAAAGGAGCGGAGGGCAGCGACTGGTACCAGAATGCAACCGAAGCGATATCATCCTGCAGCGGCAGATAGCGCCGCTCGCTTTTCTCGGTTCGCCAGCCAAGCGCCTGGATCGTGACCCTTAGATCTGTCCCGAAGCGGATAGGGTCCGTAATGTGCCATCGATACATCCCGAAGCGGGTCTGTGACTGATAGGTTCCATCCGGGCGCAGGACCTGAGGGAGGCCTGAATACGGTGTGGTGAATTCTCGATAGGCACTGGTCATGTTCGGATCAATGACGCCACCGTCGAAATTATAGGCGCCACAGAAATAATCCTCCGTCCCGGTACCGCAGATGGTTGGAAACTCGTCGTCGCCATCCAGAAAGAATTTGATCTCTCCTTCACCCCACCACCCGGAATTATTCACGCCCCAGGCAATATAGGTGCCGACATACTGCCCTTTTCCACGCACACCATCGAGGATTAAGTAGTCTTGGCCAAAAGGAAGCGGATTGGTTCGGTGAAACTGTGCGTGAAAATAGGCGGCGGCGGCGGGAACCTCGGTCAGCGTGTAGTTAATCTGGTAGTAGAGGATGACAGGTTCGTCCGGATCGCGGTTTTCCAGCGTTACCCGGGCGCGTTTCCGAAACGGCATTTCCCAGTAGCAATTAAAGGCGCGGCCCGGATTGACGCAAACGGCAAGCGAGGAGATCTGAGCGAACCGGTTCCAACCGCAGGCGAAAAAGTCGCCCAGCGGTGATTCGACCGACGGATGCTCCTGATCGTCCCAATAGATGCGCAAAATCAAATTTCGCCAGCGGACATTCGAGACGACACACCAGATCTGCTGGATGGCTCCAGGGCCCGCTATATCACAGAGCAAGCGGTTCTCGCCCGCGGCGATTTGGATGGAAGGCGAAACTTTCCACCCGCGGCCAGTTCCGTCCCCGCCCAGTCCACGTGCATGGATAGCGCCGGTTCCTTCAATCGCCATCCCTCCTTTGCCCTTTTCACCGCTGAAATTTTCCGAGCTGATTGAGCGGGTCTTGGCAGACGACAACCGCCACAGATTGCCAAGATGCATTCCAAGGCCAGCAAAGTCTTCTAACAAGTTTCCTCCGATCCGGAATCAAAAATATCGAACACGTCGCCAAAAAAATAGAGTTGATCATTTCAAGTCAACGGGAATTGCGATCCGGAGGCAAAATTTACGGCGCGTGCTCAAATTTCCATGGTGCCCGATCCTGCGGGAGCTCACGTCCGGGGTAAGTGCGCCGACAGAAAGCGGTTCAGCCCCGTGACAGGCTGGCCGATGCTCCATTGCCTTCCGGAGGGTCGAGCCAGAAAAGCATCCGGTGAAACTCCCAACAAACACCTCTACTCAAGCAAATACCGAAAATCCTCAAGTGTCAGTGCCCGGCCGAACGCTTCTTCGCCAAGCACATTTTTGGCTAAGTTAGACTTCCGAATCTGCAGCTGACGGATTTTGTCCTCGATGGTGTCGCGGACCAATAGTCGGTAGGCAAAGACTGTCTTCGTTTGACCGATTCGATGTGTGCGATCAATGGCCTGATTTTCGACGGCTGGATTCCACCATGGATCAAAAAGTATCACGTATGATGCTGCTTCCAAATTGAGTCCGGAACCGCCGGCTTTAAGCGAGATAAGGAACACGCCTGCAGCTGGTTCGCGCCGGAAATCCATGAGCAGATTACCGCGATTTTCTGTTTGTCCGGTGAGCTTGAACAACGGACAACCCAAATTACTGATCCGCTCTTCGATCAGACGAAGCATTTCAACAAACTGGCTGAAGACCAGAACCTTGTTTCCCTGCTCAATTAAGGGTTCCAGCAGATCGACGAGCGCCTCTAATTTCGCGCTCGTCACTGATTCGTCTTTTAATCCGGCCAGCGCGGGATGACAGCAGATTTGGCGAAGTCGTAATAGCGATGTCAACAGGTTGAACCGTTCTTTATCGAGTTGTTCGCCATCTTCGATCTTGAGGAGGTGCTTGCGGGCAACCTTGATTTCAGCGCGATAGAGTTCCTCTTGCTTACCCTCGATGGTGACTCGAATATCTTCTTCAACCTTTGGGGGTAATTCCGGCGCGACTTCTTCCTTGGTGCGGCGCAACAAGAATGGACGCGCTCTGCGGGAGAGTCGTGACCGGGACTCGGCGTCGCCTGAATCCTGGAATTCGCGCTTGAACGAACTCTGTGTTCCGAGCGCGCCCGGCATCACACAATGCATCAGGCTCCAAAGATCCAGCAACTTGTTTTCGATCGGTGTACCCGTGAGGAGCAGCTTGTTGGCGGATTTTAACGCGCGCGCGGACTGAGCGGTCTGCGAGTTTGAATTTTTCAAATATTGACCTTCATCAAAAATGACGGCATCCCATTCAATTTGAGCCAGATTCTCGCTCAACATCCGCAGTTGTGTGTAGTTGAGCACCAGCACCTGCCCAGGTTCGATTGACTTGGGTTGCAGCTCCGGTTTCACTAATGCTGCGATCGGAAGTGACGGAAAATGGCGGCCTGCTTCACCCACCCAATTGTCGACGACGGACTTGGGACAAACAATGAGGCTTGGGCCTGAAATGGAGTTGCGATTCCGGAGCCAGGCAATCCAAGTCAATGTTTGAAGCGTTTTTCCGAGTCCCATCTCGTCGGCGAGAATCCCGCCAAATCGATTAGAGCTGAGATAAGCCAAAAATTGGAATCCAGCAATCTGATACGGCCGTAAAGTTGCTCGAATGGTGTCTGGAATATCGGTGACGACCTCCGTTCTGATTTCGGCGAGCCGCCTTTCAAGCTCGGCGCGAAGTTCTTTTGGAACAAGATTCGCTGCGAGCAGGGAGCGCAGATGCAACAAGTGCAACCGCTGTGGGCCGGCCACAAGGTCGCTAGGCAAAATCCCAAGTTCATCCAGCGTCTTTATCAGTTTTTGAGGTTGCCGGATGCGTAAACTCTGATAGGCGCGCGCTGAAAATTGGACCAAATTACCGCGCGCATCCAGAAGCGCCTGCAGTTCCTCGGCAGAGAGCGCCAACTCCGCTTCCGACCAGGAGAATCGCAGGTCAAACCAATCGTTACCGGCATCATCGAAATCGAATGAAAGATCGATTTCGACTGGTTTCGTGCTTAACCCTCGCAATGATTCAGAGGTCTGCAATTCAATATCGTCAGGCAGCGATTGTGACCATTTTGCAAATAGATCGAAGGCACGTTTCGGGTTCTTGACACGCCAGGATTTGGAAGAGGTGTCGTATTCGGAAGGCAACCTCGCGAACAACGCGCCGAAATCAGTCTGATCCGGAAGTTGATACACGATGAAATGATCGCCTTCCTGTACAACACGTTTCCCGGAAATATTCCAGCCAAAGTCGTCGGAAGATTTGACCTCCGTTCCGTTGCGTGGATCGACCAACTGAGGAACAAATACGATCGTTTCCCCCAATTCGGTCGGCTCGGTGCGGACCTTGAGAACTCGTTTGGGCCGGATCCAGGTCACACGTCTGGACAAAGAATCCGGCAAAATCGCGACACTGTCGGCCACATACCGGATTCCTGAAACTGACTCGACCGCAGATCGAGGGATCTCCACGACTGGATTACACTCCAGGGAGTCGAGCGGAAACGGGGGCGGGCCTGCTTCCAGCAAGGTGGATCTGGACCAATAGAGCGTAGTCGGGCCCGGAAGCATCAGGAGGGTTGTGTCCGGCACCTGACCCTTGTGCATCAGTTGGAACCGATAGAGAAAATCCGAGGCTTCGACCATTTCCCATCCGGTATTGCCGGTTTCCAGCTGCAGCGTCTGACCGTTGTCCCCAACGGTTCGGCGCCTGATTTCGTCTGATTGAAGCAAACCATTCAAGCGACCGGCCAATCCAGAGCCAATGGACAATCGGCCAGGCGGAAGATAACCATCGGCGAGAAAGTGTTGCAGGAGCAAGAGCAACGATTCGCTGGAAATTTGCAAACGTCCGGAGCGCCATTCTGTTGCGAGGTGACGCAATTCGTCCGGGCGCAAAGGCCGGAATGGCAGATCGCTTCCCTGTTTCACCTCAAGGCAAAGATAGCGTCCATCAACGACCCAGCGGAGTTCCGAACTGAAGCGTTGGTGAACGACGGGGTCATTGTTTCGCTCGTATCGAATCGCCCATTTTTGCGCTTCCTGAGAGTCATTCCATTTTTCGATTAAACTCTTCGAATCGGCGGTGTCGTTCAATTCTCCGAACAGAGACGGTACTTTGAGTCCTCTTTGTTGCAAATTGGTGACGAGGAAATGCCAGAACTGGACTCGGGACAAGGGTTCGCCGGGGGCAATTTTTATTTCGGACCAGTACTCTTCCGCCGGCCAATCCGAGAAGAGTCCTTTCAAAATTCGTCCATTAATCGGATTTCCCCCCTCGTAAGCCTTAAAGAGCTCTTCCAGGCGTTCGACAAAGTCAGTCAATTTTTCGGTCAGCAGCGTTGGATCCGCTACCAGCGAAAAATAGTCAGCAACCTTTTTGGCGTTTTTGCGCTCCTTATTCCGGACGAATACTTGCTTCCGGAATCTTTTTGAAAGAAAAAGCAACGCGGCGTAAACATGTTTGCATTCTGTTCCAATGCGACAGGTGCAGAGCAGATTTGCTGCGGATTTGCCAAATGACAGGGTGACCAAATACGCTTTACCCTCTTTCTCACAGACCTCCCCTTCATAGGTATTTGCACGTGCGGTCTCGTCGACGGACCGGACTCGACCCTCTTCAAACAGCCGTTTTCCCCCGTTGACGACAACGACACTGAATTGACCAAGCAGACTTTCGATCGTTGATAAGTCCAGCAGCGCTCCCGGTCGATTCATGGTCCTCAATAAGGATAAAGACTCGTCGAGTCAACAGCCAACAGAACACCCAGCCTCGGTACTTTGCGCCGGATAGCGTTTCGCATTTCCAAGCGTGGCATGGAAGAGTCATTAAGGAGAAAGACGGATCTCACAATGAAGCGGACGGCATCCTCACGAATGCCGCCCGCCGCTATTAATTCGTCAACTGAATTTTGCGTTTCTTACGGCATTAAAACCGTGTCCACGACATGAATGACTCCGTTCGACTGAATCACGTCCGCAATCGTAACCTTTGAAGTCCCGCCTTTGGCATCGACGAGTTCAATTGTGTCGCCAGAGCTTTTTGCGGTGAGGGTTTCACCGTTGACGGTCTTCAGTTTGGCCATGCCGCCGCCCGCTTCGATCTCTTTACTAAGCTTCTTCGCGGTTATTCTTCCGGGTACGACATGGTAGGTTAGGATGCTTGTTAGCTTTTCCTTGTTCTCAGGCTTTACTAGCGTTGCGACGGTGCCTTCGGGAAGCTTATCGAACGCCTCATTCGTAGGTGCGAACACTGTAAAGGGACCTTTGCCCTTCAGGGTAGATACAAGGTCAGCAGCTTTGACTGCGGCCACGAGGGTGGTGTGATCTTTTGAATTGACGGCGTTGTCGACGATGTCTTTGGTCGGATACATCGCAGCACCCCCTACCATCGGGTCAGCGGCAAGAGCACCGATTGTACAAATGGTGAGAGTGGCCATGGAGAGAGAAAATAATCTAATCATATTTATGCGTATTGTAGAGCCTAAGTGATCCCAGATGTTCTCTGGTTAATTATTGCTTTTTTTGTTGTTCTTTATGTCATACGCCTAATCAAGCCGCCCAGATGCATAATCATTCAGGCAGTCGAGATCCTGCCCGTCGTCAAAGAATTTCAACTGATACACCCGACCAAGCTAGAGACAAAGGCTGTGCCGCCATGCGGGCTGCAATGTCCACGCCGGTCTGGAAAAGGGTATCACTGTCAGATTGCATTGGTTGTCTGCCGGGAGAGGAATTCTCCATCCGCGGTGCCTCGACACTTTCGAGATGACGGATACCATAGAAGGCACATGCTCAAAAGGCTCAAAGATCTTAACGCCCAGGAAGTCCTTGCTTTGGCGATCCAGTCCGAGGAGGAAGATGGGCACATTTACGCTGATCTGGCGCAGCGGATCCGCAAGGATTATCCCGCAACTGCGCAGTCGCTTCAGGCCATGCACGATGAGGAGGACGGCCATCGGCATCGGCTGATCAACCTTTACCGGGAACGGTTCGGCGAACATATCCCGTTGATCCGACGTCAGGACGTGAAGGGGTTCATTACCCGCAAACCAGTGTGGTTGACCGCCAAGTTGACGGTCGCACTGATCCGTCGTGAGGTGGAAATGATGGAGGAAGAAGCGCGTAATTTTTATCAAGCCGCCATCGGGCGGACGAGCGACGCCGGGGTGCGGCAACTGCTCGGGGATCTCGCCGCTGAGGAGAGCAAGCACTACGACCTCGCCGAAAAAATGGACGAGCAGCAGAAGGCCTCCGGCGCAAGCAAAGAGGAAAACGAATCCGAGCGTCGCCGCTTCGTCCTCCAGATTGTCCAACCTGGCCTCGCTGGATTGATGGACGGTTCCGTCTCGACGCTCGCGCCCGTTTTCGCGGCCGCCTTTGCAACGCACACCAGCAAGGATGCCTTCCTCGTTGGCATGGCAGCCTCTGTGGGCGCCGGTATCAGCATGGGCTTTGCGGAGGCCATGTCGGACGACGGCGTCCTCAGCGGTCGCGGTCGTCCATGGGCGCGCGGGACGGTCTGCGGTCTGATGACCACGGCGGGAGGGATCGGACACACGCTTCCCTTTTTAATTTCCAGCTTCTACTACGCGATGTTTGTCGCCGTGGCTATCGTTGCGGTCGAACTAGCGGTCATCGCGTGGATTCGCCACCGTTACATGGACACCCCACTGCTTTCCGCAGCCTTTCAGGTCATCGTGGGCGGCGTGCTTGTTTTCATTGTCGGCATCTTGATAGGCTCTGCCTAGTGTCCTTTCCCCGAAATAGCAGGTCTATTGCCGGAGGTCAGTTGGCTGTTTCAAGGCGGTCCGTGCCGGACTGGCGGTGGAAACGCCCAAATCTGTGTCATACGGCTCGAAGGAGTTTGGACGTTTCCAATCTGTGGCCCGAAGTCAGTACGGGGCCACAACGACGGTGACCGGACCCGGGTACCAGTAACCCGGATGCCAATACCCTGCGTACCAATATCCCTGATGCCAGAAGCGGTGATGCCAATAGGCGTGGTGGAAACCATAATAGTGATGATAGTAGCCCCAGTGCGCTTGGGCGTTCTGGCTCAGCGGTAAAAGAACCGCCGCAACTGCGATTAAGCCTAAGAGAAACTTTTTCATAAATCGATGTTTGTTGCTGTTGTCAGCCGCAGACGGTTTTAAATTCGCGGCTAATCCTTCGATTAAGCATGGCTCGTGCCACCGGTGCGCAAAGGCGCTCTCGCAGGGAATTCTCTTCTGAGTGGATGGGAAGCCCGTCCGTAGCGTCCCTTTTCCGGGAAATGCATTCCCACTTTCGAAAACGAGCAACCGCAGACTTGTCTATTCTTCAAGGTCTTTGGAGAATAGGGAAATATATGAGTGAAGATTATAAAATTAGCCGGGAACGAATGGTCGAACTTCTCAATGAAGATCTCTCTCGCGAGTACCAGGCGATTATCGCTTACACGATCTACAGTCAGACGATAAAGGGCGCCGCATATAACAAAATCGCATCGGAACTCGAGGCCCACGCTTCGGAAGAGCTTAGCCATGCACTGCTCATTGCCCGACAGGTCGATTATCTCAATGGCACGCCGACGAGCACCCCACAGGAAGTCAAGACGTCTGACAAGGCCGAAGAGATGCTGCGGTTTGACCTGGAAAATGAAAGGCAGACAATTGTCAACTATCGACAACGGATTCGCCAAGCCGATGCGTTGGGTGAATTCGCGCTCGGAGAGGTTCTTCGTAAGATCATCGAACAGGAGCAAGATCATCTGCTTGACCTCGCCGATGCGTTGGGCATCGACGCTCCAAATGTCGGTGACTAATCCGCGGAGCGCTCCCGGCGTACTACGCCCCCAAGTCGACCCCGTTAGCGGCGCCTGGCGGTTTGATGTTTATGTGAGACACTTCTCGATTTCTTGCAGTTCGCCATCTGTCAGTTGTGGAAAAGAAAGTCCGGAATGGAGTTCCTCGATCTGCGCGGAGCGACTTGCGCCGATCAGGACCGAGGTGATCTGTGGCTGGCGCAAGATCCAGGTGACCGCTAGTTGCGCCAAAGTCTGGCCTCGCCGCCGAGCCAAGGCAGCCAATTGCCGGGCGCGTCCAAGTGCTTCCTCGCTCACGTTCTCCGGTTTTAGAAAACGGCCCGCCTTGCCCGCGCGAGAGTCGGTCGGGATTCCACCGAAATAACGCTCCGTCAGCAGGCCCTGCGCGAGCGGTGAGAAAACAATACAACCGATGCCTTCCTCTTTGAGTACGTCGAGCAGGCCACCCTCGACGTGGCGATCAAACATGTTGTAGCGCGGTTGATGAAGGAGGCAGGGCGTACCCAAGGCGCGCAGGATTCGCGACGCTTCGCGGGTCTGCTCCGGAGAATAATTCGAGATGCCGACATAGAGCGCTTTGCCGCTGCGCACGATCCGGTCGAGCGCTCCCATTGTCTCCTCAAGCGGCGTCTCCGGGTCGGGGCGGTGCGAATAAAAAATGTCCACGTAGTCGAGGCCCATCCGGAGCAGGCTCTGGTCGACGCTGGCTATCAGAGATTTCCGCGAACCCCACTCGCCGTAGGGACCGGGCCACATGTTGTAGCCTGCTTTGGTCGAGAGAATCAATTCATCGCGATAAGCTCGAAAATCGGAATTAAAAACCAGTCCGAATGTTCGTTCCGCGGCGCCCTGCGGAGGGCCGTAATTGTTAGCCAAATCAAAATGGGTGAGACCGAGGTCAAAGGAACGCCGGAGGACCGCATGGCTGTTGGCGATCGGATCGGCGTCGCCGAAATTTTGCCAAAGGCCGAGCGATAGGGTTGGCAACAACAAACCGCTCCGTCCTGCACGGCGAAAGGGCATATTATCGTAGCGGGTCGCCTGTGCGTTGTAGGTCGTCGGCAAGTCAGGTGCGGTGCCGGAGAGAAACCGCTGGGATATGGATGTCATTGAAGCAATGTTTACGGCGCAGTCTTTGAAACAGTCAAATGTGAGAACCGGACTTTACGTACTTCCAGTCTGTTCCGCAATCGCGATTTGCAGGGATCACACGAGACGGTGGTCGGGCGGAAGCGGTCGCAAGGTGCCTACCAACGGCGATTGTCTCGCAGGCATCGCATAGCGAAAACAAAATACCGGCTGGAAGCCGATGCTACTTTGGGCCATTCCGGCGCGCTTGCTGACCTTCAAGACAATAGGCGTTTAGAGATTAACAAGCTGTGGTGAGTGAATGCATTTTGCTGGCGCTAGCATTAACCAATGCTAATAAGAACCATTGTCGGTTCAATTCTTACGATAACTTTGTTATGAACTATCAATATCAAGTGGTTGTTATTGGGTCTGGTTCCGCCGGCCAAGAAGCCTGCCTTACGGCCGCGAAGGCCGGTTTGCGGACACTCCTCGTCGAAGAAAGGACTCTGGGCAGCATGAGCTTTCATGGCGGCAGCTATGCGGTCCGGGCTTTGAGGGCATGCGCAAGCTATCTTAAGCAAACGGAGAAAGCTCAAAAAGTCGGGACGAACTTGGATCTGATTGAGACTGGGTGGACCAGCTGGCTGACCGCGCAGCGCCGAAACAGCAGGCAACTGTCCAGTGAATTCAGTCAGGCGATCGATCGAGAGAAGGTGCATCTAAAATTTGGCCGCGCCCGACTCATTGGGCCGAACGAGCTTGCCGTCATTGATCCGCCAAGAGGTCTTAATCTGCGGATCACGGCAGATCACATCATTCTGGCGACCGGTTCACGGCCGACCTTTTCGAGTCAACCCGAATTCGGAATTTTGAACAGCGATCATCTTCTCTGGAAAGCCACCGCCGCTCGGCACCTTTTTGTCATCGGAGGCGGGTACGTTGGCTGCGAGCTTGCCGCTATTTACCGGGAGCTCGGCAGTCGGGTGACGATTGCTGAAGCGCAACCACGCCTGTTGCCGAATTGGGATCCCATCGCCGGTGAAAAATTTCGGAACGTGCTTTTAGGTTCCGGCATCGACGTTCTCGTCAATGAGCCAATCGAGTTGCCCCCGCCGATTCTGGCGAACTTGCCGACCTATAAATTAAGTACCGGAGCGGTCATTCAACCCGATATCACTCTCGTCGCGACCGGCAGGAAACCGAACAGCGACGAACTAGGCCTTGAGTCCGTCGGATTAAGGGGTGGCGGTTGGATTCCGGTGAACGAATACATGCAGACGCCCGTCGAATCGATTTATGCGATCGGCGATGTCACCGGCATCAGTTTACTCGACAGCGTTGCAACTGCTCAAGCGAACGTAGCCGTACAGAACATCCTCGGGATAACAGCTCGGTTCGACAAACGATGGTTTTCCCAATTTCTCCACACCGAGCCTCCAATCGCCAGTATTGGCTGGACCGAGGAAGAGGCAAAACTGGCCGGATTACCCGTCGAGGCACTCTCCTGGAGCGGTTCATTATTTACCGACGACGATTTTACCACCGTCGAGCGCGATCACATGGACATCAAAGTCTTGATTCACAGAGCTTCTGCCCACATTCTCGGATGTATCGCAATCGGCTCGCGAGCAGCCGAGATCATCAACCTCGTTTCCGCGGCAATCGCAAGCGGACAGTCCGCGCGCGAAATCGCGAATCTGTCAGCCGTGCATCCGAGCGCAACGGAAGTTCTGGTCCGAATATTGCGACACCGTTTTGAGCGCCCGGCTTTCGCCTGGTCGGCCGATACGCTCTTTTCTTCCGAAGGTCAAAAAGGGGGTTGGAAAAGTCAACCCGCGTGTAGCTCTTAACTCGTTTTTGCACGACGGACTCAAACAGGAAAGCTACTGGACCAAGGAATCCTTCAGCCTTTCGAAAATTGTTAAAAACTTCTTATGAATGCATTCGATCTGTCAAAGTACGGGATTACGGTTCGGAACATCTTCCGTAACGCTTCGCCAGCCAAACTTTACGAAGAAGCTATTCGCCACGAGCCTGGAACGTCTATTTCAAGCACGGGTGCCCTAATCGCTTATTCCGGCGCCAAGACCGGACGCTCACCGAAAGACAAGCGAGTCGTTAACAGTCCGAATTGCGCGAATGACGTTTGGTGGGGACCAGTCAATTTTCCAATGGAAGAGTTGTACTTTAGAGTCAACCGGGAGCGGGCGAAAGATTATCTTAACACGAGAGAACGCATTTACGTCGTAGATGGGTACGCCGGATGGGATCCTGCTTATCGATTAAAGATCAGAATTATCTGCTACCGCCCGTACCATGCGCTCTTCATGCACACGATGCTGATTCGACCCACCAAAGATGAATTGGAGACCTATGGTGAACCGGATTATGTCATTTACAACGCCGGCGCATTTCCGGCGAATCGCTTGACCGTGGGGATGAGTTCCACGACGTCCATTGACGTCTCTTTTGAAAGCCGGGAAATGGTGATCCTCGGCACTGAGTATGCCGGCGAAATGAAAAAGGGTGTCTTTACGATCTTGAATTATTTGATGCCAAAGCGCGGCCTTCTCTCAATGCACTGTTCAGCCACAGCCGATCCCGCGAGCGATCGCTCTTCGATTTTGTTCGGCTTATCCGGCACCGGCAAGACGACCCTATCAGCAGATCCGAAACGCCGCCTGATCGGTGACGATGAACACGTCTGGAGTGACGATGGAATATTTAATATCGAAGGGGGATGCTACGCAAAAGCCATTGATCTATCCGAAAAATCGGAACCGGAGATATTCGGAGCGCTGCATTTCGGAGCGCTTTTGGAAAATGTCATATTCGATGACGAAGGCAACGAAGTAAACTTCTCTGACACCAGTATCACACAAAACACCCGCGGCGCCTACCCGATCGAATTTATAAAGAATGCCAAGGTGCCCTGTGTGGCAGGACATCCAACCGATATCATTTTCCTGACATGTGACGCGTTTGGCGTGCTGCCACCCGTTTCAAAATTGTCGCCCGACCAAGCAATGTACCATTTCATCTCTGGCTACACAGCGAAGGTCGCCGGCACCGAAGTCGGTGTAACGGAACCGCAAGCCACCTTCTCGGCTTGTTTTGGTGCGCCATTCATGGTTTGGCATCCGGCGAAGTATGCTGAATTGCTTGCCTCAAAAATGAAAGAGCACAATGTGCACGTCTGGCTCGTCAACACCGGCTGGTCCGGTGGGAGTTATGGTCAGGGTTCACGTATCAAACTCAAATACACGCGGGCGATCATCGATGCTATTCATTCGGGAGCGTTGGCTTCGGCAGTTACAAAGAGAGATAGCACGTTTGGATTCGAAGTGGTCACGCAATGTCCGGATGTACCGGACGTGATCCTTCTACCGGAAGAGAGTTGGAAGGAGGCTGGGGCCTACCAAGCGACCGCTCAAAAGCTTGCCGGCTTGTTCGTCAAGAATTTCGCCACCTACGAGAGTGGCGTTAGCGCAGCGGTCCGGGCCGCTGGACCTAAAATCTGAATTGCGGAGGGATCGGCCGCTTTAGCGGGCTTCGCTAGCGGCCGCTGCCCCGGATGGTTCCCACAGCAATCTTAGGAGCGATCTTGGTAATGGATGGTCAGCGCCATCCCGGAGAATGAGCTCATTGTAGATCGGAAACAAACCGGAGTTGTTTTTATGAAAATCCTGGAGGCTGAAAGGCCGACGAATTTGTTTGTACCGATACGGCGGGTGTTGGTGGCAGTCGACCTGTCGGACGGTTCCGAGGCAACAGCGGCCTACGCAGCAAAAATAGCTGAATGTTTTGATGCTTCCCTGACGATTGTTCACGTCTATGAGCCTGTACCGATCTGTGAATACGCAAGCGAATCCACCTTTACGGTCCTTGAAGAACAGCGTGACGACTTACAAAAGCTGCTCGACCAACTCACGAGCAAGTTGCAAACAACAGGTTTGGTCTGTACATCGGCGTTTCTAGTGGGGGCACCAGCGGAACAAATCTCGGCCTTGGCGCGCGATATTGACGCAGATTTAATCGTGACTGCCAGTCATCATCCGACGTTTCTCGGACGCCTTTTCAATATGGACAAAGCAGGCCTGATTATGCATTGTGCGCCCTGTCCTGTCTTGATCTATCACCAGAAGAACACCCTGCGGGCCGATCCCAGCCACCAAAACTTCGGAATGTTAAGAGGCGCAGGACAGCCGGAAATGCGTACGGACTGAGCCGCAATGCTGGCGGCGCTCGCTTACTTATCGTCCCATTTGGTCCGACCGCACTTCTACCGGGCGTGGGGCAATTCTCGGGCTCGATTATTCGAGAGCGGCTAGCGAAGCCTGGGTGTATGTTTAGTTTAGCGTCACACGGCCCGAAGGAGTTTGGGCGTTTCCACTCCGTGGCCCGAAGTGGCCAAGAAACCATAGCCCAGGGTTTACCGTGGGTAATTCCTTCGGCGTTCAATTTTCATTGTGGTCTGCACGCTCGCTGATTCGCTAAAACGAACCTTTTGCATCAAGGGCTTCAACGGGTCGATCGCTCTTCCGCGTTGCCTCGACTGCTTCCGGCTGGAACGTAAGTTGCCGGGCGGGATATCTTCCTCCCACTGGATATAGGCGCCCTTTCACGGCGCGCCGGAGCTTCGCCCTACCGCGCCGGGCCTTCCCGCCTCGACCTGCCACTTATTTTAACGCCTATGGGGTTTCAACCCTGGGAACGGAGCACCCATGGCGACGCGCCCTGAATGGGCGCAAGATCGAACGTATCAACCACATTGAAGGAGGGTGCAATTGAGGACGATTGGCGCTACACGGCGCTAAACAGATACGAAACCCTGGGCTGAATCCTGTAGTCCCTCCGGGGCAATCGATCGCTGCAAATTCTGCTTCTCTTAGCGCCATTCGCCCCGGTCCATAAACCCAGGCGTGAGCATCGGGTTACTGATCATGTAATCCCTTTCCGTTGAGAATTTGCTGCATACATTTTTCAACCCTTGACTCCCGGGTTTTGGATTGTTTGGGTTGAGAAAAATAAAGAATGTATCCTCTTTGCCGTCCCGGCGTTAATCCATCAAAAGCAGTTTTCAAGGCAGGAATTTTATCTAATTGATTTTGAAATTCTTCAGGAATTACGAATTCTGTTGTCTTTTTATAATTCACTTGCAAACCGGCTTTTTCCAATTCAATGGCCCTATGGATATAGGCTTTCAAGATGGTTTCCATCTCAACTATTTCTCGAACATTGGTGAACCGAATCTGGCGCGCCGCCTGGGTATTCTCCCCAGGTTTGATTAGAATACCATTGGCATCATTTAACAAGGCACCTTTGCAGAATAGAAGCGCACAGTATTCTTTTAATGGAAGTATTATAACTATGTTAGTTTTCTGAAACATGTAACAAGGCTTACCCCACTTCAATTCTTCGGTCAGCTGACAGTCAAGAATGATCATTCTCAATTTCACCAATTCTTGTTGCCACTTTTTGGCGTTACTCAAATACACATCTACCTTAGGATTCATTCTACTCTTTGTCATAGTCTGCCTTTCAACGACTCACGAGTCGAAACGCCAAGGCATCATCAATCAGTTCTTTTCAACCCCTTCAACGCCTGCTCGAAGATCGTGTCAGTAAAGGCATCACTAATGGGCCCGGTTTCGATCTGGAGGCGGTAGTATATCGGCCCATACAACATGTCGATGATTGCTTCCAGATCCGCCTTGGGCTGCAAATCGCCTTGGTGAACGGCTGCCTTGAGGACCTCCTTGGTCATCTCGCGTCGGGGAACAATCCAGCGCTCGCGAAAGGCATCCGCCAATTCCGGTGGCTTGACAGCCATTAACTTAGCGCCGTTCTTGACTGGCTCCTTTGTTTTTCAATGTGAGTCCAACCTTCAAAGACGGCGTCGACCCTGGTCTGACGGTCTCCCCTTTCGGGTCGTGGAGATCTCCGGTAACGTCTGAATTGATCGCTTCTGATTCCATCCGGCTGGTGGACGTTCTCCTCGATGGCGACGATGTCTATTGGATCGAGAGCCGCCCCCGAGAGGCAGGACGCCATGTGGTTGTACAATATGGAATGGACGGTACGGCCCATGACGTAACTCCCCCACGATTCAACGCGCGGACGAAGGTTCACGAGTATGGCGGCGGAGCGGCGCTTGTCTATCGTGGAACCACCTTTTTTAGCAATTTTGATGACCAAAAATTGTATCGGCAGGATCAGAACGGGACGCCACTTCCGATTAGCCAAGCTTCCCAGTGCCGATATACGGATGCTGTGGTAGATGCGTCGCGGGATCGACTGGTTTTGGTGCGCGAAGATCACGGCCGAACCGACGGAGTGGTGATAAATTCCATCGCCGCGGTCGCGAGCGACGGACTGAAGCCGGAACAAGTCCTGGTGCAAGGAGAGGACTTTTACTCCAATCCGCGAATTAGTCCGGATGGAAAACGCCTGGCATGGTTGTCGTGGAATCACCCGAACATGCCTTGGATTGGAACCGAGCTTTGGTTAGCCAGTCTCGGCGGATCCAATGAAGTGCAGGCGCCGATTCGGGTCGCCGGGTCTGCGAACGAATCAATTTTCCAGCCCGAGTGGTCTCCCGACGGGACGTTGCACTTCGTCTCCGATCGGACCGGTTGGTGGAATCTTTACCGGTACCGTGACGGGTTAAGCGAAGCGGTCCTACTCAAAAGCGCGGAATTCGGTCAGCCACAATGGGTTTTCGGGATGGCAACTTACGGGTTTCTTGCCGACGGCCGTGTCATCTGCAGCTACAGGGAAGCCGGCCAGAGCCGTGTCGCGGTACTCACGGAGGAACTCCTGCCACTGGACCTGCCCTACAGCGAGGTGTCGATCGTCCGAGTCTGTGCAGATTCCTTCGTCTTCCAGGGAGGGGCTCCAGACACGCCGACATCGATCGTGAGGGTCCGGTTAGATCCAATGACGATCGAAGTATTAAAAAGATCGACCGACGTCACGGACAACCCGCAAATCCATGAATGTATCTCGGTGCCGACATTTATCGAATTTCCGAGCGGCACAGGAATCGCCTATGCATGGTATTATGCCCCTCTAAACCCGGCATTCACGGCTCCAGCAGAAGAATTGCCGCCAGTGATTGTTAAAAGTCACGGTGGACCTACGGCAGGCGCCTCGTGCGTCCTGGATCTGCGCACTCAATTTTGGACCAGTCGCGGTTATGCCGTCCTCGACGTTGATTATGGTGGGAGCACCGGTTACGGGCGCGAATACCGGAATCGTCTTCACCATGCCTGGGGAATCGTCGATGTTGAAGATTGCACAAACGCGGCAAAGTTCATCGTCCAGAAGAAGAAAGGAGATCTGGCTCGGGTGGCGATTACCGGCGGCAGTGCCGGCGGCTACACCACGCTCTGTGCTCTTGTCTTCGGAACTTTCTTCAAAATCGGCGCCAGCTACTACGGTATTAGCGATCTCGAATCCCTTCAACGGGATACGCACAAGTTCGAATCGCACTATTCGGACTGGCTCATCGGCAAGTACCCCGAGGAGAAAGAGATCTACATCGCGCGCTCGCCAATTAACTTTGTCGATAAACTATCGGTCCCGATCATTTTCTTCCAGGGAGAAGAGGACACGATCGTGCCGCCGGAACAAGCCGAAATGATGGTAAAAGCCATCCGACGCAAACATCTACCTGTGGAGTACCTTCTTTTTAAAGGTGAACAACACGGCTTCCGCCGAGCAGAAAATATCAAACGCGCTCTCGAGGCGGAGCTCTCTTTCTACTCGTCGCTTATGGTGAGAAGCGGTCTTAGGTTTTAGCGTTGCGGTTCGTTTGGATCAATCGCCGTTCAAGTGGCGTTCTCCAATCGTCCTCGACGTCGTTCTCTTTACGCCACCGACATAAGCCGAGTCGCGGAACGAATTGAACCCGGGTGGCGTTCACCGTTCGCCGGTCGCCAGCGAGAGATGTTTAGACACGAATGTTGTATTTTTCAAGAAACTCCCGGCACTTCTGAACGTCCGATTGGTCAAAGGCCCGGTTGCCAATTTGATGCGCAGTATCGACTATGTCACCGTGAGCGATTGAACGGTGTTTAAGTAGAATCTTCAGATCCTCTTTCAACGACGCAACTTCCTCCTTGCAGGCGTTCAGCTCGTTTCGGATCTCCCGAAAGCGATTTTCAATTTCTTCCTCATTCATACGCCCGAGAATGACTCGCAGTCACAAAACGATTCAAGATTTAATGCACTAGAGCATCTTCGATATTGTCACCACAAATCGGCTGCCGTGACCGACCTCTGAGAAAACTTCGATTGATCCCTTTAGCTCCTCCACCAAACGCTTCGTAATCGCGAGGCCAAGGCCGGAACCCTTCTTATCCTCAGAGGGAGAGATTCGCTTAAATTCGTCAAATATCGAATCCAAGTGCTCAGGAGGGATCCCTATGCCCGAATCTTCGACGACGATCTGGCAGTGGCCCTGATCTAACGATCGGAACTCGAGCCCGACCGGCGCATTGGATTTTCGACAATAATTTATTGCGTTTGTTAGTAAATTTGTAACGATCTGCCGAATCTTTTTTCGATCGCTGCGTATAACATCGAGGTCCGGATCGATTAGCAAATGGAGATGAACGCCTGAGGCCTGGGTCAGCGCATGGAAGGAAGATTCTAGCTCGCCTCCGAAAACCTTGACGTTAATTTCTTCAATTTGAAGGGAGACGGCTCCAGCGATCAGCGCGGAGTAATCCTTCAGGTCGCTTAGCAGCTCGCTCATCTCCCGTACGTTTCGCTGACAAATATCAAGCATTTCTGAACGAACAGCCTCATCGTTGCCGGTTGTGATCAAAGTAACTGTGAGCGTCAGCGCGTTGAGCACATTTGCAAGTTCGTGGCTCACCGTTCGGATCAGGCGAAGCCTCGACTCGTCTGTCCGACTCAAGTTTTCATTCGCGATCAGGAGCTTGGCATTTGCGCTTTGCAACTGTTCGGTGAAATTCTCGACGTACCGCTGCACGGATCCAGCGATCGAGTCCTCAAAAAAGGCGCCCAGATTTCTTCGAGCATTGTCGATAGCATTGACCCACTGAGGTTTTTCTTCAAAGAATCTCTCTATTCCGTAGTCCAAGACCGCTCTTTGCACGATTCCAAGCTCTCGAATAACTTCAACGAGCTCATAGCCCTGTTGCCATCTGGTCGTTCCGTGTTTCAAGGCCGCTTCGATCGTTTGCCTCCGCGTACTGGGGTCGGCGTCCGTAAGGAAATATTCAACCAGATCCCCAAATAGCTGGGGAAAATGGTCTATCAACTGCTGATCCGTAAGACGCTTTGCGCTCGATATTTCGCTGCTCGAGCGGATCGCAAAAACGACCTCGACGCCAATGAGCGATTGGCTGCCGGCTAGATATTCGGCCAGATACCGCTGGACTTCGCTTGTCAACGCCATGCGGTTACTACGCTCATCTTTCAGAGCTTGGCAACAAATCCATCTTCTGGATCTCAGCGAGGTTCAATCGCGCTCGTTCCGTCCTCGGCGGCTTTGGAAGTCGGCAAACGCGCCCGCTCGGCCCTTCCGGTTAGGCAATTCTATCTACAGAGCCGATGTGGCCTTCAATTTATGTCCAGCTTCTTCCAGAGCATTTGGCGTAAGTTGGATCACCCTACGTCAGCTTGTCCGCTCTGCAACCGATACAGTCCCAATTCGACGGTGCCTATTTGACTCTGAGAAAGAAATAGATCGTCATGGCCGCTCCCACGACAATCACAAATCCCCGCACCCAAGCTTGCGGAAGTCTCTGCGCTATCCAGGCGCCGCTGTAGCCCCCCACGATAGCGGCCGTCCCGACAATCAAGGCGGCCGTCCAGTAAATTTTACCAACCGCCAGGAAGATGACGACAGCCAGGGTATTGAAAGCGGTCGTCAGGATGACCTTGAGTGCGTTGGCCAGGTGGATGTTTTCCAGACCGAGCATATCGAGAACTGCCAGTTCCAGGATACCCGCCCCGGCGCCGTAGAATCCTCCGTAGATCCCGATAATCAGCTGTAGCAGGGCAGCCTTTTTTAATGCGCCCCATCCGATTTCTCCCGAGGCACCAACCAAACGCAAACCGAGATGCCGACGGAGTTGATTTCCAAAGGCAAACATCAATGTCGCGCCGAGCAAGAGCCACGGGACCAGGAGGTCGAATGCCGGGGTGGATGTATTGAGAAGAATAATCGCACCAACTGCTCCTCCGAGAAGACTGGTCACACCAAGAACGACCACCGTCCGAGTCTGCGCCGCGAGGATTTTCCGGTAAGCCCAGAAACTGGCACACTGACCTGGAAAGACTGCGATTGTGCTAGTCTGATTCGCGGCCACCGACGGAATACCAATAAAAACGAGGGCGGGAAAAGTGAGGAAAGTGCCGCCTCCAGCGACTGCGTTCATCACTCCGGCTAATAGGCCGGCGACGACCAAAAGAACGGTATCGTTGGGCGAAATGTGCATACGGGAAACGAAAGGCAGGTCAGATATCAGGGAAAGTTTTCAGTGCCAATTCTCCAGTTCTCAGGGGAAATCGGACGGTAGACGACAAACGACAGTCGGAAGACAATCCACGATACGGAGAAAAGCAACTAACTCCTAACCGAACGTCTGACCGCTGACCCTCTCTCTGCGGCGCGAACTTTCGCTTTTGCGGTCTCTTCTTCTCGATTCTTCGGTTAAGGCCGCGACGTCTTTCGCGAGCGTCGGCGCTTCTTTCGCTCTTTCGAGACAGGAATGCGCGTCTCGGTATTTTTGTCCGAATCAAGGCCTGCTCGAAGCTCAGCGTTGCTCAGCATGTCAAGGCTTCTTGCCATCAGGCTCTTCGCCGTAAGTCGAATTTCTAAGTTTGGCGTTGGCGAAACGGTAGCGTTGGCTGGCGGCGGCGCAGACGAGTCATGCTGCGATTGCGATCTCAACTTCGCAACGATCTTTTGAGCGTGGTCCAGCGTATTTGGTTCGGTATCGCTACGTGCTTTGGACGGCGGCACGGACGGTTGATCTACGGTTAGACTCATAAAGCCCAAGTTTTGCGATTTTTTCTCAAATAGTCGGAACATTTGCAATAGCTAAAACGAGTCAAATTCGTCGACGTTCACGCAGTGATTGACAAATAGGGCGCTTTATTCCCTCAAACGAAGGCTTCTCCAGATTTCCATTCTTCTTGACACGGAACAACGCTTTTCATAAAACGCGCGTTGTTCACACCAACCGGGTTCGCGCCCGCCCCCTCCTCTCCTTGATGATGGACCACGGTGCACGACTCTTCGCGTTCGGCTAACCAGGATCTTGACTACGGGTCAGTCGCGCCACTGGTGGGTTCATAT
>Ga0302326_10005438_pt1 | contig 29056 bp, 22 predicted proteins | sample Palsa_T0_3_FD_202264 | JGI IMG/M metagenome (GOLD analysis project Ga0302326, IMG submission 202264) | Peat permafrost microbial communities from Stordalen Mire near Abisko, Sweden - Palsa_T0_3 | ecosystem: Environmental > Terrestrial > Soil > Palsa > Peat permafrost | place: Sweden: Abisko... | reverse complement strand
CAACCCCGGCAAGACCCGGCCGTAGCTACGCCAGAAGTACGCTAAGCTCTCCTACGCTGGTGCGCGCATCGGCCCTAGCCCTCCTGCTAGATTGAGTCCTGCATCAGCGGTGTGCACGACCTTAAGGAGATGGCCGGGAGGCGCAAAACCTAAGGTCAGCTAAGTGAATATCGGCCCCGTTAGCTCAGTCGGCAGAGCGTCTCCATGGTAAGGAGAAGGTCTACGGTTCGATTCCGTAACGGGGCTCCAGGTCAGGGAGACCCTCGGGTCTCGTCTTTCATGATCCAGTGACTAACTAAGTGACTACGACGCTTCGGTCGCTTCTGAGCCGATCTTGTCCGAGGGCAGTATGACTTGGCCGATTACGCGGCCCCGATGCCGGGCCCGCCAGTGACAACCCCGTCACGTGGTCGCCGTGAAGCCGACGTGGCCAAGCGCAGCATCTACTTCTTCCGCATCGACGGTGGCGCTGGTGACGACGGCCTGCCAATCAAGGTTGATCTTCACCCGGCGCTGCAGAAGCTTGATGGCCTCCCCTTTCGCCCCGTAGAAGAGGGCGGTCGCTATGTTGCTAGCGGCGATGCCGATCAGTGCATCTGGGTGGACAGCGTAGGCGAGATCTGCACGATCCGCTTCGCCAACATCAGGCGCAACGCCCTCCCGCTTGCGGAGATCGGCGGCCAGCTGAGCGATCTGGACTTGGCCGATGAGGCAGGCATCTACGAGGTCTCGCACCTGTGCATCTTCCCGGATGGCATCGTTGGGATGGAGTTCAACTTCTACGGCCCGCGGTCCAGTCGCCTAGCGCCATACCTCCGGCGGACGGTTGGTGGGGACTGCCCGGAGTTCGCCCTCGAAGCTCTCCTGCGCCAGGATGTAGCCGATCTCCTCTCGCGCAAGAAGGCTGTTCGCAAGCTAGATCTCAGCGTCCGCCAGCCATACATCGCCGTCATCGAACAAGCCAACGCCAGCCTCGGGTCGGCTCTCAGGGCCGCCGAGACCGCGAGTCAAGCCGACTGCGTAGGTGTCTATCTAGAACCCGAGCCCTATCAGAGGCGGAACCTCGACGGCGGGATACTGGACATGCTGCGTCAGCTTGTTCGGCGGTCCGATCTGCGCGAGAACGCGCGGACGCTCAGGGCAACGGTTGTTGACCAGGAAGACCGGACGGAAGAGATCGACCTCCTGCGGGATGAGTTGATCTCGGTGAAGACGATTCTTCGCCAACAAGGGCGCACGCGGGTCCTCCTCGGCGACGACGCCTATGCCAAGATCATCGATGCCCACACGGAGCGCCTGGAGGAACTGTCCACAGCGGCTTCCGTTGGCATCGCCGCCAACTGATGGCCAGAACGTCAGACCCGGCTGATAGAACCGCATCATGGGTCGGAAACGTCGGTTCTCGCTCATCGTTGAACTTTTCATCTTCATTGTTCTCTTTGTGGTGATATGGCGTGTAATTGCGATCCATGCTGTCCACTGCCACCTGTACAGCTACCTCGCGAACCAGCGAGGCGGCATCTACACCACCCTGCTGACGGTTGAGGCAACCTTGCTGGGGTTCATCGTGGCCGTCCTGGCAATCGTCCTTGGCTATGCCCAGGCTTCGCGGTTCGAGATCGTCCGCAGGTCACGACACTGGATCGCTCTGTTCAGGTCCTATACGCGGGCTGTGCGATGGTCGGGGTACACCACTGTCCTCTTCCTAGTCGGCCTGCTAGGTGACCGGGACAGCAGCCCTCATCCAGTGGTGACCGCCCTCTGTATGGCTGGCCTGCTCATGTCTGTCGGTGTGCTCGCACGGATGCTTTGGGTAACCGAACGTGTCGTCTGGGTCGTAGTTACGCCTGGCGCACGGAAGCCCGGCGAGTAGGAGTTGGACCGCCGGACCTGCTCCAGCGACAGCGGCGGCTTCCCGCCCCACGGTCGGCCGTCGGCGGGGTCTCACAGTGGGTGAAGGCGCACGGCAAGATCTCCCTGGGCGGCTTCACCTACGCGGCCGACGCGAGCTACGCCGACGAGCCGGTCGAGGCCGTTGTCGCGGGGCCGGGGTGGTGATCGCCACCCGCGCCCAGCGGTTCCGCTAGGACCAGGCCGACCGGGCGCCGCGGATGCAGGTCGCCGCCGGACCCGTGATACCACCGCCGGGCTGACGGTGACCCAACTGGCCAACGGGACCGTGGTGGTCAGCTTCGCCGGGACCGACTACCAGGTCGGCCGCCGCTGGGCCCGCCAGGCCATCGACGTCTCGATAGTGGCTGGGTCCGTCCAGCTCGCCAAGGACGGCAAGGTCATCCGGGTCCACCCATCCGGCAAGACCGGGCCCGCGAACTCGGCGCGTTCCCCAACCCAAAGGACCCCCCGCCGCAAGAACTCAGCCATCGGAAAATGTCGTCTAGCTACCGGAACTCGCCCTGTCGCCCGGGTACCCGAACTTGACACGCTTCGGTCCTTCGGTCATGCCTGGCCGGTCGTCTCCTTCGTCCGTCTGGCCGAAGATCTCGTCCATGACCGTCGCCCCGCCGCGGATGGCAGGCACGATAACGTGCCGATAGACGGTCTCGGTCACATGGGTGGACTTGTGGCCCACGATGTCGCTGATCTCCTGGAGCGGAACACCGTTGCTGCTCATGATCGACACTGCGGTGTGTCGGCCCTCGTGGGCGTGCCAGTGGCCGATACCGGCCCGCCTAGTCATCTTGCCGAACCGCCAGTTGAGGGCGTCGCTGGTGAACATGCGTCCGTCCTCGTGGCAGAAGACGAGGTTGTTGTCCTGCCAGGCGGCGCCCGCGGTCAGTCGTTCGGCCGCCTGGCGCTTCTTGTGGGCCAGGAGCGCAGTGACTGCGCGCTTGGGGAGAACGAGCGAGCGCTTTGACTTCGGGGTCTTGACGTCGCCGGTCCTGCTCGCCGACCGCCACACGTGGACGACTGCGTTGTCGAGGTCAACGTGATCCCAGGAGAGCTTGCGCAGTTCGCCCGGGCGCAGGCCGAGCGTGATCGATAGCACGAATAGCCCTTCGAGCCTTCGGGCTATACTTGCGTCCTCGTCAAGGCCGAGCTGCTCGCGGCAGAAGCGGCAGGTGGTCTCCGCCAGGTCAATACCGACCTCGGTGATCGGAGCACTCAGGCGTGTCCAGGTCCCGCAGGCCAGTTTCCCCGTCTCGGTGGCGGCGTGGGTTGCCGCGTACTTGCCCTCGCTGACCTTCACGACCTTGACGTAGCCGGTCGGTCGGCCGCTGGCGGCCTGCAGCACCTTGCTGGCCTGATCCTCGGTCATGGCGCGCGAGGGGTGCCCGGGCTGCCCCTGCGGTAGATCGACGAGCTCGGCGACGTTCCTGCCGATAAGGTCGTACTTCTGCGCCCGGCGGATCGACCTGACGAGGGAGCTCTTGATCTTCACCAGCGATGACTTGCTCAGGATCTTGGCAACGTCCCTCAAAAACCGGTCGGCATCCGTGGCCTTGAACTCCGCCAGCTTCTTGGCGCCGATCTTCGGATAGATCCACTTCTCGGCCTGGCCGCGATACGTGGCCATCGTGTGCGGATCGAGCTCGAGCGAGTCGAGCCAGTCCATGACGCACTGCTTGACCGTATAGGTGGCCGGGGTCCAGACGCCCGCCTTGAGGTCGTCATGCAACTCGTCGAGCTTGTCCTTGACCTCTTGCTTGGTCTTGCCGCGCACGGTCCGCCGAAGGCGTTTGCCGGCATCGTCGTAGCCGAGCGAGATAGTGCCCTGGTAGCACTTGTTGACCTTGTCCCAGTGAATGCCGTCGTCGCCGCGCTCACGGCGTCGCTTCGGCTTGGGTGTATGTACAGCCACAGCCGATACTCCTCCCGCTTGGCCCGCCTCCCTGGTCCAAGACTACCGCAAGGACGTCCCTAGACGTCCCTAGCTCGCGCGCGCGTCGTCGAGCGAGGCGATGAACTCGGCGAGCTGCTGTTCGGTGATCCGGCGCAGCTTGCCGATCTTGATGCTGCGGAGCTGGCCGGTCCTGAGCAGGTAGTAGACCTTGTCGCGACCGACGTGCAGCATCTCGGCTACTTGGTCCACCGTGTATGCCCGCAATGGCTCTCACCTCCTCCCACGTCGCGTGCAGTAAGCCACGGTTCGCCGTTCCGCTCATCAAGGCTCGGATCTGGCTTGCGGACATACACCCCGAGCACTCGTCGGACCAACGCGGCGAGCAGACTTGGTGCTTGCCTGTTCAGTTCGACTGTCGGCGGCTCTTGCCTCATGCCGATGACCACGATGGCGAGCAATGCCAGGACAAGCACCATCACGACGCCGATGGCGAGAACCAAGACGATCAGCATCAGCTCTTAGCTCCCTTGCCGATAGTGCGGAGCATGAACATGGCCACTGCAAAGATCCACGCCGGTCCGCGGGTCTGTTGGCGAGCGCGGCGGTGGACTGCACGCCGGGATGATCCGTGGGTGCAGCGCCGCCAGTCCATCCGGGCAAGGCACCTGCGGCACGGACCGTAAGGCTGCCCAGTGACCGCGCCACAAAGACAGGAACGGCGGCGATCCCTGGCGAGCGCGGCGATGAGATTGGGATGCACAGGCAGTTCCTTCCGCTCGGAGCTAGCTCCGCCAGGCGGGCGGAATCTCGCTGTCCTGCATCGCAGGATGCTTCGGAGTGCCAGGACGCGGTTACTACGCGGCAGAACCGGTCCTGGACGTGCCAGGACGTCTCCGCTGGGTGAAGGCGTCCCCGTACGTCTGCAGGCATAAAATGCCGAACGATGCCTGCGAGCGCTCCTGAGCGTGGAAGGTTGTTCGCAAGCTCGCTAAAGCCGCGCGGCTCGGGCCAGTCACGACGAGTGACGCCGACGGGTTGGTGCGAAGTCTTGGCTCAGTAGTCGGCCAGGTTCCGGACGTCTAGATAGAGGACCTGGAGCGCAGCCTGCTCGGGCGGGAACTGACTGCGGTTCCGGGTAAGCTCGCGCAGCTGGGCGTTCACCGACTTGGGTGGGTCGTGTAAATCACTCGCCGGAAGTCCAATGAGCCGCCTGGGCGAAGATGCAACGTCGTGCCGTCAGGCCCCGATCGATCAAATCGACGGTCGCGGCACTGCGGTCCAGCTCGTCAGGACGCCCCGCCGCAGGCACTGGTACAGACGAGCCCAGTTGAGCAGCCTCATACTGGAGCCGGAACGGATGTCGCCCAGCCATCGCTGCTGGCCGGTCCCGGATCCGCGGGTGACGATCCGCCCGTAGTCGGCTCGGCAGGCGGGGAGGGTCTCGTCGATTAGCCGTGCGCTATCGTGTCCTGCCACACGGCCGTCGACGCGGCGATCCGGGCACCCCGGCTCACCAGGCCGGACCCGGACCGCTCGAAGACGATTACGTCGTGGCCGGCCCGACGCAGGAGCGCTGCAGTCGCGCATCCGGCGATCGATCCCCCTATTTATGCCGACTCTCATGCCTGTCGCCCCCCAAGCCCCTGCCAAACCCCTCGGAGTGCCACTCCGGGAGGTGATGGTAATCGGTCAGTGCAGAAGCCCCATGTGCTCCGGGGAGACTGACAGAACCGGATCGGAGGGCAAGCAGTCGCGACCTCGGCCCTTCCCTCGACCTCCCGGTTACCTCATCGCTGTCTACCCTCTCTGCCAAGCTGTCGTGAGGCACCCGCCCCTCAGTAACCACTGACTCCCCGAGGGCGGGGATGGAGATTTCCCTGAGATGACCGTGACCGTGCTCGACCGTGCCCTGGTGGCCGGCGATGCTGGAGGGGTGACCGGCGAGCGGCAGGAGCGCCCGGATCCGGAGGTGCCCGAGAAGGCCCGCCGGCGGACGTTCACCGCGCAGTACAAGCTGGATGTGGTGGCCGAGTATGACGCGGCGGCGGCTGGTGAGAAGGGCGCGGTGCTGCGCCGGGAAGGGCTGTACTCCAGCCACGTGATCGAGTGGCGGCGGGCCCGCGATGCCGGCACCCTGGCGGGCCCGGCGCGGCGCCGCGGCCGTCCGGCGGCTGACCCGCGCGATGCGCAGATCGCCCGGCTGCGACAAGAGAAGGCCAAGCTGGAGCAGGAGCTGGCTAAGGCCCGCTTCGTGGTGGAGGTCCAGTCAAAACTGCAGGCGCTCTTGGAGAGGATCTCCGAGGGCGCGGACACCGAGCCCGGGTCCAGTTCGTGACCGACGAGGCGATCGCCGTCATGGCGCCGAGGGTCGGCACCCGGGCGGCGTGCGCGGCGGCCGGCGTGCCGCAGGCCAGCTGGTACCGGCGGCACCGGATCAGCCCGCCGCCGCGGCGGCCGGTCCCGGTCCCGCATGCTGAGCGGGTTCAGCCGCGGGCGCTGGCCCCGGCCGAGCGGACGGCGATCGGCGATGCGCTGCATAGCGACCGGTTCGCTGACCTGGCGCCCGATGAGATCTGGGCGACGCTGCTGGACGAGGGCACCTACCTGGGGTCGGTGTCCACCTATTACCGGGTGCTGCGCGAGGCCGGCGAGAGCCGGGAGCGGCGCGCGCAGGCCACCCATCCGGCCACGGTCAAGCCTGAGCTGGCAGCTGACGGCCCGGACCAGGTCTGGTCCTGGGACATCACCAAGCTGCACGGCCCGGCGAAATGGACCTACTACCACCTGTACGTCATCCTGGACATCTACTCCCGCTACGTCGTGGGCTGGATGGTCGCCACCCGCGAGTCCGCCGCCCTGGCCGAGAAGCTCATCGCCGCGACCTGCGCCAAGCACGGCATCAGCCGCGGCCAGCCGAGCATCCACGCCGACCGCGGCACCTCGATGACCTCCAAGCCAGTCGCGCTGCTGCTCGCCGACCTCGGCGTCACCCAGTCCCACTCCCGGCCGCACGTCTCCAACGACAACCCGTACTCCGAAGCGCAATTCAAGACGCTGAAGTACCGGCCGGGCTTCCCCGCCCGGTTCGCCTCGATCCAAGCCGCCCGGGCGCACTGCCAGGACTTCTTCCCCTGGTACAACAACGAGCACCACCACGGCGGGCTCGGCCTGCACACCGCCGGTGACGTCCACTACGGCCGCGCCGCAGCCGTCCAGGCCGACCGCGCCCAGGTCCTGACCGCCGCCTACCACGCCCACCCCGAACGCTTCGTCCGCAAACCCCCAGCCCCGCCGAAACTGCCAGGCACATCCTGGATCAACCCGCCCCAGGAGAAGGAAGCCGCCACTCAGTAAAAGCCACCTGACGGTGCCTCGGACAGGTTGACAGATTCCGCTAGGACAGATTGCCTGATGGGAAACAGCGTAGACGTCGTTCATATCAGATCACGGGAACGGCATGAAAGCCTATCCGACTGGAAGGTAAATCTCTGCTACTTGCCAGCGACAGCGTTCGTCGCACGCAGGAGCCATAGGCAAATGGGGCGAGATGTCTAGTGGTCGGATAAGCAGCGGGCCTGACTCTCGAACTACGGGTGGCGGTCCTGGATCGACTCGTGTCCAGACGTGCACCCGGTAGCGGTCTCCGAGGAGTCGGGCCGTTTCCCACTCGTGTGCGCTGAGAAAGAAACGCAGTTCCGTCGCCTTCGGCAAGGATGTCGCCTTGACCTCAATCGCTATGCGGGTGTCGGCGTCGGATCCAGTTCCGCCGATGAAACTGAGAATGTCGAAACCGTAAGCATCGCTTTCACGCGCCAGCCACTGGACTTGAGCAGCGAGCTCCGGATGACCATCCTCCGTTAGCCGCTGTCGCTCAAAGTCCATTGACAGGTGCTCACCGGCATCCCCAAGTCGCTTGAGGCGTGCTGTTGTCTCAGACGTGAGTGGAACACGACTTAGTGCCTGCCAGAAAGCCCACGAGTCGAGGTTTTCATGCGTCCTACTGGTGGGGAGAAGACCGGCTTCAGTGAGGGTCTTCCGTTCGCTCGGCGGCAGGATGTGCTGAAGCGAATCCGGGTCACCCTGCCAATACGCGACCCATGCTGGGGGATCTCTGAGAAAAAGGCGTGATACTAGGAATCGTCTCGCTTCGGATGTCGGTTCGTCCTCGCTTGCCAGGACGAGAGCGGAGATGCCGACTTCCGTGAGTTGGAGCTGATTCTGCTCCTGCGCCACGAGGTCACCTTCGATACTGAGGCGGATGCCATCCCGAATCGGCAGGCCCCCGGAGCGTAGCGAGGTCCGAGATGCATAGGCCAAGAGTTCACTTCGCGAAGCTTTACCGCCCAGCCGCTGCAGCGACCGCAGCGCAAACCAGCAAGCGGTGATGCGGCCTGGACTTAGCGACACGGAAGGCATTAGTCACCTTCACCATTTTCGCGTAGGTGATCGATAATTTCTTCCACGTCAGCTAGATCAATTCCACCGTTGAACGGCTCGTCTATATCTTCTGGGTCGTAGGCAAGGGCGCGGAGCCCGCCATCGTTAAGAATTTGGGACATCGCCAGAATTTTCGTGGCAAGGCGCTGCTGGATTCTGATATCGATAGTTCCAGAGGCCTGTAGGACGTCGATGCGGCTGGGCCTGTCACTGCCGAGTCTATGGATGCGATCAACTGACTGCATGAAGTGCGCAGCATTGAAGCTACGATCCAAGTAAATTGCATACTGACAGGTTCTATGCAGGCTGATTCCTTCGCCAGCAGCTGCGGGGTTGGCGATCATCACACGGCAGCTTGGATCCTCGTGAAAACGTCTGATCCGCCCTTCGCGAGTATCCTCATCCTCAAGATCTCCAGTCGGTACCTCGCCGTAAATGACTACAGGGTTATGGCGTGCCAATCGTTCTTCAAGGACATGCAGGTTCATTATGAATCCTGACCAGACGAGCACTCGCTCGCCACGAGCGACGGCTTCGTCGGTCAATTCTATTGCTTTGGCGAGTTTCGCCGGGTTCCTGTCGCGTGCCACTTCTCGGAAAAGCTCCCACGCTCGATCCTCCTGCGCTTCGCGGCCCTCGACTAGCACGCTTTGAGTAAGTAGCATAGGGTTCGTCGCGGCCTGAATTAGCCGGACGACATGACGGCCGAGCGTGCGGAAGAATCGCCGATCCCGGGGAGCCATTCCTGCAGCGGCGCGCGCTGCCTCGCTACGGAGAAGCTCATATAGTTCGCGCTGCAGTGGCCCGAGTGCCACAGCAACCGGCTGGATCTGCAAGTTTGGCAGGTTGAGCTGGTTTTTGGTAGTGCGAACGTAAAGCGGTCGCACCCTCCGTTCAATGTCTCCGATTACCTCGGGCGCCGCGTCGCTAAGCAACCGGAGGTCTGGAAGGATCCGCTGGCCGGGCCACAAAAAGTCGAGTTGAGGGCGAAGGTCTTCTGGCTGATGTGGTAGAGGGGTTCCGCTAAGAATGTCGCGACGCGTTGCTACTTCGGCCAGTTGCAATGCAGCCCCGGCATATACGCCCCCATACCCAGCCTTGGCGCGGTGCGACTCGTCCAGCGTAATGTGGGTGTTGTGCCTTCGGGCCCAAGCCTTTACGATCTCGATTATATTCGGGAGCAGTTGATACGTCACCAAGACGATCTCAGGATCAGTGCCGAGAGCCGCTATTACTCCTCGCCGCCCGCCAGTTGCGCGGTAAACAATTGGAGCCAAACCATCGAAATAAGACTCGGCTACCTCATCGTCCCAGGAAACGAATGCATTTTTTGGAGCGACTACGAGCAGCCGGTCTGCGGTGTTACCGCCACGCAAAGCCTCGTATAGAGCCAACAGGGTGGTTGTCTTACCTGCACCGGGGACAGAGAAGTTAGCGCCATGCATTGTCACCAGCAGCTGTCCAAGGTTCGCTACCTGTCTATCTGTCAGAATTCGGGCGAAGCGGCCGCTCGCGCGAACGGCTGTCTCCACCTCCTCAGGTAGGAGGTGAGGAACAGCGCCTGCAGCCTGGCGGGCACGCATCTCATTAAGTTGCGTGACCAAGAGATCTCTGACCCCCGGATCCCACTGGATATCCGCGCCTGTACGGCGGAATACGCCCGCGAGCTCGGGTGCCGCTCGCCGGAACGGAAACGCATCTAGCCGCAGGCCGCGGACAGTGCTTGTCGCACCCGCCATCATGAACTCGTATTCAATCTCGCTGCGTTGAGCAGTCGTCAGCTCGTCGAGTTCGATCTCCACAACGGTGCCGCCGTCGGCTAGACGGAGTCTAATGGTACTCATGTCACGTCAGGTGAAAGGTAGTCGCCGACCTCGGCGGCGATCCGGTCGGCTTCCGCGTTGAGATCATCGAGGCGCTGAGCAACATTGTTGAGCTGTTTGGTTTCGGCTGTAATTCGGATGCTCCGCAAGAGATTAAGCGCGCGGTCAAGTTTGCGCAACGGCTGCAGGTGGGCCTGAACTTCTCTGCCTTCCTCGACCATATCCTTGGCAATGTCAATCAGCGGCGGAGCGGCAATGCTAGCGTCAGAGGGCTCTCGGAATATGTTGACAACCTCGGTCCCCGGCGTAGCAATCTCGTCGCCAGCTGCTTCCGCCAACTGAAACAGGACGTCGTCTTCGTTCGGCGGATTGACTGGCTGAGGGACGGGCGCATCGAGTCGTGCCGCCAGTTGTTCGGGCAGGCGCTCACGGAGGCGCGCCACCACATCTGCGGGATCGCTTCGGATAGTGTTGGCGACGTTGCGGACATCCATATAACCGCCTACAGCAGATTGAATCACCCCGAAGCACGCTAGCCGGATGGCTTCGCGATGTTGCGCCGAAAGATTCCTGACCTGCTGACGCCCCTCTATTTGACTGAGTTCAAGGAATGCTTGCTCAGAATCACCAGGAACGCGATGATACGCGTCAGGATTCCCTACCCAGGCTAGATAGATATCGACGAGCACCATGCGCGCAAGAATGTCATTTACCTCTTGCTCTTGAATGTTCATCCGCTGCGCGACAGAGTTGATGGGCTCTCCGAGCTCCTGCACGCCGTAGCGTACATGCAAACCCTGGTCAATCCAGTCGTAGTCTGCACGCGTCTCCCTGGCCATCTGGAGTTCGAGCTCTGTCTCGAACACCTCGGCTCGGGTGGCGTCTTCAGGAAGAATGACGGCACTGACATTCTCAACGTCAGCAGCAGCTCGTAGGGCCGCAACTCGCCGGTTACCATCAATAATGAAGCCGTCGTAGGTCAATACTATGGGATTACGTTGCTGCCGTCGAGCTAGGTCGGCGTCTAGGCCTTCCTGCTGAATCATCTCAAGCAACAGCGAATGCTGCACTGATTGAACCTCATCGTCCTCAGCATCTTCAAAGAAGCCCGCGGACCCACCGTTAAGGTCAATCCATTCGGTTTGCGCTCTATGCGTCCGGCCACTCTTGATATTGTAAAGAGGGAAGGAGATAGGAATGAAGATCTTGACAAGCGAGAGCTGGCGCTGCCGGAAAGGCACGTCGAACGTGGTGCGGTTAGCGACTCGCTCTGCAGCCTGAACACGCTCGCGTAGGAATGCAATCCGAGTTGGTTGGGCGTCGGTCATTTCCTATCAGGCTCCGGGATCTGGATACGCGGGTTGGCTAGTGGTCCACGCTGCACGCGGTACCGCTCGATAAATTCTCTCAAATCGACTGACCCCGCGTCGGCTAGTATACGTCCTACAGCGTATAGCTCGTAGCCTTCGGATGTAGAAACACTGTCGACGATCGTTGGCGCTTCCGCAAACTCAAGACCACGACGGCACTCAATGACCAAGTCTGATGTGAAGCCATTCCTATTGCGCTTACCATGGTCAGCGCTGTTCTCTACCTCTGCGACAGCTAGCGCACAGACGGATAGCCCGGCATTATGCAGGGCTTGCGAAAGCGACCACCATGCACGGATATTTGTATTGTGAAAAGTGAGTATCAACCTACCGTTAGGCTTAAGTGTACGCGATGCCTCACGGAATATTCTGGTCAACAGCATGCGATACTCAGAAACTCCTGTCCCGCGGATGGGATTCGCCACCGCCTCAGAGCGGAGATCAAGAGAAACCGATGAAGGTAGTAGATTTACCGCTTGGGCCCATTTCATAAAAAGGAATGCAAGCTCAGCGTATTGAACATCATCGAAGTATGGTGGATCCGTCAACACTAGGTCTACCGACCCAGTACCCAAGAGTTGCCGTTCGCTGGACCCGCAGACAAGCAAAGCACCCCGGCTGACGGCACGCCTACGATCGACGGACTCTGCCACGCGAACTGGCCCTTTAAGGTTAAGGTTCTCTTTCGCCCAGCGGGCGGCCTTAATCGAATGAGCGAAACGTTTCGGTAGGGTCCCGCGGCCGCGAATTCCTAGAAGGTTAGTCTCGCATGCGAATCCGAGTGCGGGGAACCGGTGGTTGGCAGTCGCCTCAAAGGCCTTAGGGTAGTACCGATCCCACCGGCTGAGGAATCCAGCCATCTCGGCTGCTCCACAGAGAGCCAGACGTAGCCGTGCCTTGATAGGTTCGGAGACGTCGAGGGAGCGGATAGCAGATGCGCATTCAAGGAGCATGTGCAGCTGTCGTGGTGGATATAGGTCGGCCCATCGGCGAAAGCCGGCACGGCAAAGCAGATTGGTCTCGACTCCGTTCGGTATCGGTTCTGCTAGCGCTGGCGGAATTTCGGGTGTAATAGGCGCAGCACACTCACCAGTTGTGGGGGTATCAAAGTGGCTAATCGAGCCGACCTCAGTTGAGCAGAAGCGCTGGACAAGTACGGGCACCCATCCGGGCGTCTTCCCATCGAAAGCTGCAAAGGTCGTATCACACATTGGAGCTGTGCATCGTGTTCTCCTGTCGCTGAGCAACGAAACGGCCGGAGCATCGATACTGCGATCGCAGCCAGGGCATTTACGGACGACTTGTTCAGTTATTGGATGGCGGCTTACCAACCCGCAGGCTGAGCAACCGAAATACCCCTGATCCTCCGCTTTGCGCCGACTTGCGAGTGTCACCAAGGAATATGGAAACAAATAAGTAACGATATTACATGATGGACAGGCTAGAGTACGCACCCAGAAAATGTGGCTCAGCTCGCTGCCCGGACCATGCGTAGGACACTCTGTGGAATAGGTCTTTGCACAGCCGCTAGACACGGTCCTGAGTACAGCGGCTGCCGCGGCCTCAAGTTGATCCGCGTCGATACCGTCCAACGCGCTCGCAAGGCCGGCCAGGGCCCACGGATGCAAGTCCTGTGCATAGAGGGGAAAACCTCGGCGAGCAGCCTCAATCGCGACAGTTCCGCCACCGCTGAACGGGTCGGACACTAGTGGAATATTATCACCGTCAAATGCCGCATCGATAAGTGCCCCTATGAGTGCGTGCGGCCGACGCGCCCACCAGCGATATAGAGAGATCGGAGGCACGTATATCTGACGGTTACGCTGCTCGTGCCGAACCCTGGTGTTGACGTCCTGCCATGCAATCCGGCTGAGCAGTGTTGCTGTCGTCACCCCTCCACTCCAATGCGTAGGTCCTGCCCTAAGTTCCCCTACCAACCCGCACCACGGGTCACACGCGATGGTAAGGCCCCCCGCGTACCAGGCGTGAAGCCGCGCTTGCAGAACTCGATCTTGTCCCGGACCATGGTAGCGAGCTGGTAGGACAAAACGGGGGTGGTTCAGCCCTACTAGGGCGCCTGGGATCGTGAAGGTGTCGAATCACCTGCAGGTTTCAGCAAGGGCGAGAGACGAACTGAGGTTGGTTCATGTCGGCTAAGCTCGCCACCACGCGTGCTGGCTCAGCATCACTACCACCTGTGGTCTGTGGACATCTTCGAGCCAGAGAGATGGGGGAGTCGAGGGGCGTGGTGCCGTAGGCCGACCACGCAGCCTGCCTGGTTCCACTAACCGATTCGTAATCGGCGGGCCAGCATTGCAGTTAGACCACTTCGCCCAAGCTTCTGGGCGGAGATGGCCCAGCACTTTACAAGAATAGGCAGCACCAATTGCATTAAGCTGCGTTAGATGGGGCTCTAAACAAGCGGCTCTCCAGCTGTGACCATGTTCAGATACTCATACCTATACCCAAAAACGATACCTACCTTATTGCGCTCAATGTGCCTGCGAACGCGAACGCTAACAATTACTCCAAGCTCGAGGTGCAAGCTGAGAAGGCTTTCCTCGCTCCCAGTCGTAATTGTGTACCGAGTGCTGTTTGTCGCTGGACTGACTTTAACATCGAATGATCCCGAGATTTTCAGCTCCACAACACGGCCAGTGATAACAATGATATCGCTAGTTTCGGAGCGCTCAAGATACCGGCGGACGTGCTGCCGACCTCGCGATGTAAGGTCCGCCGAAAGATGCCGCCCTGTACGGCTACGCCACATTATGCCCATATCAAGGTCATGCTTGTCGAGAGCATCCGCGAGTGCCATAAATCCTCGGAGCAATGTTTCCTGGCCAGAGAACCTTTGCACGTCACCTTGCTGCTCAGCAGCGGAGTGCAGCTCAGTCACGACGGTGAGAGCATCGTCAAGCTGATCTTGCGCAATTGGCAAAGCTTCTTGAAATTCTTTGTTATCGTTTTCGTAAAAGTCGCTACCGGGAATCGTCGCGGGAACCAGGTGAAGGATGGCACTTCCGCGCGAGAAACCGACAAGGTCGAGCCTCAACAGATCAGTGCTTTTTGTTGAACTTGCACCTGAAATCTCTCGTCGGAGGGCGCTCAGGACATCTTCGACAGCCTGCTCTGCTAGCCTTCCTTCAGTGCGCGGACCAGTAAACCGCAGCGATAGCCAGCGACTTAGAGTGGCATTTCTGTCGTATTCAGTCAGCGCCTGATAGAGATTTCGGTCGAGAGCCTCAGCCACGTCGAAGTCATTACTATCCTGTTCCGCTTCATTGAAAAGGCGGTCTACAGCAGTTCGGCCCTCGGCAGTAAGGAAGCGCTCTAGTTCTTCTCGACTCACGCATCCACCTCCAGATAGCCACGGATGGCAGCAGCAGTCTCAGGCGTGGGCTCACCCTTCGCCACCCCATCGGGCCGGGCGCGTTGCCACCAATCGTCAAACGCGCCACGCATCATCACGTACTCCTCGAGTTCCGGGCGGCCAACGATCTGCGGAAGGAACGGACTGCGGAAGTATCGGTATCGAACGACACACGGGCTGACCTTGAAGATCCTGAGCATGGCATCACGGTGGGACAGCTTGTTGATCTGTCCTATTCCCGGTTTGCCGCGGCACGAAGCGGCGAGCTCTCCGTCGACGAAGATAGTGAGATCGAGATTGCCCGGGTCCGGCTTGCGGGAGACGAAACTTCCGGCCAGCCAAGTCGTCATGACCAGCCGCTCACCTCCCAGGTAAGCGGCCAACTCGTCTTCCAAGCGCCGCCATGCTGTCATGTACGCGATGAACCCATCCCAGACGGCCTGTCTAGTGGAAGATTTCGCGAAGTCGGGGTGAGACACAAACCGGCCATGTATCTCCGCGAGTGTTGCGTGGTAGCGGCCTAGCGGGAGGTGCCCTGTTGACACATCCAAGCCCGGTATCAACGTGGTCGCTCCCTCACAACCTCGAGTGTTGGGAGTCTAGTCTGCTCCGATGGGGATAGACAGCAGCGCGCAGACCTGCGTTAACCTCGGCCGCTGTCGGGAGCTCCGGTGTGCGCCTGTTAGAGGCGTTCCTTCCGTAGCGGTTGCTGCTGGTCAGCGGCCGTGGATCTCGCGCATGGTGAGGGCGACCGATCCGTCCCGGGCGAGAGCAGGTTCGACCCCGGTGTCGCAGGGGCGGAACCGCAGCGACACTTCGTCCGCGGGGACGAAGGTGCGTGGCCCGCAGATGAACCTGGCTTGGTAGAGCTCAGGCCATCGGGCAGGCGGGTGGTAGAGCGCGATTCGCCGGTCGTGCATTCGGCTGCTAGCGTGGCGGCCCGTCGCCGTCGAACTGCGACCAGTCCATATGGCTGATCGGCCCAAGTCCGCCTCCACGCAGGACCCATTGCCAGCTGCGGGCGACCAGCCCGGCGTCGCCGTACTCGTCGAGGTTTGGTCGATGAGGAACTCTATGACCGTGCAGGGCAGGGTGGCAGCGGGTCGGGATGTGAATCGGGGGCATCGCTGTCACCTCCTTGGTCCACCATGATGCGCCATGACGGGCGGTCAGTCAGCCGCCTCGGGGGAGGTGTCGCGTTCGGCGGCTAGCTGGAGAATCCTGGCTGTCGGCGTGATCTGCGGCTTAGGCAGCTGCAAGATGGCATCTCGCCCGGGCGGGGTCCAGGAGGGGAAGGCCTCGCCGAGGTCGTCCCAGTCGGGGTCTTCGCTGGGGACCATGAGCCCCTGGAACTCTTCCATCTTCTCGCGGAACGCCTGCCGCTGGGCGGCCAGGTCCCGGATCCAGGCGGTCATCTCGGCGATCTTGCCATCCGCGGATGGCTGCAGTTGCTCGCGTTCGGTGTCGCTGATAGCGGGCGGTTCGGCGGAGCGCAGCGGCTCAATACTCTGGTCAGGGTGGCGCCGGCGTAGTTCGGCGTCGGCGGCGACGGCCAGGTGCCGGGAAGGCTCGGTGACGTGCTCCCACACCCGCCGGTCCGCCATGATCTGAACGAACAGGGTTTCCTGCTGCCGGTAATGGTTCCGCATAGCCCGGTACGACGCGGCCAGGACGTCGTGCCGTCCGGCACGCTGGTGGTCGCCGGCCTTGCGGGCGGCGTCCGCTTCGGCGGCGGCGCGGATGGCGTCCAGGCCGGTGTTGGCCTCGCCGAGCCGGGCCAGCCGCAGTTCTTTGCTGACGTGCCGGGGGGCCCAGGCGGTCTCGGCCGTGTAGGTATCGCGGATCAGCCACAGGCGGCCGTCGGGCATGGCACGGACATCAGGTCCGTCCACGGGCCCGACGGCGGCAAACGCTTCGTGCCAGGCGGCCCGCTGGTCCGGAGCGTCCCCGGTGGGCTCGGGTCCGATCGGGTCTGCGGGGTGGTCGTACCCGTAGGTCTCCCGGTAGGCGCCGATCGACGACGCCTTGGTCTCCCACTGCGGGCGGGCGTCCGGATCGGCGGGTACCGGGCCGAGGGTACTGACCGCCCAGGCGGGGGCCGTCAGCGCGGCGTGGGGGCCAAGGCGTTCCTTGCGGTCGTCCATCATGGCCGCGATTTCGGCCAGATAGGCCTGGCGGCCGGGGTCCGGTAGATCGGGAACGCGGCTGGACCAGGTGCCCTGCGGTCGGGGGAGCAGCGGCGTGACGCGTGGCCGGATCCGGGCGTCCAGGACGCTGGCGATGTCCCGCGCGCCGCCCAGGTCGCGGGAGGCGATAGCGGCACGGATGACCTCAGCCGGGTCCAGGCCGGCCAGTTCGGCCGCCCGGATGGTGCGGAACAGCCACCGGGCCTGAGGGGACAGATCCTGCCGGTAGCCGGGCGGGAGCGCGGCCTGGACCAGGTCTCGGTACCGGTCGTGGCGGGCACCTGCGGTCTCGGCGGCCCAGATCGCCTGCAGGATGCCGAGGTGGTCGGCGTTGGCCAGGTTCCGCCGCCGTGTCGCGGAGGCAGACAGCGCGGCACCGTCACGGTCCAGGACGTCGGCGAGCACGGCGATCGGCTCTCGCAAGTCGGTGCGGCCATGCCCGCCCGCGGCGGGCCGGCTCGGCGGGACTGCCTGGCGCTCGCGCCGGACGCGTTCATAACGGTCCAGCTCGCGGGCGGGCCGGGTGCCGGGACGCGGGTCGGCAGGCCGGGCCGGGGTGGTGAACACGAACGCCACGTTGGTATCGGTGCCGCGGGTCATCGCCGGGTAGAGCCACTGCCGTTCTTCCCCGCCGGTGACCAGCGCGATCCCGGTGTGCACGGTGCCGCCCTGGGCGGAGTGCCCGGTGAGCGCGTAGGCCAGGTCGCATGACTGGTAGCCGGAGTAGTGGAAGGCCCGGTCGGTGAACCGCCGTTGCCCGGTCGCCGGGTCGGAGCCGAGCAGGCGGCGGCCCATGATGCCGCCGCTGGTGATGGCCTCGATCCGCACGATGTCCCCGTTGGCCAGGCTCCGGCCTGGCTCACCCGCCTCGATGGCGTGCTCGTTCTGGCGGCAGATGATCAGGTCACCGACGGAGGCCCTGGCGCCCTCGGCGATCTGGACGGCCGGGCCGTGATCGACCAGGCCGAGGTGAATCAGATCCTCCCGGATCCGGGCCGATAGTTCCCGGCACCGGGCCCAGTCCGACGCCATCAGCAGCACATCCCGGCCCGCCAGGTAGCTGGCCACATACGCCTTCGCGGCCTGGTCCATCGCCTGCTCAGGCGGGGCGCCGCGGATCCGGCCGTGCTGGTCGTAGGCATCCAGCGCGGTGGCGTCCCCGCAGCGTAGCCGCAGCGACGCCGCGCGTTCCCAGGCGGCGGCGAACCGGACCGGCTCGGCGAGCTGGACGTAGCCGAGCCGGTCTGCGAGCAGCATCATCGCGCCGCCGCCCTCCACCGCGGCGAGCTGTTCCTGGTCCCCGGCCAGCACCAGCTTGCATCGGTTCCGCGCCGCGTAGCTGGTCAGCGCGGACAGGTGGGCCATGGACACCACCGAGCCTTCGTCGGCCATGATCAGCGACCCGGGCGGGATCCGGCCTTCGGCGATGCCGGCCAGCAGCCGGGTGGTGTTCGCGGCGACCCGGACGCCAGCGCGGCGGAGCTCGTTGGTGGCGTTCTGGGAGGTCGCGGTGCCGAACACCGGCCCGTCCCAGGCCTGCGCGAGGGCGGCCAGGACCCTAGTCTTCCCGGTCCCGGCCGGCCCGGTGATCACCTCGACCGTGCGAGCCGACGTGAGCACGTGCCAGACAGCAGCAGCCTGATCGAGCCGCAGCCCGCGCGGCGTGCTCCGCGCGCGCGCCGCCTCCTGCGCCCGCTCGCGCAACTGCGCCTCGAGCAGCGTCTGGCTGGCGCCCAGGCGGCGTGCGGCCAGCTCACCGGAGAGCCGCGGCGCGCCTTGCGTCTGCGCTTGGGCCGCCAGTTGCTCGTCAGCCGAGAGCTGCGCGGCCGTGGCGTACCGGGCGGTGCCCGGCCGCGTATAGATGCTGCGCCCATCCAAGTCGCGGCGCAGCGACCCGGGCAGCGGCGGCCACTCGGGCGCTTCCAGGCAGACGACGTCCCCGGCCCGTCCGGACAACGCCTCCTCGGCCAGCCCGAACAGCAACTCCCGCGCGGCCTGCGGGTTCATCTGCCGGGTACGCGCGGGCATCACCAAGGCCAGCTGTTTCAGCAGGTCATGCCTGGTCCACGTCGACTGCTTCGCCGTCACCAGCGCCAGCGCCTTGTCCAGTGTCCTGGCCTGCTCATCCCGAGACGGCAGCCCGCCCGCCTCCGGGCTGCCGGGCTCACGGCCGCCGCGCGCCTGCGTGGCGCCTCGGCCCGGGCCGCGCGCGTTCGATACTGCCGGGGCGACGCCCGCCAGTTCCCCGCCGATCGTGGCGTCCCACCGCGCAGCCAGCGCGTCCCAGTCGACCTGAATCGCGTCCTTGCCTTTGCGCGACTGCAGGGTCGCCTTGTTCGCGATGTAGGACAGCTCGCGTGAGTTCGGCGCGCGCCCGTTGCGCCGCTCCCACGCCCGCGCGAGCTCGCGTTCCTTCTCGCGCACCTGCACCGTCCGCGTGGAGTAGGCGTCCATCTGCGCCTGCGTGACCCCGCGGATCTCGTTGCCGCGCCCGTCCGCGCGCGGCACCCACGCCACGCCGAACTCGGCCGTCAGTTCACACTCCACCGCCGTGGCCCGCCACCGCCTGCAGCGCGCCCAGGACCGCGCGCAGGCTCGCCGTGTCATGCGCGCGCCACTTCCCGTCACTTGCGGTCCGGGTGATCCGCGCGATCTGGTTGTGAATGTGATCTTGCGGGTCGCCGTCCCGGCTGGTGCCCTGCAGCCACGACGACACGATCAGGCCCGCCTCCTCGAAGCGGCCCGGTTCCTGGCCGTCGACCCGGATCCCGTGGTAGCCGGTCCTGGTCACCCCGGCCCACATCTGCAGGTACTCCAGCGCGGCCCGGTTACCCCGGTGCAGGACGTCCTGGAACTTGTTCTCCTGCCCGGCCCAGTACGCTGCCGCCCGCTCGTCCCCGGCCAGCTGCGCCCGCCGGGCGTTTTCGCGGAGGGACGCGTGCAGCACCGAGATCGACTTGGAGAACGAGACGGTCACATCGGTGTAGACAGCGGGCTGCCGGGCCGCTCTAGCCGCCTCCCGCTCCAGTTCGACCACCCGCTCCGCCGTCGCATGCGGCTCAGCGGCCCGCAGCCGCGCCAGGTGATCAGCGAACTTGGCATAGCTGCCGAGCGGCCGTCCCAGCTTGTCCCCGGTCCGCGGGTCGAACTGCTGGTAAACCGCCTTATAGGGCGCGCGCTTCACTACCTGCCCGGGCGAGAGGCCCAGCGCTTGAGCTCCCAGGCCCCACCACCGGCCCGGCGCCTCTTCGGCCTGAGCAGCATTGATGTAATAGCCGCCGGTACTCCGCTCCACGCCGGCCCGGCCCTGGTTCTTCCAGATGTACTCCAGGTCGTAGCCCTTGGCGACGGTCACGACCACGGCCAACAGTTGCCTCCCTCCACCTCACGCGGCCGCTGGACTGACCATGATCATTCAGATGAATGCAACGGTCTGCGCGGCTATGGACCATGGTGATGACTGACGCCACGAGATCGCTGGCAGGTATCCAGTGCGGGAGGCTGCAAGGAGGCGGGGAGAGGCCGATGACCAGGGAAAACAAGAAGATCAGAGAGCGTGCCAGAAACATCGGTTCTTCAGACGGTCCGTGGTGCCGCGCCTACCACCCTTTGGAGTCCGCACATGTTGGCCGTGATGGACGGCTACGGCTCCGCTCTATCTGACGCTTATTCGCTACCTGCAATCTTCTTGCGAATGCGAGACGAAGTTCGACGGCCGGACATAGCATCCGGGTTACGACAGGTATGAGAGTGGTCTGTGGGTTCGCGCTCCGTCTACCCAAAAGAGGCATACGTACTTGAGCTCGGCCTCAGCACGTCGAGCGCACCTTGGCCTGCTGGTCGGCGGCAATGCAGCAGCCGGTACCCTTCATCGGTACCCTGGATCAGGAGAGCAAGCAAGCGCAGCTGCTCCTAGAACGCGAGGAACTAACTTAGTCGCCTCCTACGCTCTCGCTGTGTCCTGAGGTTACGGTTCTGGGACGCTATAGCCATGCAACGGCATACCGTATCAAGGGTCTGAGGGCTAACCTAGAGGCCAGCGGGGAGGAGCAAGCTCATGAAGTGTATTAGGATCCATGATCCGGGCTTCACGGTCACGGACTGTAGGTGCGACCGGCATGGCGTTTGAGTACGCGTGTTTTATCAGTTATCGGCATAGCAGCGACCCCAGAGTACAAAAGATCTATGAGTCTTTCCAACGAGAGCTCGCTGTTCAAGTTGGATTGTATCTACCTATGCAGGTGTACCTCGACACCAGCCGCCTCCGCGGTGGCGACTTCTTTAACAAGGAGCTAGCCTCCGCATTGTGTAATAGCATATGCATGATTTCGCTATACATTCCGTACTATTTTGACGCGAATAATACCTATACCGCGAGAGAATATCAGGGCATGGTAAATCTAGAAAAGCAGCGCCTGCCCTCCATGCCGCAAGCAGCCCAGAGTAAAGGACTAATCATCCCAATCGTCATCCGCGGAACGCTGCCGGATGAGATCACAAAAGAAAGGCAATTCTATAAGCTTGATCTGATGGCACCAGGCGACTTGAGGAAGCCTGATTCAGTAAAGGCGCTCAATCAAATTGCGGAGGACATTTACTATCGTCATGAGGCATTCCGGATGGCCGGAATAGATCCGTGTAGTCACTGTGAAGACTTCGAGTTCCCGACTGACAACGACGTCATTGATTGGCTTACAGATATTACCGCGCCCCCTCAGAGATTGCCCTGGCGACGATGAGCCACGGCCCAGCTACCCAATCCTCGGGCCGTGTTATTACCTTCTATTCATATAAGGGCGGTACAGGGCGCTCTATGGCTTTGGCGAATATCGCATACCTGCTAGCGCGCGGCATTAAAGGTTATGGTGGGCAGCTAGCCCCATCCAACCAGAAGGTTCTAGCGATCGACTGGGACCTAGAAGCCCCTGGCCTGCATCGGTACTTCGAGCCATTCCTGCTTGATGCAAGTGAGGATAATCGAAATCGATATAATCGTGAATATCCAGGGGTCATCGACCTCTTCGCCGAACTCGAAGAGGCACTTCAGGACCGAGTCTCGCGAGGTCCGGACGAGGATGCCAAACTTATTTTCTCAGTGCTCGATGATTTGGATGTCGAGGGACGGTTCAGTATCACCACCTCTGTACAAAATTTGTCGTTTATGAAAGCAGGGCGCTTCAACGGTGATTATCCAAGCCGCGTAAGTAATTTCCACTGGAACCTCCTTTATGAACGAATGCCAGTACTAATTCCAACGCTAGTACGGTATCTATCGGAGCGCTTTACCTATGTGCTCATTGATTCGCGAACCGGAATTACTGACACAAGCGGCATATGCACGATGCTAATGCCGGAGTTGCTGGTCTTGGTTTTTACGCCAAATCTGCAAAGTCTAGATGGGGCTATAGGCCTCATCCGTGAGGCCACCAGCTACAGGAGGCAGTCGGCAGATCTCCGACCCCTTGTGATTTTCCCGTTGCCCTCGCGAATTGAGGCAGCTAAACCGGAGTTGCTCGAATACTGGCGTAAAGGCTCTGAAGAGGTCGCTTTCCGTGGCTTCCAGGCCCAGTTCGAATCCGCCTTCAAAGACTCCTATTATCTAGAGCGCTGTGATCTGACGGATTATTTTGATGAGGTTCAAATACAACATGTCCCAGACTACGCTTACGGCGAGCAAATAGCAGTCGCACTAGAAGAAACAGACAGTCGACTCTCTCTCCGTAGGAGCTACGAAAGCTTTGCTCGGCGGCTGATAGGGCTGTCAGGCCCATGGATCGATCCCAGCGCAGCAGCCGCAGAAGCACAGATCATGGAATTGTGCCAGCTCGGGGCTAAGGAACTTGACAAGAATAATACTCAGCGTGCACAAAGACATTTTGCAAGCGCTCTCGATATCTACCTAAGAAGCGAAAATGTCTCCATCCCAGAACTGGCGGACGGACTCCGTCAGCTCGGCTCGCAATACCTTGCGGAAGGAGAGCTAGGGCAGGCAGAGACGGTGCTCCGTGAGGCGGTTGAAGTGGCCGAGCGTGACTTCGGGTCTAACGGGTTGAGGACGGCTGACTGCCTTGAAAGGCTAGGCGATGCCCTGACTGCAGCGGGGAAAGCACAAGAAGCGCTGGATCTCATTGAGCGCGTACTCAACGTGAAGAAGCGAGCGCTAAGTAATCGGCATCCATCCATAGCTGACCTTGACGACAAGCTAGGCGATCTCCTGGTCAGCATGGGCCGTCTAGAGGAGAGCCGCGTTTATTTCGATCAGAGTCTAGTTGTCCGGCGCGAAATATTCGGGCCCGACTCTCCTGCTCTAACGGCAAGTCTGGAACGCCTTGCGGAGACCGCTACTGCCATGGGAAACCTACGTGAGGCGGAGGAGTACCTCAACCAGGCTCTTGAGCTCAGTGGCCGCGAAGACTGGGCAACGAAGGCGCGCATCCTGGGTCGCCTCGGCTGGCTGAATCTGAGGAAACGCAACCTTAGTTCGGCGGAGCAATACTTCCAGGAGGCGATTGATGGTCTAGGGCCTGCCAGTGAGGACCCAGCTACGGCGAACATTTTCGACGGCTCGGCGCAGGTGGCCATCGGCTATGGCGACTATGACAAGGCGCGGTCCTATTACGAACGCGCCCAACTAGTGCGGGAGACTGTGCTCGGTCCATCCCATCCTGACGCACTTCGCGGGGTCGTTAATCTGGGTGATCTCGCAGCCGTGCAAGGAATGTGGGAGCGTGCAAATACTTACTATCGGCGTGCCCTGTCTTTGTTGGAAAAAACAGCTAGTGAAATCCATCCGCTTGCGGGTGAGATCTATCTCAAGCTAGGGGAAGTCGCTCAGGGGCGCCGGAACTATAGCGAAGCCGAGAGATTCTATCAGCATGCCATCGGTATCCACGAGCGGCTGGGTGACCAAGCGGGAATTTCCAGCGGCTACCACCAGCTCGGAACTCTGGCCCAGGCCCGGGGAGATTATGACAGTGCCGAAGTCCTTTACCGGCGGTCGTTGGAAATCGATGAGCGGCTGGGTGACCAGGCGGGAATTTCCAGCGGCTATCGCCATCTCGGAACTCTGGCCCAGGCCCGGGGAGATTATGACAGTGCTGAAGTCCTTTACCGGCGGTCGTTGGAAATCGATGAGCGGCTGGGTGACCAGGCGGGAATGTCCAGCGGCTATCGCCATCTCGGCGCGCTGGCCCAGGCCCGAGGGGATTACCGCAGCACCGCAATCCGTGATGCCAGATGGCGGGTTTTCGTTTCTCATACCTCCGAACTGCGGGAATTCCCGAAAGGGAGATCATATGTGGCTGCGGTGGAAGAGGCAATCTCGGCTACTGGGCACACGATCGTGGACATGGCCGATTTCTCCACCGCAGATCGGCCTGCGGCGGAGTTGTGCGCCGAGCGGGTGCGGGGATGCCAGGTGTATGTGGGGGTGCTGGGAACCCGGTACGGCTCCCCAGTAAGGGATATGCCTGGGGTGTCCTACACGGAGCTGGAGTTCGACGTCGCCACAGAGGCAGGCCTGGACCGGTTGATGTTCTTGCTGGACACCGAGGCTGCCGATGTGGGTATCCCGTTGTCGGCATTGATCGATCAGGAGTTCGGCGCTCGCCAGGAAGTGTTCCGCCGCCGAGTGCAAGACAGTGGGCTGGTCATACAAACATTCACGGATCCGGCCACGCTGGCGCAGCTGGTAGAGCGCTCGCTGCGGGAGCTCGCCGAGACAGGTCAGCGTCGTGACAATGAACACCGGCGCGGGCAAGTCTCGCCGGTCGTAGTGGCTGGCGAGATACCCCAGGCGCCACTGGGCTTCCAGCCACGCGCGGATCTGCTGGCGGCGCTGGACGCACCGGGGTCGCAAGTCGTGGTAGTGCGCGCGATGACTGGAATGCGTGGAGTAGGCAAAACGCACCTGGCCGCCGCCTACGCCCGGGCCAAGTTGGCCGAGGGCTGGCGACTGGTGGCGTGGGTCAACGCCGAGGACCCGAGCGGGGTTCTCGCGGGCCTGGCCGAGGTGGCGACGGCGCTGGGCGTGGCCACGAGTGCGGGGAATGCGGTGACTGCGGGCCAGGCGGTGCGGCACCGGCTAGAAGCTGACGGAGAGCGGTGCCTACTGGTGTTCGATAACGCCACTAACCCCGAAGTGCTGCAGCCGTTCATTCCGGCGACAGGCGCGGCCCGGATAATCATCACCAGCAACCAGCAGTCGATGGCGTACCTGGGTGCAAGCGTTCCGGTGGACGTGTTCTCCGAGCAGGAAGCGCTGGCATTCCTGGCTTCCCGGACCGGGCAGGCCGACGCCACCGGGGCCCGAGCCCTGGCTGCGGAGTTGGGCTTCTTGCCCCTGGCGCTGGCGCAGGCCGCGGCGGTGATCGCCGGGCAGCACTTGACCTATGGCAGCTACCTGGACCGGCTGCGCCGTCTACCAGCCGGTGACCTGATGGCTGCGGTGGGAGTTGGGCATTATCCGCGGGGGGTGGCGGCAGCGGTGCTGCTGTCGCTGGATGCCGTTCGGGCCAGTGACGATACCGGGGTGTGCGGTGCGGTCATGGACCTGCTAGCTGTGCTTTCGGCGGCGGGGGTGCGCCGATCGCTGATCTATGCTGCGGGGCGGGAGGGGTTGCCGGGCCGAGAGGGGTCACTGCCTGGCGTGGCGCCGGAGGTGGCGGACCGGGCATTGGCGCGGCTGGCCGGGGCGTCGTTGCTCACCTTCAGTGTGGACGGTTCCATCGTAAGTGCGCACCGGCTGGTGATGCGAGTTATCCAGGAGAGCCTGGCCGCCAGCAGCTCCCTCACTGCGGTCTGTCAGGTTGCCGCGCGCCTGCTCAAGGGGCTGGCTGAATCGCTGAGCGAGAGCTGGCATGAGGATCGAGCCGCGGTCCGGGATTTGGTGGAGCAGATCATGGCTCTGTACGACGCTTCCGCCACCTACGGGTCCGGCAGTGACCTGGATCGTCGCATGATTCAGCTCAGATCTTGGGCACTCCGGTTCCTAATCCATCTCGGTGACAGCCCGGCTCAGGCCATAGTGATCGGTGACCAGTTGCTAGCTGATCAGGAGGCGGTTCTTGGTCCCGAGGACCCTAGCACTCTGGCGTCGCGCAGCGACCTCGCCAGCGCCTACCTGGCGGCGGGGCGCACGGATGAGGCGATCAGCTTGAACGAGCAGGTGCTGGCCGTCCTGGAGCGGGTTCTTGGTCCCGAGGACCCTAGCACTCTGGCGTCGCGCAGCGACCTCGCCAGCGCCTACCTGGCGGCGGGGCGCACGGATGAGGCGATCAGCTTGAACGAGCAGGTGCTGGCCGTCCTGGAGCGGGTTCTTGGTCCCGAGGACCCTAGCACTCTGGCGTCGCGCAGCGACCTCGCCAGCGCCTACCGGGCGGCGGGCCGTACTACCGAGTCCTCGGTTTAAGGTTTGCCCCCTACTGACCGCCTCGGGTTGATCGGCGAAGCTATGTGAGTGGCACAGAACTAGCCCACACGCGCTCGAAGCTCTCAAGATAGAGGGGAGCCATGTCGCCGCCGTCGTTACCGCATAGGCGGAACATCGGTGCTTGCGCGGCCGGGAAGCCGTAGATGTGCTGATTGACCAGGAGTTGGTCGTCGGCGCGGTAAACCGAGTTGTACAGCACGGTGCGGTGCAGCCGGATCTCGATGTTCTCCACCGCGCCGAGTGGCCGGTACAGCGTGAGCGCATTGCGGATCTTGGCGGCCATGGCATCGCCGATGCCTTCTTCCTCGCCGCGCTCGGCGACGTTGGGGGCGCCAGGGTCTCCGAGCGCGATCCGCACGCTGACGCCCGCTCTGCCCTTGCCGGCCAGGATCCGCAGGATTCCCGTGTCCTCGGCGAGGAACAGCGCACTGTAGGCCAGGATGGCGATCTCCTGCTCGGCTGACTCGAACAGCCGTGCCCATACCTCCCGCGGCACGGCCCACCGGTGCGGGTAAACCGTGCCGAGCTCTTCGGGTCGGCTCCGCGCTGCCAGCGGCCCGCCCGCATCCGGCCACAGCTCACCTTCGTCCGAGCCGACGAGCTCAGCGATCGCGGCCCGGTTGTGCGAGTAAGGCACGCGCCCGTTCAGCCAACGCCGGACCGTCTTGGGATCAACGCCTAGCCGGGCGGCGACGTCATCTTCGCGGAGCCGTGCCCGCAGCAGCGCTTGGCGTAGTGGCTCGTTCACCGTTGGCGCCTCCCGGACCGCGAGGACATTCCGACCGTACCAGAAGACGTCCCTAGATGTCCCTTCGGTGGTGTTTAGAAGTTCCCCTCGCCTGCGCCAGCCTTGCCAGCGGGACGGCGTTGCCCTCCCGTGGTCGCAACAGGCAACACGCAGGCAGGAGAACCACGATGGCCAGGTCGGTCCGGCTGTACACCCCGGCGCAGTTCGAGGAGGTCAGGACGCTTGTTGACCTGCTGTCCGAACGATCCGACCTGCCGCCCTCCGAACGCGGCAAGCTCAGCTCGTTCCAGGCGGACTTGCAGCAGACGGTGCGCGAAGACCGTCGCCGCGCCGCCGGGACGGCTCGCGTTGCCGTGGCGTCGAGCTGATCCGGCATGCGGACTGCACCAGTCGCGGCCATCTGTTATGTCGGCATCTACCCGGGGCGGGCAGACCAGGTAAGCCAGGTGCGCCGCGCTGTGGCTCGGCACCTGGCGGGATGCCCCGCCGCCGACGACATGACCCTGATCGTGTCCGAGCTGGCGTCCAATGCGGTCGTGCACTCGGCCAGCCGGGGCCAGTTCTTCACCGTTCGTGCCGAGCTGGATCTCGGTCATGCGCGGGTTGAGGTCGAAGACCTCGGCGGCTCCTGGCGCGGCAGGCATTCCGACGGTCGCCCCCATGGCCTGGACGTCGTGGAAGCGTTCACCGGTCCGGATGGCTGGGGTGTCGAGACCATCGCCGATGGCGGCCGGGTCGTCTGGGCGCGCCTCGAGCTAGCGGTGGGGGAGTGAGCTACCAGCTCACCGTTTGCACCGAGGACTCCGCTATGGCTACGACAAGGAACGTCCAGGCGATCGTGCCGGGCTCCGCTGGTTGAGGCGATTTGCCGGTTGTGTGACATGCGGGGAAGCAGGGACGTTTCAGACGTCCTCAGACGGCATGCCGCGTGGGTGAAACGTCCTAGCCGAGGTCACTAGCCTGGCGCTTATGGAGACGAGTTCCGCCTGGGCCGAACGCCTGGCCCGCACCCTGCTCGAACGATCCCTGCCCCGCCGCTGGGCCCACGTCCAGGGCGTCGCCGCCCGGGCCCGCACCCTCGCCCCAACCCTCGGCACCAACGCCGAGCTGCTGGAGGCCGCCGCCTGGCTGCACGACATCGGCTACCTCCCCGACCTGGCCCGCACCGGCATGCACGGCCTGGACGGCGCCTGCTACCTGCGGGACGTCCAGCACGCCGACCAGACGTTGTGCTGCCTGGTCGCCCACCATTCCTGCGCACTCATCGAAGCCGAAGAACGCGGCCTGGCCGACCTCTTGCGCTCCGCGTTCGCCGCCGCTCCGGAGTCGCTGGCCGACGCGCTGACCTTCTGCGACATGACCACCAGCCCGGACGGCCGGCAGGTGGACGTGACGAGGCGCCTGGCCGAGATCCATGACCGGTACGGCTCGGGTCACCTGGTCAGCCGGTCGATGCGCCGCGCCGCGCCGTTGATCCTCGAAGCCGTCGGCCGTGTCCACGCCAGCAGAGCCTGACCATAGCCGGCATTTAAAAGCCAGCCCGGAAGATCAGATCATCCCAGATACGGCGAGCCGCTGCGCCCGTCAAGGTAGTGGCCGAGCCGCAGCCGCATCGACCGGTCCATCTGATAGCTGGCGAGATCCTCGCGCGGGACCCACCGCACGTCGGTCGACTCGCTGCTGGGCGTCGGCTGCCCGCCGGTCGCGACCGCGGTGAGCAGGATGGAGAACTCCTGCCGGACCTCCCCGTTGCTGGTGTACAACAGTACGTGCTTCGGGTCGCTGTAGATCCCGACCAGCCCGCTGATCTCGCACTCGATCCCGGTCTCCTCTCGCGTCTCCCGGACCGCCGCCTCCACCATCGACTCACCCAGGTCGATCGCACCC
>Ga0302326_10005435_pt1 | contig 29061 bp, 21 predicted proteins | sample Palsa_T0_3_FD_202264 | JGI IMG/M metagenome (GOLD analysis project Ga0302326, IMG submission 202264) | Peat permafrost microbial communities from Stordalen Mire near Abisko, Sweden - Palsa_T0_3 | ecosystem: Environmental > Terrestrial > Soil > Palsa > Peat permafrost | place: Sweden: Abisko... | reverse complement strand
TGTCCAGAATTCGCATTACGACCTTTTCGCCATATTGCGTGGGGAGAGTGGAAACTCGGAGGTCTATGCGTTTGCCGGCATAGCGCAGGTGGGCTCGGCCGTCTTGCGGACGGCGGCGATCGGCAATATCCATTCCGGCCATGATTTTCAGCCGCGAGAGCGTGCCATCCTGCATCCCTTTGGGAATGCGCATGAGGTCCTGAAGATTGCCGTCGACGCGGTCGCGCACCAGCAGGAATTCTTCCTGCGGCTCAACGTGGATGTCGCTGGCTCCCGCTTTTACGGCGCGCCCCAGAAACTGGTTTACTATGCGAACCACCGGCGCCTGGCGCCCGTCGGCGGCCAAGGCCTCTTCGTCCGCCAGGTCAAGCTCTTCGTCCGCAGCCTTCCCCCCCGTAATCAGTGCGGAGGAGTCATCGTCCAGCGGTTCAACCAAGGTCGCGGCGCCATATGCTTTGTTCAGTATGGTTTCGATTGTGGAATCTTCGCTCACCACCGCGGTCACCTGCAAGCGAGTGCGGAATTCCACGTCCTGAATCGTGAAGTAGTCAAGCGGGTTGGCCATCACAATACGCAGCGTCCGACCGCTGACAGCCAGAGGTGCAATTTTGCGTTGACGGCAGAATTCAGCGGGGAGCAGCGCGACAGTTTCGAGTGGAACCTCCGGTATTGGCGCGCCGAGATATTCCAGATTCAGGCCCTTGGCGATGGCCATGATGATGACGTCTTCGCGCACCGCGCCCATGGAAACCAGCGCCTGCACCAGAGAAATGGACGACCCTGTTTGCAGCCCTGCCGCCCTGTCGAGCGCTGCTGCGTCCACAACGCCGGAACGCAGGAGCAGGTCGCGTATTATGCTTTCTTTATTCATTGGCAGGTCCGCTGAGACCAGACCGGATCCATGAGGAGGCGCAATTCCGATGCGCGCCGATTGTCCGTTATACGGCTATTCATTCAGGTGTCGCCGCAAAGCTTCCATGACTCGGTTCCACTCATTCTGGAGAAGAGGAAGGAGCAGCCTTGCCCCTGGCATGTCATTCTGACGACCAAACCCCTCCAACTGTCCACACAGTCCAGCGAGTCCCGTCGCGCCCATACTTCCGGAGGATCCCTTTAGCGAGTGTGCGAAGTTTCGCATCGCCATCGCGTCCCCCGCTTCGGCCGCCCTATGGACACCGCCGAGCAGTCGCGCACCCTCCGCGGAGAATTCCTGCACCAACCCGCCGAAAAAACTGTCTTCACCCGGCTCGTCGAGACTACGAAGCTCGCGAATCACTTCCTCATCTACGGCACGAGTATTTGCTTCGAACGCCGGCTGTGGCTGAGCCATGGATGAAACCTCCTGTTCGCCGTTGACCGCGGGCAGATACACACTTCGGCAACGCTCACTGTCTGCGCGCAAGAACTTTCGCCGGTTGCAAGGAGGGGTGGCAACCCGCTTGACTAATGGAAGGGTAATTCTAATCTACCAGTACTGCTATCTGGTTTCAATGCCGGAATAATGGAGCGGCGCGTGAAAGTTACGGGACCGGCAGTCCTGATTCCGCGCGGCTCGATTTGTTGGGCGCCATCCGAGGAGTTGATTTCTCGTGTGTCAAAAAATAACTTTTGCTCCAAGTTGCACAAGGCGCGGGGATGCGGCGCTGGCCACGTCACCGAATGTCGAACTGCTGACGTTGCCGTCCACCGAAGTTGGCCCGTAAAACTGGGCATGGTTGAACGTATTGAAGGCTTCCAACCGGAACTGAAGAGATTTTGATTCCGTCAGAGCGATGTTTTTCAGCAACGCCATGTCGAAATTATTGATTCCGGGGCCGTAGAAAATCCGCCGGTCGGTGTTTCCCGGAGTGCCCAGCGCCTGCAATGTAAAAGCCTGAGGATTGAAATACGGCTGGCCGTTGCGCGGGTTGTGGTTGATATTGAACGGTGCGCCCGTGTACTCGGGCTCATCCACGCCGTAATTGTTCACTCCATTCGGTCCTGCGCCGATCAGGGAGTTGTCGCCGAAATTGTAGAAGGTAATGGGAAAGCCGGCGCTGAAGCGCGTGATTCCCGAAATTACCCAGCCTTGCGTCCAGCCGTTCTTGGCGCGAAACAGGCGGTCAATGGGAAGCTGATACTGGTAGCTGACGACAAAGTTCTGCCGCATGTCGAAAGCCGAGGGAGAATAGAGCAGCCGGTAATTATATGGATTCACGCTTTCGCCCAGGCTGGAGGAATCATCCATGGATTTGCTGTAGGTATAGGCCGCCAAAAGCTCCAGCGGCCCGCTGACGTGGTGAAACGTCATTTGGAGCGCATTGTAATTCGAATTGCCGATCGTGGACTGGTTGGTATCACTGCCAAAATTTGAGCCCAAGGGCCCCCTGGTTCCGTTAATCACCTGGCCCGACGCGCGGGTATATACATTGCCCTCTCCGAAAGGACCGCAGGTCGGCGTGCCCGCCATAACGTCGCTCGGCTGGCTCAAGCTCAAGCACAGAGCCGGATCTCCAGGATTGGCTTCCACCAGCACAAGCAGGTGATGCGCCTGCGTGCCCACGTAGCTGGCACTGACCACGTCATTTTTGCCAATCTGACGCTGCACCGACAACATGTACTCTTCCGTGTAAGGAATTCGGTTTGACGTGGAGTATGCGGGAATGCCGCTGATGGGTTCATATTGCGACCAGTCAACGTTAAGATCAGGGTTGCTCGCCGAGCTATTCGTCGGGGCGAGCTGCGCCGGAAAATGCTGCCCGAGGTTCTGGCCGGTGGACGCGATAATAAAGGGCGTGGCAAAAAGCGGCGGAGCCGGACTGGTGTACGTGGTGCCGTAGGGCGCATTTGCGCTTAGCACGGCGATGCTCAGCGCCTCGATTGCCGTGTAGTATATTCCAAATCCGGCTCGTATGCTGGTCTTCCCCGGCCCGCCAAATATTTTGCCCAGCAGGGAATCTTCCGCGGCATTGGGCGACCAGGCCAGCCCGAAGCGCGGCGCGAAATCCAGATTGCTGACCGGCGCCAGCGTCCGCGGTACTCCCGGATCGGTCGGAAACAATATGCCTGCGGGAGCGCCCGGAAACACCACTGACTGCGCACCGGGCTGGAACACGGCAAGCTGGTTGTACTTTTCATACCAGGGCTCAATACGGTCCCACCGCAAGCCGTAGTTAAACGTCAAATTCGGCTTCACGCGCCAGCTGTCCTCGGAGTAAAGGCCCGTGTATTTGTTGCGTCCGTAGAAAGCCTGTAGCTGGCTCTGGTTGTACTGGCTGGGAATGCCCAGCAGGAAATCGGCAAAGTCCACGCCGGTCTCGCTGCCAAAAAAAAGAAAGCTGCCGTTGAATTGGGCGATCGGGAAAACGTTCACCTGATCGTAGTGAAATTCCCCGCCGAATTTGATGGTATGTGCACCATAGACTTTGGTGAAATTGTCCAGCCACTGAAATGTGTTGTTCGTCTGCTTGATCTGGTCGGGATTTGTACCGATGGTGAAATTATTGAAGGCTACGGTCTCCACTCCCTCGGTTTGTGGCGAAAGCGCCATAATGCCCGGTGTACCCGGTCCGGTGACGAAACCTTGCGATGCCAGACTAACGCCCACTCCACCGACGGGCTGGCCCAAATCGTTGGCATCGCGCATATAGCTGAAGTGGAATTCATTCACGGCCGTGCTGGAGAGCACCTTGGTATCCCCCAAGCTTAGCAATTGCGCGCGACCCGTGTTCAACGCGTTGAATCCCGGCACATTGGCACCGCCCTGGGAGGTTGGATAAGGATTATTCTGGGAGTAATTGTCCACAAAATAGTAGCCGGACAACATGCCCCATCGCGTGCTCGCGTCCAGACGCAGCGCGCCCTTGTCATCCTGCAAAGTCTGGTTGGAGGCGGAGGTCGAAAAGGTATTGCTGCCCACATTCGGCTGCGGAATATATTGCAGCAGGTTTCTCGCCGGAGCGGACCACGCCGTGGTGGGGATCACAGCATAGGGAAGGACGCACTGCGACGAATTCGTGCATTCCGCCGTGTAGTAAGGCTCGCCGGGATACACAGAATAGCCAAGCTCCTTCGAGAGCAGACTGGCAAAGTTTTGTCCGTTTACGGTGCCGGTTAATGAACTGCCCACATCGGATAAATTGCCGGCGCGGTCCTGGGCCGAGGGGACGGGGATGAGGCCGGTGTCAACTCCCTGCGTCATACGCGTTCCCTGATAATCCGCGAAAAAGAACACCTTCGTCCGTCTTATGGGACCGCCCAGCGTGCCACCAAACTGATTTTGGTCATACGCGGCCCGCGTGGGAGAAAAGTAATTCCGCGCGTCCAGATTTGTGTTGCGAAGAAAGTCGAAGGCGTCGCCGTGAAACGCATTTCCCCCGGACTTGGTGATCACATTCACCTGGCCACCGCTGTATTCGCCGTATTCCGCGTCGCTATTGCTGGTCAAAATGCGAAACTCGGCGATGGAATCGAGGTTGGGAATGATCGCCGCGCCCATGTTGGCGTCTTCTTCGGTGTTGGCGCCATTGACCATGAAACCATTGGCGTACCCCCGCTGTCCGCTGATGGAAATCGTGCCGGGATTCAAATCGCCGGAGGGCGTGTAGGCACTGATGCCCACGTCCTGAACGGTATCGGGCGTAAGCGATGTGACGGGCGCTACGCCCGGTTGCAGCGCCAGCAGGTCCGTGTAGCTGCGCCCATTCAGCGGAACGGAAACAATCTTCCCGCCGGTAATCACTTCTCCCATCTGGGTGCTGGATGTCTCCACCTGCAGCGGATTACTGGTGACAGTAACGCTTTCGGTTCTTTCGCCCACCGGCAAGATCGCGTCAATCAGCAGGGCGCTGTTGGCATCCACGGTGACACCCGTGCGCTCATAAGGCGCAAAACCCTGGGATTCGACTTTCAAGTTGTAGCGCCCGACAGGCAGATCCGGAAAGGAGTAAACGCCGTTGGTATCGGTCAGAACGGACCGGCTCGCGGAGGTGCCGGCGTTAACCAGTGTTACCGTAGCCCGGGCAATCACCGAGCCGCTCGTATCTTTTACCGTGCCGGAAATACGTCCGCCCGTGTCGGCGCGCACCACAGTCGCGAAGAACAACAAAAGGCCGTACCACAGCGGACACCAAGTCCGCTTCCGCCTTCTCTTAGCAAAATACCCGTGCAGGGCGAATATTCCCTCCGCTTGGCCGGTCACTTGTTGCTGCCCGGCCCGTGGGCCGCCTTCGAAACCTGAATATCACCGGACCGCGGAACTTTGCGGTTCAAAACCGGGCTGGAAGCCGAATCTGCGCGACTCTCCCGTTGCTTGTCTGCCGCGCGCATTTTTCTGCACTCCTGGCACATGCCACCAATTTCCAGACGCATCACCGCAATCTCAAAGCCTGCTCGCCCGGCAATCTCTTTCTTGAAGGAATCAAAAGCCGCGCTGCTGTATTCCAGGATCGTGCCACATCGAAAACACGCCAAGTGGCAGTGATCACGGTCCGTCCGTGCTTCGTAGAAGTGTTTCTCTCCCTCCAGGTGCATTAAATCCAGCTCATCCACCAGCCCGCGCCGTTTCAGCATGGCTAACGTGCGGTAGACCGTGGCCCGGTTAATGCCCGGATCATTTTTTCGCGCTATGCGCAGCAGAGTGGCCGCATCCAGGTGCCGAGAAGCCTCCTGGATCAGCCCCACCAGCAGCCTTCGCTGAGCCGTCAGGCGCACGCCCTGTTTGGCCAGTTCCTTGGCCAGAAGGTGCCTGCGCATCGACGGGGGTCGCGGATCTTTTTGCGATCCGGTCGCAACTACGACATGCTTCTCCATCGGCGTCATTTCCTTGAGAATTTCTAGTTGCAACTCAGTATCAACTAGCCTGACCATTTCACATGATTTTCAGCCTTCTGTCAAGCATGGCGATGTTTCGAACTGCAAAAACCGTCGCAACACGTCGCAGGGCGCTTCTCCATCGCGCACCAGACGCGGAAAAAACGTATACTGGCAGCTTGCCGCGGCGTTCTGCGAGGCTTCTTCCGCCCGGCTGACACACATGCGAGAAACCGATTATGTCACCGCTGCCCAGACACCGCCAGGGGATTCCAATGTCAAAGGGCGGACGCAAACTCCTTCCCCGCGAACCGGCAAGAACACCCGGGAGATGATTGACCGGCTCACGGCCATCAAGAATGAGGAGGAAAAACTCCGCGAAGGCGGAGGCGCGAAGGCGATTGACGCACAGCACAAGAAGGGCCGTCTGACGGCGCGCGAACGCATTGCCAAGCTGGTTGATCCGGGGTCGCATTTCTTCGAACTGGGACTCTATGCCGCCTTCGAGATGTACGAGGAATGGGGGGGCGCCCCGGCGGCGGGAACCATAACAGGATTGGGCTGGATTTGCGGACGGCAGATGATGGTCATCGCCAACGACGCTACTGTGAAAGCGGGAGCGTTTTTTCCCATGACGGCGAAGAAAGTGATCCGCGCGCAGAACATCGCCATCGAAAATCACCTGCCGACGATTTATCTCGTTGATTCGGCCGGCATATTTTTGCCTTTGCAGGAGGACGTTTTCCCCGATACTGACGATTTCGGGCGAGTATTCCGTAACAACGCCGTGATGTCGGCCATGGGAATCCCTCAGATTGCGGCAATCATGGGAATGTGCGTGGCCGGCGGAGCCTATTTGCCGGTGATGTGCGATCACATTCTGATGACCGAGGGTTCGGGCCTCTTTCTCGCCGGTCCCGCGCTGGTGCAGGCGGCCATCGGACAAACCACCTCCGCCGAAGACCTGGGCGGAGCGAAAATGCACGCGCGGACCAGCGGCACGGTGGATTTCCGCGAAGAGAACGATGAAACCTGCCTCGCGCGCATTCGCTCGCTGGTGAACCTGATGGGCCAGTCGCCCCGCGCGCCCTTTGACCACCAGCCCGCCGAGCCGCCTCTTCATCCGCAAGAGGAGATTTACGAAATATTTTCTTCCGATTCCTCGCGCCAATACGACATGCGGGAGATTCTGGCCTGCATCGCGGATGGCAGCCATTTCGATGAATACCGCGCGGAGTACGGAAAAACGATCCTCTGCGGCTATGCGCGCATCGGCGGATGGGCCGTGGGCATCGTCGCCAATCAGAAGATGAACGTGCAGACCACGGCGCCGCGCACCAGCGAAAAAAGGATGGAATTCGGCGGCGTGATTTATACCGAGTCCGCCGACAAGGCCGCGCGCTTCATTCTGGACTGCAATCAAAACCGCATCCCGCTGATTTTTCTGCATGACGTGAACGGATTCATGGTGGGCAAGGAAGCGGAGTGGAGCGGCATCATTCGCGCGGGCGCGAAAATGGTGAACGCCGTGGCCAATAGCGTGGTACCGAAAATCACGGTGATTTGCGGCGGCAGCTTCGGCGCGGGCCATTACGCCATGTGCGGCAAGGCCTACGATCCGAGATTTATTTTTGCGTGGCCCACCGCGCGGTACGCGGTGATGGGCGGTGATGCGGCCGCCGGTACGCTTGTGGAAATCAAGGTGAAGCAGCTCGATCGTCAGGGGAAGAAACTCTCCGCAGCCGACATCGACAAGCTGCGCGAAGAAACCCGCGCCACTTATGACCATCAGGCCGACCCGCGCTACGCTGCGGCGCGGTTGTGGGTGGACGCCATCATTGATCCCGCGCAGACGCGCGAAGCGCTGATCGAGGCGCTCGAGGCTGCCGCTCATAATCCCGAGATTCGCGAATTCCGCACCGGAGTGCTGCAAACGTGAGCACCCGTAACGCCCGGTCATCACTAACCCGCACGGCGGAAGAACATAAAACAAGCATATGCGGAGCGACACTGAATGGATGAAGTAACGGTGGTGGAGTGCCCACGGGACGGCTGGCAGGGCCTGGAAAAACTGATTCCTACCGGGGAGAAAGTTGAATATCTCAGGAGCTTGATTCGCGCCGGTTTCAACCACATCGACGCGGTGAGTTTCGTCTCTCCAAAGTATGTCCCGCAGATGGCTGATAGCGAAGCCGTCATGTTGGGAATCACTGACGTTCGGCTGCCATCCGGCGAAGCGCCGGAAATTATCGGAATCGTGGTAAACGAGAAAGGGATGGAACGGGCTCTGGACACGCCCTGCGTGACCACGCTGGGCTATCCGTATTCCATTTCCGCATACTTTCGGCGCGCCAACGCTAAGATGTCTCGGGGCGAATCGCGCGCGCTGGTGGAAACTTTGCAAAAAACCGCGCGCGCCGCCGGGCGAAAGCTGGTGATTTACATTTCCATGGCGTTCGGAAATCCGTATGACGAGCCTTGGGGACCGGAAATCGTCGAAGACACGTTGATCTGGCTGAAGGACGCGGGGGTACGCACGGTTTCTCTGGCCGATACGGTGGGCAAAGCCACGCCCGCGGAAGTGGCCGGCCTGCTTTACGCCGTGAAGGATTGCGTGGCGGGCTTGGAAGTCGGCGTGCATCTGCACAGCCGCCCGGAACACGCGGTCGAGAAAATTCTGGCGGCCTATGAAGCCGGCTGCCGGCGATTTGATGGCGCGCTTGCCGGGCTGGGCGGATGCCCGTTTGCCGGAGACCATCTGGTTGGCAACATTCCCACGGAGAGCATCCTAGCCGCGCTTTCCGTGCGCGGCGTGCAAACTGGAATCGACAGCCGCACGCTGGCGATGATCAGCGCACGAAGCGCGCAGATCGGCGAGGAATATTCCGCGCCTCCATCTCCCTCTGAGGATTCCGCTTCCACTCCGAAAAATCCTCGTCCGGAAGATCGCTCTACACATAGGCCCAATTGAGAAGCGTATGGCTTACTCGACATTGAAACTCGAACGCGCGGGCCGCATCGCCACGATTACGCTCTCCCGTCCCGAGCGGCGCAACGCCATCTCCCGCGCGCTGATGGATGAATTGACGCTGGCACTCTCGGAGTCGATGACCGTCGGCGCGCACGTCGTGATCCTTACCGGCGAAGGACAGGCATTTTGCGCAGGGATGGACCTAGAGGATTTGCGCTCCATCGCCAGCCAGTCCTTGCATCAACACAAAGCCGACGCCCGGCACATGGCCAACTTTTTTCATGGCATTTACTCCTATCCCCTGCCACTCATCGCCGCCGTGAACGGCGCGGCCATCGCGGGAGGCACGGGCATCGCCACGCTCGCGGATTTCACGCTCGCCGTCCCCGAAGCCAAATTCGGATATACCGAGGTGCGCATCGGGTTTTTACCCGCCGTGGTTTCCATTTTTCTGCGACGGCAGGTGGGAGATAAACGCGCACGCGAGCTGTTACTCTCCGCACGCCTGTTTGATTCGGCCGAAGCGCATGCCATGGGATTGGTGACGCGGATCGTGCCGCCGGCTTCTCTGCTCGACGAGGCACACAAGCTGGCCGAGTCGCTGCTCGCATGGAGTCCCGCAAGCCTGGAACGCACCAAGCGCCTTTTGCGGCAGGGCCAGGAGGCCGAGATACAAAAAGAATTGGAAACCGCCATTCGCGAGAGCGCCGACATTCGCACTACTCCTGATTTTCACGAAGGGCTCAGCGCATTCCTGGAAAAGCGCGCGCCAAAATGGACGGAATGATCCGGGCAAAGATAAATCGTGGGGAATAATTACGTCGAGACGCGCCTTCGCGTGCGCTACGCGGAAACGGACCGCATGGGAGTGGTCTATTACGGAAATTTTTTCACCTGGTTCGAGGTGGGCCGCGTGGAATTTCTTCGCGACATCGGATTCCGCTATCGTGAGGTGGAAGAGGTGGACGACTGCCACATCGTTGTGGTCGAGGCGCAGTGCCGGTACCGCTCTCCCGCGCGCTATGACGATGAATTGCTGATTCGCACACGGCTGAAGCACATGCGCGGGCCGGTGATTCGCTTCGGGTATGAAATTGTGCGGCCCGAGGATGCAACAGAAATCGCCGATGGAGAAACCACGCACCTGGTCTGCGATCGGCAGATGAAAGTCCGTCCCCTGCCGCCGAAACTCGCTGACCCATTGCGCGAGAGGCTTCCGAAATGACGCCCGCTTCCCTGCTCTCAGTGCTGCTTGACGGCGACAACCTGACGCTCGCCGCGGTCTACCAAGTAGCGCTGGATGGCGGCAAGGTGGAGCTGGCACTCGAGGCTCGCGCGCGAATGGAGGCCTCGTGCGCCGTGGTGCGGCGGCTGGTGGCGTCCGGCGCGACGGCTTATGGAATCAACACGGGGTTCGGCGCCATGGCGCGCGTGCGGATTTCCGGCGATCAGATTCACCAGCTTCAGTTAAATCTGGTGCGCAGCCACGCCTGCGGAGTGGGCGAACCGCTCAGCATCCCGGAAACCCGCGCCATGATGCTGCTGCGCGCGAACACCCTGGCAAAAGGCTACAGCGGCGCGCGAACCCTGGTCGCCGAGACGCTCTGCTCGATGCTGAACCGTGGATTGCATCCCGTCATTCCTTCGCAGGGCTCGGTGGGCGCGTCGGGAGACCTGGCCCCGCTGGCGCATCTGGCTATCGTTGCTATCGGCGAAGGCGAAGCAGTTTTCGGAGGCGAGAGAATGGCGGGCGGTGAAGCCATGTCGCGCGCGGGTATCATGCCGCTCGCTTTGGAAGCTAAGGAAGGACTGGCGCTGTTGAATGGTACGCAGGCGATGTCGGCGTTGCTCGCCCTGGCCGTGCGCGAAGCGGAAATTCTTGCGGAAACCGCCGATGTGGCCGCCGCTCTTTCGCTGGATGCCTTGCGCGGCTCCACGGCGGCGTTCGACGAGCGCATCCAGCGCGTACGGCCGCATCCCGGGCAGATTGCGAGCGCGCGCAACCTGCGGCAACTCAACGCCGGGAGCGAAATCCGCGAATCCCATCGCGATCCCGCCGCTGATCTGCGCGTTCAGGATGCGTACAGTCTGCGCTGCACACCGCAGGTCCATGGCGCGGTGCGGGACGCGGTCACGCAGGCGCGCGCGATTCTGGAAATCGAAATCAATAGCGCCACGGATAATCCGCTGGTGTTTGCCTCCGATGCCGACGGCGCGGGCGAAATTCTCAGCGGCGGAAACTTTCATGGCCAGCCCGTGGCCATTGCCGCCGACCATCTGGCCATCGCGCTGGCGTCGCTCGCCGGAATTTCCGAACGCCGCACTGAGCACATGACCAATCCGCACACCAGCGGCTTGCCTGCGTTCCTCACCGCCGACGCGGGGCTGAATTCCGGCTTCATGATTGCTCACGTCACCGCCGCCGCGCTCGCCAGCGAACTGAAAGCATTGGCCGCGCCGCATTCGGTAGATTCCATCTCCACGTCCGGCAATCAGGAAGATTACGTTTCCATGGGCATGTCCGCCGCGCGGCGGCTCGCACCCATGCTGCGCGACGCGCGCTACGTGCTGGCGATTGAGCTTCTCGCCGCCTGCCAGGGACTCGACTTCCTCGCCCCGCTGCAAACCGGCATCGAAGCGCGCAAAGCTTATGCCGTGATACGTAGCGTTTCCCCGCGCGTCACCGCCGATCGCGCCCTCGCCCCCGACATCGCCGCCATCGCGCAACTCGTCGCCGACGCTCAATTCTCGCTAGTGCCTTCGCCTCCCAAGAATTAATCGCGCTCTGACGAATTCTGCTAGAGAAGCAACGAATGGGCAGTTGAAAGTGCGCTCAGGCTATGACAGCACCTCGAAGAGGAAGGTACCGAAGCGGAGGCCGGCGACCCATTTGAAGGGAGCTTCGCCGAGTGAGTAGTGGCCACAGGGCATCACCAGCGTTTCGCATTCGATGCCTTCCCGGCGCGCGGCCGCGAGAAAATGCTGCGAGTATTCAAACCAAAACGTGGGATCGTGGCGGCCAATTATGGCCAGACATTTTTTCCCGCTGCCGGCGAGCTTATGAAGAAACGGACGCGGGCTGATGGGTGCCCAGAAGCGGCGGAGTTCGTCCACGGAAACTTTCGTACGCAACGATTCCCAGACGTGCGAAGTGGTCATGCCGGTGGCGATCACGTCGGCGAAATACGTGGAGACGTGCAGGAAAGCGCCCGCGCGAATGCCGGCGTCGTGGCAGAGCGCGATGAATCCCACCGACGAACCGATGCTCGCGCCCAGCACTCCGATTTTTCCGTAGCCTTGCTGCTCCAACCAGCGCGCCGCGCGGCGAACGTCGGAAACCGCCTGGCAATTGGCCTGCATCGTGAGCCCGATATTCGGTCCCACTAGATAATCCGCCTTGGGATGACCAGGGATGGCGCGACGGTCGTGATATGGCAGGCTCAGCTTTAGCGCGGCGATTCCCAGGCGGTTCAGCCAATGGCAGATGTGGACAAATTCGTCCCAGCGGGCGTTCCATTGGCCCAGCACGATCACGGCCGGGCCGGAATGCTTTGCCGGGAAAAATCGCCCATGGACCAGATTGTTTTCCGGCCATGGAGATTCAATCGCGCTGGAAAATGTCAGTTCCCTTCCCTCCGTGCGCGCACCTTCCGCTTCGTGCAGGCGATAATCCGGCGCGGGAGAAGCGACGAACCATTCCTCGCTTTGCGCGATGGTTCGGTCAGTAAAATCGTCCAGAAATGCGCGGGGATCGGAGGCTTTCGCGTCGCCACCGATATATTCCAGCCCCCAGCCGAACGGCAGAATGCGGCGGTCCGGCTCGGCGGCCCAGCGGCTATGTTCGTAGCGACGGATGTATTGGTCGAGAAGTCCCATCAGCGCGGAGTCATTGAAGATAGCGTGAAACCGCGGGCTGGGCAAATCAGGCGCTCGGGCCCAACCGGCTGTGTCCGAGCGGATTATGAATCATGGCGGAAACATTCGCGGCGGGCGAGTTGCCGGGACCGCGCTGGATATGAGAGATTGCCGGAGTGGCGGCGCTGATCATTTTTATTTTCGGCCTGGTGCTGGGGAGTTTTCTGAACGTTTGCATATGGCGAATTCCGGGCGGCGAATCCATTGTCGCTCCGCCGTCGCGTTGCCCGCGCTGCGCCCGGCCGATTCGTCCCTGGGACAACCTTCCCGTGCTGAGCTACCTGCTTCTGCGCGGCAAATGCCGCCACTGCGGCGAGCGCATCTCTCCGCTTTATCCTGCCGTGGAGCTGCTCACCGCGTTCCTGGCGCTTACCTGCTACTTCGCATTCGGGTTTTCGCCTGCTTTCGCCAAGTGGACTGCGTTCTGCGCATTGATCGTCGTGCTGATTTTCACTGACCTACGCGAGCGCATCCTTCCCGACGTTGTGAACTTCACGGGATTGGCCCTGGGTCTGCTGGCCAGCCTCTTCGTAACTGTTCCTGGCGGAGCGGCGCTCTGGATTTCCAGGCGGGTCGTTACGTACCATCCGCCTACAACGCTTCTTTCCTTTATTGAAGCGCTGCTGGGCGCTGCTTGTGGCGGCGGACTCTTGTGGCTTTTTGCGGAAGGATACTTTCGCTTGCGCCATCGCGAAGGGATGGGGCTCGGCGACGTAAAAATGATGCTGATGGCCGGCAGCTTCCTGGGCTGGCAGGACGCTCTGCTGACAATTCTGCTGGGCTCGCTGATGGGCACCGTCGTGGGATTACTATTCATCGCGGCACGCCGCCGGGGCCGCGATTACGAGTGGCCCTTCGGCGCTTTCCTGGGGATTTCCGCCATCGCCGTAGTCTTTTGGGGCCAACCGGTGCTGAGATGGTACGTCTCGCTCCTATAGCAGTCTGCTCGTCGTCCTAGGAATATTGGTGCCGGCGTTAACTTATCCCGCACCGGCTCACTTGGTGGTGGGATAGTCTCGACGCTTCTGCGTCATAATTGTTTTGTAAGTCACCCCTCCTGACTCTCACGCGCCAATGAATGGAGTGCCACGATTACGCTGTATTTTGCTCTCGCTGATTGTGGGCGCTTGGCCATCGCCCGCGGTTGTCGCGTGGATTGACTCGCCCCAGAAAATTACAACCGCTGCCAAGAGCGCGGCTCCTACGGAGACACAAGCGCCTTCTCCGCCGCAAGAGCCTCTGCAACCGCGTCCCGTCTCTCTGGCGGAAGTGGCCCGAGAAGCTCGCGCCGAGCGCCACAATGCGCCGAAAGCCGCGATGGTCTTTACCAATGACAATTTGCCCACTGCCGGCGGCGTTTCCGTCGTCGGCGAGACAGCTACCGTGACAAGCGAGGGGAACGCCGCATCTTCGGAAGCGAACGCGCACGAATCCAAGGGAGAATCCTACTGGCGAGCGCGCTTCGGCGCGCTGCGGACGAAGCTTCGCCAGAATGAAGCCGCTCTCGAAATCATGCAGCGCGAGCTGGGCGAATTGAACGTGCAATACTACGCAGATCCGCAGGAAGCGCTCCGGCAGGGATATACGCGCTCCGACATCAACAACAAAACCGCGGCGATTGACGACGCGAATAAAAACATTGCCGACATCCAGCAGCAGCTTTCCGACCTCGAGGACGAACTCCGCAAATCCGGCGGCGATCCCGGCTGGGCACGCGAATGACCTCGTCCGCACTGCGCAAACGGGTGAAGAATCGCAGACTGCCTTTCTATTAAGGTGCAGACGGCATTAGATGGGAAACTGGAACGATTGGCCCGCTGCGATGATTTTCACTTACGGTTTTTGTCCGCGATGAAGCGTGACGGCCCCGAAGGTCCACCGCTCGTAGCGGACGTTTGTGAATCCCGCTTCGCGCATCCAGCATACAAGTTCCTCGGGCTGCGGAAAACTCATTACGGATGCGGGTAGATACGCGTAAGCGCTTGCGTCGCCGGAGACAGCGCCGCCGATTCGCGGCAATATCTTCGTGAAGTACGCACGGTAGATAGCCGCCGATATGCCTCGCCGCGGTTCGCAAAATTCCAGAATTCCTGCTTCTCCTCCCGACCGCAGGATGCGATAAATTTCCGCCAGGCCGTGGCGATAGTTGGCAAGATTGCGGAATCCGAAGGCCGAGGTCACCAGGCTCGCTGAACGATCGGCTAAAGGCAGCGCCAACGCATCCGCAGCGAAAAATCCGATGGTCTTCCGTGCTTGCCGCGCCTTTTCCCAGGCCAATGTCAGCATGGGCAGAGCAAAATCGCTTCCGACCACGCGCGCGCCATTTCCATTTCCGCGCTTGGCAACACGCTCCAGCGCCAGCGTGAGATCGCCCGTGCCGCAGCAGATATCCATCACTACCGCACCTGAAAGGCTAAGAATATCCGCGAAGCGAAGTGCCGCGCGCCGCCGCCATATCCTGTCGAACGAAAAAGACAGAAAATGATTGAGAAAATCATAGCGTGGAGCGATGCGGCTGAACATCTCCCGTACATTAAGGCTGGCTTCTGCTTCGCTCTGGATTCCCGCGGGGCGCGTGCCAACAGCCGGATCGCGGAGCGGTCGTGTTTCCGGTCCATTGGGCGCTCGTGGTTCTGTCACCGGCCATGACCTGCGACCACAAATGGCAACTCCGCCCATATACGGCGAAACAGGAGCTCCGGCAACCGGATCCCTCGCTCCGCGCAGCCGATTCCTAGCGGCACGACCCAGCGCACCCCGCCGCGGCGTGCTTTCTTGTCAGCTTGTATGATTTGCCAAAGCCGCGCGGCCGACATTGCCGGTAACGCGGGCAATGGTCCCACGCGACCTACGAGATGACCGACGCGCGTTGCGTCGGTCACGGTCATTTTGTCGAAGGCCACGGCCACGAGCGTGGCGGCAAGCAATCCCCACCCCACCGCTTCTCCGTGGCGGAAGGATTTGTAATTCGTCGCGGTCTCCAGCGCGTGAGCGAGCGTGTGCCCCAAGTTGAGCAGTTCTCGCGAACCGGACTCGCGCTCGTCGCGCGCCACAATCTGCGCCTTAGCTCGGATGCATCGCGGAATCACCGTCGCGAGAGTGTGCGGATTCCGCCGCAACAGCGCATCCAGATTACGCTCCAGATACTTGAACAGCCCCGCGTCACCGAGCACGGCGTATTTTATGATCTCAAAAACGCCCGACAGGAATTCGCGGTTGGGAAGCGTACGCAGCATTTCCGGATCGCATAGCACCAGGCGCGGTTGGTAAAACGCGCCGATCAGGTTCTTCCCCTCCGGCAAGTTTACGCCGGTTTTTCCTCCGATGGAGGAATCCACCTGCGCCACCAGCGTTGTGGGAATATGAATTAACCGCACTCCGCGAAGATACGTGGCCGCCGCAAAGCCTCCCACATCGCCCACGACTCCCCCTCCCACGGCAACCAGAATGGAGTCGCGTCCGGCTCTCAGGCGAGCCAGCCGGCGTCCTATTTTTTCCACGGTGGCCAGGGATTTCTCGCTCTCGCGATCGTCAAACAGAAGCGCCCCGTCAATTTCGCTCTTTCCCAACCCGCGGACAACTGCCTGTCCGCTGGATTTCCACACGCGCGGAGAGGAAATAATGAATAGCGGTCCGCTGCCGGCATATTTCCACAGCAGTCGCCGCAGTTGCCATTCCCTGGCCGGGCCAAATATAACTGGATAAGGATTCGGGCGAGTACGAACTGAAATAATGCGCATAGTTCGGTTACACAACGGAATCCATAGACGCGCCCATCGCTGTACAACGATTCCCCGCACCGCAATCGTCGGCAAGGCTCCGCTATTTCTTGGCTTCGATTTCACGAACGGCTTCGATGAAGACGTGACCGGTGATCGCCAAGCTACGCGGACTGATTTTGTCCATGGTGTCCTGCGGCGTATGCCAGTAAGCCCACACGGTGTCGGCCGGATAGTCCATGTAGTCAATTACATCCACGACCGGCACTTTGCGGCGTGCAAACGCCAAGTGGTCGTCCTGCATGGGAGTGGATTTCTCGACAAAGACACTGGAGTAACCCAGCCGCGCCGCGGTGGACCAAACCAGATCGGTGAGCCAGGGAGTCGTAGGATCGCGCGCGAAATGCAGATTCTTCGCACCCACCATGTCAGCAAGCAGAACCGCCTTCACGCGCAGCAAATCTCCCGAGAGAGCCATGCGCGCTGCCAGTTCCCGGCTGCCGTAAATGCTGTCCGCATCGCTCCACTTCTCGAAGGCTTCCTCGCCGTCCAAGAACGCGATCCACACCGTGTCGGTCCCTTTTTTTCCACAAAGGTTGCGCGCCATCTCCAGCATCAGGCCGCTGGACGAGCCGCCATCGTTCGCGCCGACAAAACTATCCATATGCTGGCCCTGAGTATCCACCTGGTCCGTATCATAGTGCGCGAGGAGCAGGATGATGGAGGGCTTGTCTCCGGGAATCTCCGCAATGATATTTTTCATGGCCACGGAACCGACCGGCGTATTGGAATGAAAATCATCCTCGGTCACCGTGCAGCCAAAACTCTGTAGTTGAGAGCGAATATATACTTGTGCCTGGTGAATGCCGGCGGAATCCGGCGGGCGCGGCCCGAAACTCACCAGCTTGGCTATGAAGTCATATGCTTTCCGGCCGTCGAAGCCGCCTGTCTGCGACGCCGGGGGTGCGGCGTCGGCCGCGTCCGGGACTGCAATGGTTCCCGCGGCATTCGCCGGAGAGCCGCTTGCCTGCAGGCTCGCCGTGGCATTGCTGTTGCTTTCCTGCGCCCGCACGCTCGGCGACGGCGTACTCTGGCAAGCCGTCAACAGACCTGCGCACAAAAGCAAAAGCGCCACGGAATATCGTGTAAAGCTCCTATTGCGCTCTGCCACTCGTAGCCTCCCGCGCGCGTTTCCGTCGCACCACCATATACGAAACACCTATTCCAGCAAAATAGAGCAGCACCATTGGGCTCATGAAAATCAACATTGTCAATGCGTCGGGTGTGGGCGTAACGATGGCGGCCACGATGGTGATGAGCAGCATGGCATAACGAAAATTCTTCCACAAAAACTGCGGCGTTACCAGCCCGAACAGCGTCAGAAAAAAAATCAGAATCGGCAATTCAAAGATAACACCCAGCCCCAGAAGAACGATCAAAATCAGATCAAAGTATTCGTTGATGCTGATCAGCGGCTTGAACGGCCCCTGAAACCCAATCAGGAAGCGCAGCATATAGGGAAGGAGAATGTAATAACCGAACGCCACACCGGCAATAAACAGCCCCATTGAGGAAAGAATAAAGCTCAGCACGCCGCTGCGCTCATGGCGATAGAGCCCCGGCGCGATGAACATCCAGACCTGATACAGCACAAATGGAAGCGCGATGGCCAGGCCCATGTAGAGGCTAAGCGTTATGAGGAGATTAATAACACCGGTGGGGCTGGTGTATACCAGCTTTTCTTCCATGTGCGCAGCGCCCAAAGCCTTTAGCATGGGACGCGCAATAAACGTAAAGACCCGCTGCGAGATCGAAAACGCCACCAGAGTTCCCAGTAGCACCGCGACGAGCGAATAGACCAGCCGCTTGCGCAGCTCGCTGAGGTGCTCGAAGAATGACATCCTCGCGCCTTCTTCCTCGGGCGCGGAGCGGGGAAGGAGTTCGGGGGCGCTAGGCGTCGCCATGAGAAGCCTTCCCGCCGTCCGGCGGCGTTTGCGGCTGCACGGACACCGCCTCTGTTTTATCAGCGCAGTCTGGCCGCGTCGCGGGCGAAGCAGAGACCGCCACTAAACTTTCATTGGTGCCGTTTGCCGATGAGTTTCCCGGAGAATACGCGTCCGTTACGGGAGGCACGTCGTTCTCTGTGGCGCGTGTGTCCGATAACTCTCTACCTTCAGATGACAAACTCTTAATCGCCGCAGTTGCGGATGCGCTTTCCTGACGTGTCCCCTCTTGGGGAGCGCCGACGAGGGTCGCGGATGACTGTGTCGCCGCCGCATTCGCCTGTTTGGCCGCCAGTTCGCGCTTCTCTTGTTCGATCTCCGCCGCTTCGCGCTCGAGCTGGCGCATCTGATCCTCGAAGGAACTGCGCAGGTCGCCGGTGACACGCCGGAATTCTGCCGTCCACTTACCCAGTTGACGCGCAAGCTCCGGCAGCTTTTCCGGTCCAAAGACTCCAAGAGCCACGATGAAAATCACGATGAGGTGGGGCAAACTGAGCATGAACGGCTTCTACAGCCAGCCAATTGCATCATAGGAGACGCTCTCAAAGCTGTCAAACAATGCGATGAACCATGCGCCTCCCACCGTGTGCATCCCTGCACTTGGTCTGGTTCCTGCTCGCGGGTTTGCGCCCCTCTGACCGATGAAATATACTGCACTGTTTTGGTCGGTCCGCAGAGATTTCCAGTCATCTGACGAACGTATTTCGCCGCGCGCCGAAGAAGACCGCGCAGGGCCGCCGCAAGAGGGAGCAAACGATTGATGCTTGTGGTAATGGAGACACGGGCGACGGACGAGCAGATCCGTGCTGTCTGCGAGCGCATTGCATCGCGCAGCCTTCAGACTCATGTGGTTCGGGGTTCGCTTCGAACAGCCATCGCCGTCACGGGAAATAGCGGTGCGATAGACATCGGCTCGTTGGAAAGCATGCCCGGAGTGCTGGAATGCACTGCCGTCAGTAAACCCTATAAGCTCGCGGGCCGCGACGCCCACCCGGAAAGCACGGTGATTCACATTTCTACGCCGCTGGGCGTGGCGGCCGTGGGTGGACGTTCGGTGGCTATGATTGCCGGGCCATGCGCCATTGAAAGCCGGGAGCAAGCCTTCACGATTGCGGAATGCGTGAAAGCCGCCGGCGCGCGCCTCTTTCGCGGAGGCGCTTACAAGCCGCGGACATCCCCATACAGTTTTCAGGGCCTGGGCGAGCCTGGGCTCAAGATTCTTCGCGAAGTGCGAGAGCAATTTGGGCTAGGCATCGTGACCGAAGCGGTTGACCAGGAAAGCTTGGATCTGGTCGAAGTCGTAGCCGACGTCATTCAAATTGGCGCGCGCAGCATGCAGAATTTCTCTCTTCTCAAACGCGCGGGCCGCGCCCGTAAGCCCATCCTCTTGAAGCGCGGTATGTCGGCGACGCTCGATGAATTCCTGATGGCCGCTGAATACATCATGGCGGAAGGCAATGATGCGGTGATTCTGTGTGAGCGCGGCGTGCGGACGTTCAATGATCACACGCGCAACACGCTGGACCTGAGCGCAATCCCCGCCATTCATCGCCGCAGTCATCTGCCGATTATCGTGGACCCCAGCCACGGCACCGGGCAGCGGCGCAACGTGCTGCCGCTTGCCCGCGCGGCAGTGGCCGCCGGGGCGGATGGATTGCTGGTCGAGGTGCATCATGCACCGGAAGCCGCGCTTTCCGACGGGCGGCAAGCCATTCTCCCCGCGGAATTCGCGCAGCTCATGGCCGAAGGGCGCGAGATTGCCGCTGTCATCGGCAACACTCTTAGCTAGCGTTCTCGCATAGTCTGGGTGAATGAAGATGAAATCCCACCATGGCGTTTAAGTCATGACGCGTCGGTTGAACATACGCCTGGCGATCATCGCCGTAATTCTTGCCGCACTGGGCACTCGTGAAATCCTGCTGGAACATCACTTTTCCTGGCTGCGCCCCGGACAGCACATGCGCGCTTTCGTGGCCAACCGTGTCGACGGCACCGTGAGCGTGCTGGACCTCGTGCGCCTTGCCCCCGTTGCCACCATTGCCGTCGGGCCGGATCCCTCGGCTATACAAAGGCGCCCCGGAACGCGAGAAATCTGGGGACTGAGTGGGCCGGGTGGATACCTCTGGGAAATCGACGGAGAAACCGAGCGTGTCACTGCCAAAATTTTTGTCGGACTGCAACCATCATCGCTAGAATTTTCCTCTGATGGGCGCATGGTATATGTCACCTTGGCGGGGGAGAATCAGTTGGCGGTGATTGATGCCAATGCCCACAGCGTCGTCGCACGTCTGTCCGCCGGCCATATGCCCGAAATCGTTCGCGCATCCGCCGGCGGAGACTTTTTGCTCGTAGCTAATCGCGGCGACGCCACATTGACCATTTTTGATGCGCGCACACAAGCCGTGCGCGCCACGGTTTCCGTCGTGCCTGATCCAGACAAAATCGCAGTGCTGCCGGACGATTCCAAAGCCTTCGTTGCTTCCGGAACGAGCCCTCTTTTGTCGGTTGTAAATCTGCGCTTAAATGAACTGGTGAGTAATCTCTCGCTCGGTGGTCGTGCATCCGACCTGTTTCTTAAACCGGACGGCGGTGAACTCTATGTACCATCGCCTGAAGCGCACGGCCTGCTTTTCGTGAACACATCCACCAACGAAGTAGCTGACTACATGCTGCTGGGTCTCGGGCCCCAGACCGGCATGCTTCTTCCCGATGGCCGGCTGATCGTGGCAGATACGTCGGGCGGACGCATCGTACCCGTGACCCCTGATGACCGGCTGGCACTGCCATCTGAACCGGTGGGCGAGGGACCGGTAGCGGTGGCTCTGACTCCCGGGGGGGAAATGTGGATTATTGTTGATCGGGATTCCAACGACGTCGCGGTGCTGCGTGGCGTTGACGGAAAGATGATTACGATCATTCCCACGGGACGGACACCCGTCGGTATCGCCATCCTGCTCTTTTGATTCCAGTGCAGCCGTTTCGCGTGGTTACTGGTGAACGGTGAGAGTGAGAAGCAGCGTCCGTGAGACTCCTTGATCCGTTCCCGTAACGGTGATTGTGTAACTTCCGGACTCTCCGTTGGCGGCGCCACCACCTCCGCCCCCGCCTCCGCATGCTGCCATCCAAGCCAGCAAACCAAACTCGGCTGCCACACGCAGCCGGCGTGCCAACTTATAAGAACGAGCGTTAAACCTGAGCAGCCATGCAAACAACAGAAGAATCACCGCCATCCACGCGAGCAGCGGCGCACGAATCGGAGTCAAGCGGCGGAGCATCCCGGGCGCGGCACCGGCAGATGTGGCAACGCTCACCGTGAAAGGCACCGCACCGCTGCTGCTGGAAAGACTCACTGTGGTCGGCGAAGCCGAACACGATGGCCCCGCAGGGGCGCAGCCATTCAGTTCAAATCGGATAACACGATTGCCGTGAATTGCCTTGACAACGCTCTTTCATGTGCCTACTGTCTTGTCAGTGATCGAACCGCGCAGTCGCCGGTCGGCGCGGCCGAAGGCATGTCATGGCGAGACGCAGTCTGCATTTTCTGACGATCCTGATGTTTGTCGCACTTCTGTTCGGATTGGTTCCTGTCCCTGCTGCGGACCATTCAGCCGATGTGCGCCATGGCAGCTCTTTGGACGATCCCGTGTTCCCTCGTTTCTTCGCCGCGCCCGTTTATCCTGCCGGCACGCATCCGAACCATGTTGTTGTTGGGGATTTCAACGGGGATGGCAGACCGGATCTCGCTGCCGTTGATCTCGTCGGAGGCGTGGAAATTCTACTGGGCAATGGCGATGGCACATTTCAACCCGCAATTTCCTATCCGGCCGGCACGCGGCCCTATTCATTGGCGGTGGGTGATTTCAACCGCGACGGCAAACTGGATCTGGCCGTCGCTGACGCGGCCAATAATACTGTGAACATTCTCCTCGGCAATGGCGACGGCACCTTCCAAAACCCCGTCGATTACCCCGCCGGCAATGAACCTATTTATGTAGTGTCCGCTGATTTCAATAAAGACGGTAAACCGGATCTGGCGCTGGTGGACAGCAATGGCAATCCGGACACTACCATTGTTGTGCTTCTTGGCAATGGGGACGGCACATTTCAGAGCCCTGTTCCCTACCAGGTAAATCTGGCGCCCTTTGCCATCGTTGTTGCGGATTTCAACGGGGACGGCGCGCCCGACCTGGCCGTTTCCAATGCCGGCATCCTCTCCAACCCAGGCAACACGGTTAGCGTCCTTCTCGGTAATGGCGACGGCACATTTCAGGCGGCGATGAACTTCACCGTCGGCGACCAACCATTCGATGTCACGGCGGCGGACTTCAACGGCGACGGCAACATCGACCTCGCCACCGCCAATTATCAAGACAACACGGCGTCCGTTCTTCTAGGAAACGGAGATGGAACGTTTCAGGCCGCTTCCAACTATCTGGCTGGCGGCGCGCCCCACGGCATTTCCACCGTTCCTTTCAATGGCAGCGAACAAGTCGGCCTCGCCGTGGGAGGCGCAAGCGGCACGTATATTCTCCTGGGCAATGGCGACGGAACGTTCTCACCTGGCGGAAGTTACGATCCAGGCTCCGGCCCTCTCGCGGTTGGCGACTTTAATCGCGATGGCAACGCCGACGTTGCGGCGATCACGGCCAACGGCATTGCCATTTTCCTCGGGGCCGGAACCGGTAATTTTTCAGGATCCTTTGACTATGTTTCAGGAAAAACCCCTTTGAGCGTGGCGGCCGGAGACTTTCTTGGTGACGGACAGCTCGATCTGGCGGTGGCCAATCTGGACGGCGACAACATAAGCATCCTCCTCAGTGATGGCGGTGGCCACTTTCAGGCCCCTGTCCATTACAAGGGAGGTGTGTACCCTGCCGGAATCGCCGCCGGCGACCTGAATAACGACGGCATTTTGGACTTGGCCGTGGTAAACAGCCGGCCCAACGAGAGCGGAACCGTAACCATTCTATTGGGCAACGGCGCCGGCGCCTTCAAGGCCACGGGGCAATACCTGGTGGATAACAGGCCCCTCTCCGTGGCCATAGCTGATTTCAACCACGATGGTAATTTGGACCTGGCGGTAGCTAATCTCTGCGGCAACGATGAAGCCTGCGATGGCGCCGGAACAGTGACCATTCTGCTTGGGACCGGAGGCGGCGCGTTCGCTGCCGGAGTCGATTATCCGGCGGGTGGTGCCGCCTATGTTGCCGTGGGCGATTTCAACGGTGATGGAAATATTGACCTGGCCGTGGCCAACCGCCTCGGCGCCGGTGGCGGCGCGGGGGGAGTTGGCATCATGCTGGGAAATGGCGACGGCACGTTTCAGCAAGCCGTAAGCTATTCCGCTGGAGATGAGCCAAACTACATCGCCGTGGGCGACTTCAATGGTGATGGCAAACTGGACTTGGCGGTAGCCAACGCCGCCGCCGACAATATCAGCATCTTGTTGGGCAACGGCGACGGCACTTTCGGAGCTCCCGTTAACTTCCAAGCGGGCAATGGACCTGTGGAGGTGAGCGCTGCGGATTTCAATGGCGACAACTATCTGGATTTAGCCGTGGCCAATACCAATGACAATTCCGTCAGTCTGTTGCTCGGAAATGGCGACGGCACATTCCAGCCTCCCGTGAACTTCGGCGTCGGCGGTGGCCCACACACCGTCGCGGTCGGCGATTTTCATGGCGGCAGTGTTCCGGATATTGCCGTCGCGGAGTCGTCGCAGAATACAGTCGGCGTTCTAATCAATACCGGGGGCACGAATGTGGGCGTCGCCAGTACCTCCAATCCATCTCAGTCCGGCCAGCCCGTCACTTTCATATTTGTCGCGCAAGCCCGCCTCCGAGACTTGGGGCATCCAACAGGCCAAATAACCTTGGATGACGGGAAAAAGTCTTTGGCCACCATCACCCTGGTGAATGGAAAGGGCTCTTATTCGACTTCGACACTGAGCCCGGGTTCCCACAACATTCGCGCTATCTATTCCGGAGACACTCACTTCAATCCCAATCAGTCCGCCATCCTCGTCCAAAAGGTGGACCAATAGCTAATCCGGCCGCACGTGGAAGCAGCGCCACATGCTCGAGCTATCGGCCTTGCGATACCAGCCACGCAAACGCGCCTTCGCCCAGCGCAATCTCCAGCGGGCCTTCCGCGGGAAGAAAATCCATGGGCAGTCCCCCTTGCCAGAGAGAAATGGCGAGCCGCAGGCGGTCGCATCCCTCCAGCGCAAAGAGCGAGCGTTCCATGCGCACCTCGAGAATTTTGCCGAGCGCTGCGGAAATCTGCGGCCGGCCCTCCCACATTGGATCGCCGCCTCCATGATGTGCGTAACAAGCCGCCAGATGTCCCTCTCGAATTTCCAGCGTGGCACGAACTTCATCGCCTGCACGGACAATGACCCGAAATTCCGCATCCCGAAGGTTGGCAAAACTTTTTCCCACGGGATCCACGCGCAGGAAAAATGCATCGCGGCTAAACCCGAAATAGAGGGATCCTAACAACCATGTTCGCCCGTGCATGGCTCCACTGCGAAGCTCGGGGAAATACGTGCCGGCGCCAAGCCACTCGAAAAAGGTGGTCTCCCGGCCATCAATCGTCACGTTCAGCAAGCTATCGGGCGGCACGCTGCGGGCCGGCGCCGCGCTGATGGCGATAGGCTGGCCCAGTACATCGGGCGGAGTTTCCCCAAGCGCCAGATAAACTCCCGTCAAGTGCTTGCGGAAAATCGCATCAAAGTCTGCGTCATTCGCGGAGCTGTTTTCCGGCCCGTACCACCAGCACCAATCGCTTCCCTCCGCTGCCAGAATGGATTCAAATGCGCGATCCAGCTCTTCCGCCGAACGCGCGCCGGCCTCGCCAGCTGCACAGCGCACCACCGCATCGCCATACACGCGCCGCGCTTCACCAAGCATTTCCCAGGCACGCACATCTTCCTGATGCCCAATCCAGATGTCAAAGTTCGCATTGATCCATGACGCCGGGAAAATGGAATCCAGGGTCCGCGCGGAGTCCGCCTCGGCAATCGCCTCGGATGCCGTCAACGCGCGTATATCGCTGTCTCCTTCCAGGCGTCCATAGAATTGACGCAGGAATTCCCGGCCGTTTTCGGGATAATGTTCCCACGCATTCTCTCCATCCAAAATCAGGCACACGGTCGGCGAACGATCTCCCGTCCAGCGCTCACCGATCCACCGGATGCGGTGATGCAAGTCGGCCGCGGCCGCATCTGCCGCCATTCGGCTGTACACAAACCCCACCAGATCCGAAAGATAATGATCCCGAAAGAGCATAGTGATCTGTCCGCCGTTCCGCTCCAGCACCCACGGCGAGTACAACTCCTCCGCATTTTCTGGCACCCCCGCGACATCCCGCGCGAAGCCGATATTTCGCGTGCGCCCCAGCACCCCTTCATCCGTTGCGCACCACGAAAATCCCAGCTCCATGGCAATCTCCAGCGCCTCGTTCGAGACCGAGCCCTCCGACGGCCACAGCCCGCGCGGCGGCTGCCCGAATAATCTCTCGTGATAGAAGCGCGCCCGCTCCAGGTGGACGCGAGCATCCTCCGGATGCTGAAACGGCGGATGCGGCAGCGGCGTCCACGGATTCGCCTGGCGGGCGATCTCGGTATTGCACACCAGTGGCAAAATCGGATGGTAAAAAGGCGTAGTGGAGATTTCGATCTGGCTGCGATCCTGCGCACGGCCATACTCCGGCAGCACGTCAGCCAGCAGGCGGCTCTGCCGCTCCGCCAGCGATTGCTTTTCATCTTCCGTGAAATCTTCTCCTTTACGCGAAAGCTCGGCAACGACCGGGTCCAGGGCCAGGTATTCTTCGTCCATCCATGCCAATTGCGAGAGCACTTGCAGGTCGCGCCAGTCTCGCAGAGTGAACCGCGCCGATGCTGCATCGTTTCCGGCGTGCTGCACTTCGTTGTGTAAAACACGGAAACGCGCCCAGCGGCCAATCATGTGCTCATGATTGGCCTGAAACCCGCGCAGCAGGATTTCCTCTTTCTGCGCCTGCGTTAGCGATTCGGCGGGAGCGAACGCCGATGTGAACCACGAGTCTCGGAACACGCCGCTCGCATATTCCTCAATCTGCAGCGCCAGGCCTGGTACGATGTTGAACGTCGCATGCACTCCGGGAAACTCCTCCAGCAGGTGCACCATTCCCCAGTAATCCTTCAAGGCATGCAGCCGCGTCCACGGTAGGATATATTCGCCGTTTGTCGGATCGCGATACTGTGGCTGGTGCATATGCCACAGCATGACCAGGTTGACTGTCTTCATCTGCGCGAAACTTTCATCTGAAAAAATCGGACATCATTCAGGATGCGGCGGAACCGCCCGGGCACGCCGAAGATTGTACCTCGCGCTTCGGGCTGCGGGAATGCAAAAGAGACGCCGCGTGGCGCGCGCTCTAAAGCTATTCCGAAACCGTCATCCGTCGCATGCTAGAATGAATTTCGCGCTCCCATGCGCATCCTGGATCGTTACATCTGCCGTGAGGTTTTCTCGCACGCCCTCCTGGGTCTTGCGGTATTTACATTCGTTTTCTTCATTCCGCAACTTGTTCGACTAATGGAATTGGTGGTGCGTCATTCCGGCGGCGCGGGCAATGTGGCGATGCTCTTTGCCTGCGCCTTTCCCGGAATTCTAGTATTCACGCTTCCCATGTCCGCATTGGTGGGCGTGCTGATTGGCCTGGGCCGGCTTTCGGCCGATGGCGAAATTGCGGGCATGAACGCTTCCGGCATCGGGCTCCGCCGGCTGCTGGTGCCCATCGGCCTGCTGGCCATGTTGATGAGCGGGCTCACTCTCGCGGACACACTGTGGCTGAGTCCATTATCCCTGCGCACCATGCATGCGCTCGAGGAGCAGCTTCGCGCCTCCCAGGCTACGTTCGCGATCGAGCCGCGCGTCTTCGACGAACGCTTTCCCCATTTCGTGCTTTACGTTCAGGATGTGGACGCCTCCGCCGCGCGTTGGCGCGGCGTGCTGCTGGCGCAAACCGATCAAGGCCCCCAATCGCACTTGACGCTGTCCCAGGACGCCATCGTGGTCGCTGACCGCAACGAAGACAAATTGCAGCTTCATCTCGGCCCCGGCAGCAACCACGATTACAACCCCGAGGATCCTTTACATTACGGTTATTCCAGCTTCGGAGCCAGTGACTTGGCCATCGACCTCAACGGCCAAGCGGAGGTCATCAGGCCACTGCTCACGAATGCGGAGCGCTCCATGAGCACTCTGCTCTCCGATAGTGGCCGAGATAGCCTGCAAGCCCGGGTTGAATGGCAGCGCCGCCTCGCCTTCCCTGCCGCGTGCATTGTATTCGCCCTGCTTGGCGTGCCGGTTGGTGTGCGGCCTCGCAGCGGCGGTCGCTCCGCCGGCTTCATTCTGACGCTGCTGCTTGTCTCGGCCTACTACATGGTTCTTGTGATTGGTCTGCACATGGCCCAGCAAGGGACCATAAATCCAGTTCTCGGCGTATGGCTGGCGAATGTCGTTGCCACCCTCGTTGCACTGGGATTAATCGGCCGCATCGAGCAAGTGCGCGGCGAGGGCTGGATCGGACATTTGCTCTTCCATCTCCAGCGGCGCCTCAGACGCATTCCAGTCCCTCCGCACACAACCGAGCGTGCGTCTGCGGTGGCAAGCCATCATCAGCCGGGAAGAGATCCCACCAACGGCAAATCAGCCCGTGTGGTTCCGATCAGTGCCGCGGCTGCGAACGAGACTGCACTTCGACACCAGGTCGGCAACGCCGTCGGCTTCCCTCGCATGATTGACTGGCACATTCTGAGAACCTTCTTTTCCTATTTTCTGCTGCTGCTTGCGGGATTCGTGGCCATCTTCGACGCTTTTACGCTTTTCGATCTGCTGAACGATATTACGCGCACCCACGCTTCCACGTCAGTCGTGGCGGCCTACCTGCGCTATCTCGTTCCGGTGATGATCTACGATCTGGCTCCCCTCGCGGCGCTAGTGGCCACGCTGGTGACGCTGGCAGTGTTGGCCAAAAACAATGAACTCACGGCTTTCAAGGCCAGCGGCATCAGCCTCTATCGCGTCACGTTGCCGCTGCTGGTGGCTGGATTGATGCTCGCGGGCGGCATGTTCGTCCTGGATGATACCTACCTGCCCTACGCCAATCAGAAGCAGGACGCGCTGCGCAATGAAATCAAAGGGAAGCCTCCACAGACGTTTTACGAACCCACCCATCGCTGGATTTTCGGAGCGGGCGCCCGCGTCTATAATTACGATTTCTTCGACTCCGACCGCGATCTCTTCGCCGGCCTGAACGTTTTTGAATTGGACCCTGCGACATTCCAGATGCGACGCCGCATCTATGCCGCGCAGGCTCACTGGGAGCCGGCCCTGGGTGCTTGGGTGCTGGAAAATGGCTGGGTTCGCGACTTCGCCGGCGGTACGGTCACCCAATACAAAACATTCCGTGTCACCACCTTCGGTGAGCTTTCCGAGCTTCCCAGCTATTTCAAACGCGAAGTGCTTCCGTCTTCACAGATGAACTGGCAACAGCTGGGCCGCTACATTGCGGGACTTCGTCAGGCAGGATTTGATACCGCGCGGCTCTCCGTCGAGTGGCAAAAGAAGTTTTCCTTCCCGCTGATTGCCGTCATCATCGTATTTCTCGGAGCGCC
>Ga0302326_10005433_pt1 | contig 29067 bp, 25 predicted proteins | sample Palsa_T0_3_FD_202264 | JGI IMG/M metagenome (GOLD analysis project Ga0302326, IMG submission 202264) | Peat permafrost microbial communities from Stordalen Mire near Abisko, Sweden - Palsa_T0_3 | ecosystem: Environmental > Terrestrial > Soil > Palsa > Peat permafrost | place: Sweden: Abisko... | reverse complement strand
GGCGGTCCGGCTTTAGGAGGTAGAAAGCAGAGTTACCGTCATAAATCCTGGCAATACGAGTGACGTGTAGTGAGGTGCCATGTTGATCGTGTAGGAGTGCGTCAAGTTTGTCCTGCAACGCGTCCTTTCCAGTCCAATCGACTTTGCCTTTGCCGAAGACATATCCCTGGCAAATGACACCTGGCCACGACTCTGGCTGGAGCGGTGTCAATGGATTCTTCTTGTAGATCGTGTTGATCTGCCGCATGAGAATCGTCGAGAAACGAGTAAGGGCAGGATGTGCCAGATTCTTCATGGCCGCGGAGTCTTCGCCCAGGCGGATCAGGTCGCGATAATAGTCAACGATATCACCGACGATGATTCGCTCATTTACCCCGAGATCAAGTGTGCCGGATTCGGGATAAGGGATCGAAAAGACATCGTCCGCTTGAAGAGCGGTTGCTTTCTGTGCGAACAACCTGGCGCTGGCGAGGGCCACGTATGCCTTCAGGCCGTGGTCCGCATCTGAAAGCCAATTGGTGATCTGGCGAAGCTTGGCGGTGTCGGCCGGCGGTGCACAGAAACCGACAATTTGTTGGGTGTAGGTCAAATAGCTGTCAGTCCACAGGTGATGTGGGATATTCATGTGCTCGCGGATGAGCAACATGGGTGGAGTAAATCGACTACTGGTGTAGGCGGATTTGAAGCGGTTCGCGGTGACAGTCGTTATTTTGGAGCGATCGAGTTTTGTTTCGGAGAGCGCAATTGATGGAAGAAGCGGCTTTCCGGTGATGTGCGGAGCGCTGACGAGATTCCCCTTCTTGGCCTCGATAAAACCTTCGCCGAAATCCCAGCCTTGGTCTGTTGCGTACTTTCCCAGCGTACGGCATTGCTCTAACCGCTCACCGAATGCGAGAACGCGACCTCCGCCAAAAAGATTGGCTCTCCAGATGCCGTCGTGTTGCAAGGCGACGTGGCGCGGTACCCAGTGAAGATCGTAGTAGTCGATATCTAGTCCCTGCTCAGCATCGGCGCGGCCCGTGCGGCGAAACGTGGCGTGGAGAATATTTCGATCCATGGGTGGCTTGACGGCTTCCGCGACTACGACCACGACTTTTGTATCCGCTCCGCCCTTTTGAAATACTCCGCGAACCGAGATGAAATCGAGAATCTCACGGACATCCCAAGTGGATATGAATCGGCGACGGAACGTGACGGATTGCTGATTATAGAGGAAGTTATACTGCTGAAGCATGCTCAGTACGCCACCACTGGCGACCATCCCGATTGCTTCATGCAGGAACAAATAGGCTAATTGTTTGTCCGGGAGCGGGCCATGCACCTTTTGATACCTATCGTAGCTCTGTTGAGCACCTGGTGTGGTAAGGCGCGACGCGAACGGGGGATTGCCGACGACGACTCCGATGGGTTCTCGGATCATCAACCGCTCTTTGGCATCGAAAAAGCACGAATGATGAATTGTTGTGGTCGCCAACGGCGGGAAAAGCCTAATACTCGCACGGATTGCCTCGGGTTCCAGCGCATCGCACAATGCTAAACAAAGGCTGAACGCAGCCAGTTCGACGGCACCATCGTCAAGGTCGATGCCATGAACTTTGTTGAGCAAGACTTTCAACGCTGACACGCCGGGCCGCTTCCAGTCGTTGCGGCTGCGCCAGTGGAGCACCAGGCGCTTGTATGCCTCAACGAGGAATACGCCAGAGCCACATGATGGGTCCAGAATGATCTCGTTGCGTTCGTGCAGTCGGTCGAGCCGCTCCCAACTGAGCGCTTCATCGAGCATGAGACGCACAAGAAACGGCGGCGTGTAGACGGATGTGCCAGCATCCTTGACGAACAGTTGATAGATGTGGCTGATCAGTTCAACCGGAAGATCCTTGAACGAGTAGAGCTGCCAGAGTGTTAGCTGGCCTCCCGTTTCCTGACGTCCCTCGATGAGACGGGCAAAGCGCGCTAGTTGAGTGCTTGTACGAAGAGCCGCGCGGTCATCTTCAGCAAGGACGAAGACGTTGCCATTGAACCTTTCCTCCAAAGCGGCAAGTAGATTGACCAGCGCATCGCCGTTGGCAAGCACCTCAAAGAACTTGGTGGCGCCCACGAGAAACTGTCCGAAGTATTGCGGGAGAAACACACCGCGTTCCTCTAAATACGCGATGAGAAGTGAGAGAATTAGCAGCTTACGCCGAAGATGCTTTCTGAGGATACCTTCGTCGTTCAAATCGGTGTTGAGTTCCCGCACCGCGTCGATCAGGCGCTTGTGAGCGGCCTTTTGGGCCGAAAGCAGCATTTTGGAGATGTGCGGGTCATCCCACAACGTACCATTGCGAAGGCGGGCGGCATCCCACCATGGATCGAGCGCAATGTTCGCTGCGCTGGTCAGCAACTTCACGGGATTGCAGATGATTTGTCCTGTGGCACTCACGAAGTCGGGCTTGTGGGCGCAGCGGAAGAGCTGTACGAGTCCTGGTGTCTTCCGGTACAGGAGTGGCACCTGACCCCAGCTCCAGAGTCGTTGATGCAACACAGCGAAGGCGGGATCGTCGGCGGGACCATCGGATACGAAAACGAACGCCTGGGCTACCGGTGAACGGTCGTTTCGGCCGGCCTCGAAGAAGATGGCGTGCGCTCCATAATCTCGGGCCTTCTCCATGATGGCCACTTCTTCGGGTGGCCGCCCAGCGCGCTGATATCCTTTAACCGCGGCAAGGCCGTCAACGGGCGCGCCTGGGGAGGCGGTGCCGAGATCAAGTAGCCAGTGTATACGGTCAGGCATGGGCGGTGTCATTTCTCAAGGGATTCCCGGTCCATGCGTGGCCGCACGGCGGTCCTGCGGAGAACCACGTATGACCATGCGTTGCCCTTGCGCTTTGCGCGAATCTCTTGGCCGCGCGCACGAAGGGCGGTGACGTAACGGGAAACCGTCGGGATCGATACGTGGAGTTGCTCGGCGAGTTGCGGGGTGGAATAGCGGCCCGAACGGATTAAGCGGAGAGCATTATTCAGTCGTTTTTCCACCTCAAATGATCGGCGGTAAAGCATGCACATCTCCGGCGGTCGCCACAGGTCTATCGTAACGCGATAGACTTGTGAAATTCAAGATCGTCATAACCTCTTCTGGGATAATATCTTACCATGACGGAAACTATCGCGTCCAGATCGAACCAAACAAAATGCAGCAATCGATCGTGGTGAGCGATGGACGCGCGATGGGTGCGTGAGAATGCGAAGAGGGTTTACGCCAAGTCAAGCTCGCGAGAGGAGGAAGTCATGTGAAGCTGAAGCATAACTGAAACCTCTCTGTAGAACCCTGCGGTGCGAAACCCGTCCGGCAGAGCCTAGCCAGTCCCGATTCGTCGCGATTTCCCCGCGTCGCGGATAATTCCGGCATCCCCAGAACGGCCGGCAAGCTGCGCGAGAGACGAGCTGGGAAATCTTGGGAAACTCGTGGTACCCCCAGGAGAGAAATCCTCACCGCAGAGGACGCAGGGGAACGCGGAGAAAACAAAAGACTGGCGGAACGCAATTCCGGTTTCAGGCCGGCTTGCCGCCGCTCGCGGCGATCTTCGCGACCAGTTTTGACCTCGTTTATTCTCCTCTGCGACCCTCGGCGTCCTCTGCTTGCAGCCCGTAATGCTGCGTGTCCCGCCCGTGGAAGTCCGGCCGCGGGAAGTTGGTTGCTCGCCCGCGTAGTTATATTCGACGTTCCAGTGAGGTGACTCATGGGATGAAAGCTCGAAAGTAAAAGCCCTTGTCGATGAAGGGCAAGCGACTCTCCGGGCCGCAACATCAAGTGAACTCTGCAGCCTCGTTACGCTACCAAGCGTGAATCGACTTGCGTGGGACCTCGGATGCCGAGCTGGTACAGAGATGGCGAAGGCAACACAGGCGGAACCGCCACAACCAAGGCCCGCCTGGTCCGACGGGGTCCGGGAGGCAGCACGGAGAGAAGGACACGCGGAGTAAATCGGGGAATCCCTCGAATCCCGCCGCTTGCGGCAAAGACCCGCCGGATAATGCATAAACCCGCGGGAGGATCCGAGGGCCTCGGATGAGGCCATAGTAAGCGATGACCCAGCGGGACAATATAACCCGCCGGCGAGCCAAGGGCCTCTGGGTCGGACCGTCCAGGCAGACACCCCGCTTACCGCCCCTTGGGGCGGATTGCCCGCAAGGGCTACAGGGGCACAACGCCGCGACTTCTGGCCGCATATAAGCTGCTCGGTGTGTGCCGGGTGGCGAAGGTTGCGGTCCAAGGCCGACTTGAAGCCGTACTGGGGAAAACCCGCCGTACGGAATTTTAGAGAGGGCGGAGGAAACACAGACCCGGCAAGTGCATCTGACCAGATGCTTAAAGGACATTGGTTATCCAGCTTCGTCATGGTGCTGTGCGCCTCCGCTCTACTCGACGGTGAGTGCTCCGGCCTGACTGGTTGGCCACGGTGCCGGCGGCGATCGTTCGGTTCAATCACGAGCCGCGATGAGGTACTGTGGGGGGTGGATTCGCGCCTGCAGCGCGATTCTTCACGACAGCAGTCGTTCAATGCCGGACAAAAGCTCCGAGAGGCTCGGCGATTCCGGTGCTTTGAGGTCCAGGTGTGGGGAAATCGCCGTAGCCCACGCCATCTTTTCGCCACCGCCGCAGGCAGCCGGCTCCAATCCCAGGGAGCGAGCCAGCGCTTCCCACGCTCCACAGACCATGTCCTTTTTAATCTTCTCCAGGGCCACGATGTTCGCGTGGGGATAGGCGCGTTTGACAGCTTTGCAATCGGCGATGAACCAGCTTTCCGTTTCCTCCACGGCGATGCGAAACAAACAGCGGGCGGGCTTCGTAGGAAGCCCCTCGTACACCTCGACCAATTGCTTTTTAAGCGTCACGCAATCGTCATCATCCGCATCGACGACCACGATAACCGCTACCTCAAAGTCGCCCTGGGATTGCTGACCCATGTTCTTCAATTTGATCGGCAACTGCCGCAACAGTGAGCCGTCCGAAATATTGGGCTTCTTCAGTAGATGCTCTTTATCCGGCAGTCTCCCCTTGCCTCGGTGTGGATGAATGCGAAAATGTTCATCCTTGCTCAACTTGAAGCGGCGCTCCAGAACTTCAACAAGAGCTGGAACGTCGGAACTCCCCTCGCACAACACTTCGATATACCTCATGGATTTCCGCCCCCCAGATGATTGCTGTACCAGAGGCTTCCAAGCGGAATGCCGTCTTCGACCATGCTGACCACTTCTTTGTCATCCGCAGCGCATCGAACGGAGCTTGTCCCTTCTTTACCCTTGGACAATACGAACACTTCCTCCGGCTTGAGGGCGTCCACGAAGTAATTTGCATGAGTGGTGACGAGAATCTGCGGCCCGCCCTTGGCATTGGCGCGCGTGCGCATTTCCGTCGCCAGCGGACCGAGGATCTGATGGTGTAATCCGTTCTCTGGCTCTTCGATACCGATAAGCGGGGCAGGTTCGGGATCTTCCAGCAACAGCATATACGCAAAGTATTTCAACGTCCCGTCGGACATACTCGGCGCATAAAACGGATCGTCATACCCACGGTCATTGAATTGAAGCAGCAGCCGTCCATCTTCCGCCTTTTTGAAGCTGATTTTCTGGATGCCGGGAATCTTTTTCCCAACCTCTTTCAAGACAGCATCGAATCGTCTTCCGTGGTCCTTCTGCAAGAATTGGACGTAGTTCGCAAGATTGTCGCCCGATTTGTTCATCTTGCGCTGTGCCCCTGCCATGGGCATGCCGCGGGCTTGCTCGGGCACGAAATAGGAGAGATACCATCCTTCGAGAAACTCGCGAAAATGCACGACGCGTGGGTGCTCGGTCAAATTGCCCAGCGAAGTAATGGCCAGCCGCCGTGGATCGTCCAAATTGACGGGGATTTTGTCGTTGCCCTCTTTTGCGTTCGTCGATTCACCCGCCCAGGCGAAACCCTTCCCCTTCTTGAGGTCGACGAAGGAGTACGGCCTCCCGTGAGTCGTCCCCAGCCGCCGCTGGCGAAATCGCTCCTTTTCGACGATCGGCCTGCCATTTTTGTCCGCGCCGATCCACAGGCTATAGCTGATGGGGCGCTCGTCGTCTCTCTCACGGTAATAGAGCTCGAACTTGATCGGCTCATTCGCGCCCTTGGTGCGCAGCCGCTCAAATCCACCGCGCATGTCGCGCTCGCACGCTTCTTCTACCCCGTCCGCGAGGCAATCCCGCAGGAAACCGAAGGCGTCCAAGAGCGTGCTCTTGCCGCTGCCGTTCGGCCCAATCACCGCCATCATCGAAGGCAGTGGAGCCCCGTCCTGATGTTCAAACGTCTTTCCGATTGTGACGTCCTTTAACGCCCGATAGTTCTGGATGGTAATACCCTCGATGCGTGCCATATGCTGCTCCTTCGGAAACGGTCTAACGTGATGCTAACCGCCATCGCTTTTGTACGGAATGCATCCGAATTGGGAAGAAAGGGGACGTGTTGACCGTCGAGTTTACCGTGATGGGCGTTGCGTGTCTCGGGCTCAACGGCGGACCGTCGGTCAAGCACAACTGGGCGTTCTCGTTTCAGGTCGCAACCGCTGACCAGGCCGAAACGGATCGCTATTGGAACGCGATCGTCGGCTACGGCGGCCAGGAGAGCGCGTGCGGCTGGTGCAAGGACAAATGGGGTTTGTCCTGGCAGATCACGCCGATCGCCCTCACGAAAGCGGTCACCGTTCCCGATACCGCTGCCGCCAAGCGCGCGTTCGATGCGATGATGCAGATGAAAAAGATCGACATCGCTGCAATCGAGGCGGCGTGCCGCGGTTGAGGTTGCATCTTCAACGCGTGCGTCTCGGAAGCAAGGGGCACGTGACGGACGGAGCCGAACCAGTTCGGTCCTGAGCCTGCGGTTTTCGGCGCGCACGACTCTCCAAGACACCACTGCGGCGAAACGATACAATCCCCATAGCCACGACCGGTTCAGTTCAACAGACATTATCCAGCGTGCTCGAACCGCTCCGGGGTGGCCACGGTTTTTCCCGCACGCTGGATAAAGTTCTCTTCGTCATCCCCCTTATGGCTTGGCGCGCCGCATCCCTCAATCTCGATCACAAACGAGCGCACGCAATGGTCGACGATCGTTTCGCGGCGAATCCGCCAGTCGATAAACTTCCACATCTTGCGTGGTTCGGTGTCTTTTGTGTAATCGACTCCGGTGGTGGGTTTTGGAATCCGGAAGAAGAGCCGAGATTAGACGCGATCGAAAATCGTTTGCTGCAGCTTTGTGAACAGCATGCCAACGGGTGGGCCGCCTATGTGCAGCGCCTCGATACAGCTGGGCTGCGTGAGTACTACCTGTATTTCGGTGAAGGCGCTACGATGGAGAAAGTGCTGCCCGAGTTAAAGGCCGCGTACCCGACTTACCGTCTTGAGTTTGATCGCATCGACGATTTGAAATGGGCGCAATACCGGAAGTGGCTCAGCTGGGTGGTGAAGGGGAATAACCAACCGCTGCAGTGGACCGGTTGCGGGTATAGTTTCCCAAGTTCGAAAGTGGTTTGGGCGCGGCCCCGGCCACTGAACGATGTTGCGTCGCCCTCTTCCGAATATGGCATTCGCACCACGTATTCATGTCCTGCTTGCAGGCGCTGCCCCGATCGGGCTCGTGATTCGGCGAGGCCCGTCAAAATGCGACGCCGCTGTCCTCTGGAATCGAAAAACGGATGAGTTCCAACTCGGTCAATGGCGAAAAGGCCGCATCTACGAACGCCGCAGTGGCCGCCGACTACCTGATCACTGGTGATAAAGACCTTCCTCGGGACGCACGACCTGAATCGTTTTCAATCGCCATTCACGATTTCGCCGCGTTGCGGATAATTCGGGCATCCCCAGGACCGCCGGCCGGCACGCTGCGCCAGCGGGGAGAATTTGAATCTTCGGACAAAGAAACAGGGGCGGCCGTCCATTTACCGGAAGTTAGCCCCGCCTTGCCGTCAATTCTCAATCCGCCCGCGGCCAATGCGGATCGTTGGGGGGCTGTATCCGGGTTAATCCTCTAACGCGGGCACGAGCAGCACGTTGTCGTCGCCCTGTTCGCGAAGTTCGCGCTCGATCTTGGACATGAAGTTGGCGTACTCAGATGCTCGCACGCCTGCCTTGGACGGTACGACCACGATGGAAAGCCAGTCATCGTCGAATTTCTTGCTGACAACCTTCAAGTGGATGCCCTCGCGCTCGCCTTCGGCAAGACGCTTGCGGACCTTTTCGACGATGTCCGTGATTTGTTGCGTTGTCGGCATCTCTGTCACCCTTCGCGCCTCCAGAGCGTCGAGGTACTGCTGCTCGTCTTCATCCAGATCATCGCGGACAGCCAGACGATCGATCATTTTGGAGGCCGCGTCGTAATCCTTCTTCGTACGGACGGCGCGAAGCGGCTGCTCATGGATCAGAGTGATCCGCCACTAAAGCGCGGCCGCTCGGAAGATATTTACTCCAGACTCGCTGGAGCCATCTGCTTCTGTGTCTTCCCCGTCGGCATCATCATCAGCGTCGTCGTCGTCGGTTGCGCGGGTGCTGCGGACGAGCTGTTGATCCTCCTGGCTCAGTTGCGGCCTCTCATCTGCGCCGGCTGCCCCTGATGCGCTTGAAACCGCCATATTACGGGGATCGATCCGGCAATCGAACGAGAAGCCGCCGCTGCTGATCCCTCCCAGACAGAAATCCCCGGCGGCACCCATTTGCAGCGTCATCTGCGTTCCATTGCCGGCGTTGTTTTTCTCTATCACATGGTCGCTGAATCGGCTGTCGGTCGTTTCAACCGCCGTCTGGGCCGTCTGCAGCTTGGCCATCACAAACCCCGCGCAATTCACGGCGGTCGTGTCGAATGTCAGAAGAACCTTGCCGATGGCAGCCGATTCGGTGGCCATCGCTTCGACGGTGGTGGCGACTTCGCCGCAGACGGGCGGTTCGGCGACAGCCGCCAAGTGCCCGATGCCGACGGGAGTGGCGCTCCACAGTTGACGCCCTTCGAGAAGCTCGATCATGGGTTGCCCAGTGTTCACGGATAAGAGATACGATTCGCGGTCCGCGCGTGCAAATGGCGGGAAGAGTCTTTCGCAACGGCCGATAATTTCCCCGCAGAGCCGGTCAAATCGGCGAAATGGCCGGCCTCATCCTCGAAGTGCGTGAGCCGTTATGGCGTGATAATCACCGTACCGCAGCCGGTAGAAAGATGCCTTGCCGACGAACGGCCCCCAACCGCCGTAGGTAGGCATCGTTGCGTCGGCGGGGCGGGCCGCGATCAGTAGGCTCTCCCCGGCCCAAGCCTGGTGCGGCACGTCGCCGGGCGGCGGATGGCCGGGGCCGCGGATCCCGTCGATCCAGTCCGGCCGCGTGTATGTCTGGCGGCTGGAGACGACTTCGAAGTCTGTGCGCACCGTCGCGATGCGCGTGATCGCCGGCGTCACCTCCAGGAGCCGCGCCACGCCGTTCACGCCGCGCTCAGCGCGGTAGTAGAGGTTAACGAACAGCCGCGTGTCGCCATGTTTGATGGCAACGATGGCATCTTCTTCGTCGGCAAATGCGAAATCAGGCTGGCCGTCGGTCATGGGAAGCCGGTACGCGCTCGGAGGCAGCGCCTTGACCTTCGTATAATCATCGACGTTCCGCAGCATGCCCAGGGCGTCGGGATCCTTCAGTCGGCTCTTTACGTATGCGAAGTACTGGTTGTCACCCAGCGCCTGCTGGGCGGCACCGACGGCGACCGGGGCGTCGCTGAGCAGCGCGGGCACGTCCATCCACCATTCCTCGCGGATGTCCGGCGCGGTGTAGGCAGCGCCGGACAGCGGGTAGTGCGCCGTGCGATTGTCGAGCCCCACAGCTTCACCGTCACGTAGTTCTGCCGCTGCGGGTCGACCTTGAGCGTGAACGCGACTGCGCCGCCTTCAAACGACACCGGCTCGCGCGGCAGCAGCCTCCGCGCCGGCTTGCCGAGGCCGCCGCAGATTACGTCGCTCCGCTCCGCCGTCACCCGGTGCGCCCCTTCCGACGGCGCGTCGCCGAGGACGACCGTGTCGAGGGTCCCGCCCCCCGTCGGTTCCGCCTCACCGCCTGGCGCGGTGCGCGGCGTGATTACGGCCAGCGCCAGGAATACCGCAAGGAAGGGAATTCGGTTGGTCTCCGTCATCATCACAATTCCTGACCGGCACGACCTACGCCATCCCGCGCCATCTGTCCGGCCGCCAAATCGCGGCGGAAGTAGGATTTTCCGTCGCGACCGCGCGAGCCGGCAGCCCCAGGCTCCACCTCACTCTGAGCCGCGTTCATCGGCTCAACACCCTTGTTCGGGCGGAACGAGCCGAGAAATCGATATGGCCCCTCCACCCGGTCCGCTGCCGCCACACCGCTACGCGCCGCTCGATATCCCTGGCCCTTCAACTCCAGGTGAAACCACATCACGAACTTGCCAGTCCGTTTGTTGTAGATCACCTTGGGTCGCTCCAGTATGCAACCGACGGTGATGTCGCTCTGGGGGTCATTGGACACTGCCAGCGCCACACCTGCGTCGCGCCAGTTGTACAGATCTGTCGAGGCGTACACGTGCACTCCCACGTGTGCCTCATTCCCCGCCTTGCCGGCAATCTTGTGCTCGCCAAACCAATAGTAGACGCCTTCGTGCAACAGAATCCCGCCACCATGCGCGTTGATATGCACACCGTGATCGTCTGGCCATATTTGCCCGGGATGGAACTCGTGCAGAGCACTGCGGGCCATTGTTTGGCTGGCACCTGCGATCACCAGAATCAGCTTCAGAACGGTCCTCACCATTGGCATCGCTGCAGTCCTTATTTCGCGCGCTCGGACGGCAATCGCCGGGCATCGCCATCGCCATTTCGTGCGGCCTGACAGGCTCAATTCCCCACGCTCCATCATGTTCGTTCCTACGGAGCGACTATCGAGAACGTCTGTTCCACCGGCTTTGCCGATTGGATGAGCGGGTCGATCGAGCGTCCCCATTGCCAGGCAACAACCGTCACAGAGATCGGATAGTTGCTGCGGGGGGGAATCGGGGTGAAAGTGAGCATCCCACGATCGTCCACCTCAGCCGGCCCCTCGGGGACGTAATAGTAAACCGGGATGCCAGCGCTGGAGGTTGCCTTGAGTTGGACCGGTTCCATGGATGGATGCGCCTGCTGGTCGGGGATCGCGGGGAAATCGATTTTCTGCGGTTTTCCCCGCGTATTCGTGAGCGGGAACTGCAATTCGGCCTGCTGAACCATTTTCTTATAGGTGTCGTCGCCGGGATACGTGAGGAAGAACCAGATATCGCTGGAACGCTTCGGGTTGTTGAGCCCGACGCGGTTAAAGCGAATGGCGAAGGTGTCCGGGGCCGTTTGGGCTACGGGCCCGCAAAGGGGCGCAATAGTCAACCGGCCCTCTTCGTCCTGCGGGTGCGGGATCGGATCGTTTTGCGCAAACTTTCGGCCGTCTTCGGCGAGACACTTATCCCACCCGGCCGGCTTGCCGTCGGGCGTCGGCGGCACGCGGTCCCAGAAGCCTCCGGAAAGGTGGAACGTTATCCCGTCATCCACCGGCTCGAACTTCAGGTGAACCCCTGGGTGATCGGTAGTCGGCGGCGCGAGGCCATTCTTCTGCTTGTAGCCGATCAGTAGGGTCGGCTGCCCGCGAAACCGGCCTTGGAATACTTCGATCGCCTTGGCCATTTCCTCGTCGAAGGCCCAGAAGGCTCGGTCCCGCTTCCCCTTGTATTGCGACACCGGGGCGGCGGCGGCCGACGGCGGCGCGTCGAGATGCCAGACCTCGTACAGCCAGCCGTCCTTCTTCGGATCGATCGGGGTGAGCATCACCGGCTCGTGGCCGGCGGAAGCCCCGGCGGGCAGGCGGTATTGTGCCGCCTTGCGCAGAAAGAGGCCGATCAGCGCGATCTTCTCAGCTGACGCGCTGAAGTGTCCGTCCCCCGGCTCGACGACCTGCGTGAACGCGTTGAATGGATGCTTCTGGTAAAAGTCCCCTTTCAGTCCCGCGTACCAGCCCTGCTCCAAACTCGCCTCGATCTCGTACTCGCCCTTGGTCGTCAGCCCCGGCACGTCGTCGACGCTGCAGTCCCCCCAGTACTTGGAGTCAAAGTACGGCCACTGGCCGCTGATCGAGAGGACGGCGAGGACTCGCTTCGGGCTCCAGGCCGCCACGTCCCACCCCCAGCTCGCCGTCGCCGAGTGCCCTGCGGGCACGAGCGGGGCGAATTCGAGTTCCGCATAGCCGGAGCGATCGGCGAGGGTCTTCATCAGCCGTTCGAGCCGGTCCCCTTCCCCCTGGTCGAAGCGGAAGCTGATCGGCCCCATCGCGGGCGCGATCCACACCTCGGCGAAACCGAGCTCGGCCAGCGTCTTGCGAAACGCCGGGTCCTGGAAGATCTGCTCCTCCTCCATGTTCTGGTCAGCGATGACCACCGCCCGCACCGTTTGGCAATGATCGGGAACCCAGAGGAACGCCCGCGGGTGGTCCTTCGTCTCAGAGGAAACGACGTCGTCGATCGTCACGGACCACTGATAAACGGCCGCATGAGCCTGCAACCCGGCGGCCAGTAGACAGAGCGGCAGGACCGCAGAAAACCAAAGGAGGGAGAATTGTGGCATGTGAAATCGCGGTGCCATTTTTGTTCCTCTAGCTAGACCTCGCGTCACAAAATTGAATTTGAGATTGTTCGGACGGCAGCTTCAGCCGCCATTCCCGCGGCGTGCCCTCAGGCGCGTCCCCCGTCCTGCAGGGAAAACATTGAACGGATCAGGGCGCCAGCCGGGGATCGATCGCCGTGTCCGGCCAAGGGGTGCGAGTCGTATCATCTATCGTAATTTCGACAGTCCTGACTGACCCGTCGGCATAAGCGACGTTGTTGAATCCGTGCATATTGGGCGTGGTGCCGTTGCCCTCGATCTGGTACGATGAGTTAAAGCCGGTGAAGTTTCCAGTCTGAGACGCAGGATACATCCCTGTATTGGGAACCATGACAGCCTTGGGGAAGTGCACCACGTTACCCTGCACCACGCATTGGTGGCCAGCTTGAAACCCGACCCCCTGGACGGGTGCATTTGCGAGGTTGGAGGTGTAACCCCCCATCCCAATAAATTGGTACCAATACTGGCCGTTACTGTCGCGCTCGTTGGCCACGCTCTGGTTATAGTCGGCGAAGAGCAGGACGTTCGAAGGCAGTGTTGTGTTCCCCCAGAGCAGCTGCAGTGTCCAGGGACGCGCGACCAGATAGGTGGTTCCTCCAACGGTGATGGGTAAAGGACCCCATCCTAGTGCTGGCGTCGTCGTTCCTCCGCTCCAGGCGATTCCGCCGAGCAGCGAATTATACCGGTAGCTGTAAGCCGCATCGGAACTCACAGGCTGTCCAACGACAAGCGGTGAAGACGCATAAACAGTCGGGCACATCAGCGAGGCGCTGTTCTGGTCGATTCCGTAGGGTTGAAGAAACCCATAGACGCCCATCGGCCCAAGCCCACCGGGGATGCTCCAGGTAGTATTGTTGGTGAGGGGAGGCGAGGCGCCGTTCGATTGGCTGACCGCCCAAGCCGGGGGGAACGCGCCCCTGTTCTCGTTGGCGTACATGATCGCCGCTTGCGCGAGCGTCCTGAGGTTTGCGGCGCATTTGATCACGCGCGCGTTCTCTATAGCCCTGTTCAGAGCCGGCAGAAGCAGCGCTACGAGAAGGCCGATAATCCCGATCACCACCAGAAGCTCTACGAGGGTAAAACCGCGTTGGGGAGACGGACCCGCCGCGGCGGGCAGGCTCCGGCACGATTGCACCCCGGCGCGCCGGGACGTTGCTGCGGCACGAAGGGAACGGGGGGCTGGATGGATCGCTCTCTCTGCATTGTCCACTGTCAACTGTTCTACTGCTCTACCATCTCGCGCAACGTGGGGCACGGAGGCAGAGGGGTAGCCGCCGGGTCGACGGGGTACTCGATTGTTCAAGCTCGTCATCCTATCTCCTCGACGGCCGTGGGCCGAAGAAAAACTAAACGGCTGCGCGCTCATGCGGCGCGCCGGCAAGCGGCGGCCGAACGGTAATCCCGCAGGGACGATGCGACGACCGCATCAGCGACTCCTCCTTCAGGGCATATTTCAGCGGTTGATTGGCCAAATATCGCGTCAGCTCCTCCACCATACAGCGTCCCATCCGCCGGCACTCATTGCCGGCGGAGCCGGCGATGTGCGGGGTCAGCACCACGTTGTCCAGGGTATAGAATGGCGATCCAGCTTCCGGCGGCTCCTTGATGGTCACATCAAGCACCGCCTGGAGGTCCGATCGACGGCTCAGCACTTCGAGCATCTCCCCTTCGCGAACCAATTCGCCACGCGCTGTGTTGATGAACGTAGCCCCGTGTTTCATGGAAGCGATGTGCTCGCCGGTGATCATCCCCCGGGTTTCCGGCAACAACGGCGTGTGCAGCGAGACGACATCGGAGCGCTCGAAAACCGCCTCCAGTGACACCAACCCCACATTCAGCGCCGCCGCATCATGCTCAGCGAGGAAGGGGTCCGAGACGAGCACGTTGAAATCGAATGGCCTCAGCAGCTCCAGCAACTTCCGGGCAATCGCCCCGAGCGAGATCAGTCCCACCGTGCTGCCGTAACACCCGGGGACGTGATTGCGATCCGGATGACAGCGACCCGCCTTGGTCACTCGGGCCAGCTGCCAGCCGTGCTTGAGAGAAAAGAGGATGGTAGCCAGTGTGTACTCCGCCACGGGCACCGCATTGGCTTCCTGGGCGCTGGTCAGCAAGATGCCGCGTTCCCAGACGGCGGGCGTCAGAATATACCCCATGGCTCCAGCGCCATAGAAAATCGCTTTGAGTTTCGGAGCGGTAGCGAAGAACGCGTCGTCCAGCATTGGCCCCTTCCAGCCGGAGAAGATCACATCCGCTTCCGCCAACAGCTCCGGACGGGCCAGCGCGTCGCGAGCGGACTGGGGCGGGGCGATGATGTCCACCAGATCCGCGATGTGCCTTTGTTCATCAGGACCGTAGATCAGCCCGAAGGAGTTCGGATCGAGAATATATAGTCCGCATTGTCGACGCATGGCAAAACCTCAAAACGCAGCCGTAGCATGCTCCAGTGCGCGTCACACATGCAGCGGGAGCGCCGCCGCATTCGTGGCATGGGCATCTTGCCCATGGTCGCGGTACCCCGCGACATCGATCGCTACTCCGATCGAACAAACCCGAGCGCAGCGATCCTCTGCCCCAGAGACCAAAGAGATCGCTGTGCTCTTGCTGATTGGCCGGAGTACCGGCCAACGCCACGGAGTACCGCGGCCATGGGCAAGATGCCCATGCCACGCATGCCACGCATGCCACGTCAACCTGCGTTGCCGACCGCCTTCCGGCGTCGGCGGCGGGTGGTCAGCATCGGCAGTCCGGCGGCCAGCACGAGTATCGCAGCACCGGGCTCGGGGGTGCCGTTGTAAACGAGCTGCAAAGAGTCCTCCGTGGAACTCACATACTGCAAATCCAGAACCGGCGTCGCCGTTTCGGAGCCGGAGAAGAGCGTGGCGAGCGTCGATGTGTCGAGGACGAACTGGCTGTCCACTGCGACGGTCGGGGAGCTGGAGGTCGGCAGCGTGCCCGTGTAGCCGGTGATCGCACCGGTAGCGCCGGTGAACGTCGCGAGCGTCCATGTATCAGCCGCATTTGGGTTCAACGAACCGGTCGCGCTTTCCGTCACGGTGAAGGCTGTCGAGCCGGACAGCGTCAGTCCATAGCTGACGGTTGAGCTGATGCTGACCAGGTCGGAGGAACTGCCGTTGGCGAGTTGGGCCAGCAGCTTTCCCCCATTCCAGGTTTGGGCGCCGGTCGTCAGCGTGCCGATCGTGGTGGCATTGCTTCCCGCGGTGATAGTCCCGCCGGAGTTGACAGTGAGCGCATTGGTGCCGTTGCCAACCGAGCCATTGCCGCCGAGCGTGCCGCCATTGACCGTCACGGCGCCAGTTCCCGTGCCGGATCCACTGGTGTTGTTCACGCGCAGTGCGCCGGCCGAGATCGTGGTACCACCTGTATAACTGCTCGCGCCAGAGAGAATTTGCGTGCCAGAGCCACTCTTGGTGAGGCTGCCGCCGTTGCTGATCGCACCCGAATAGCTGTAGCTGCCGCTGCCCCCGATCGTCAGGATATTGGCAGGCGCAGTGGAGACCACGACGGTGCCGCTGCCATTCAAGCCGGCGATGGTGAGGCTCTGACCCTCCGTGTTCAACTGCGATGTGGAATCGATCGTCACGGCGTTGGAAGCACTGAGAGCGCCATTTACCGTTCCAAGAAAGCCGTTGTTTTGAATGGTGATGTTTCCGCCGATGCTGTTGCCGCTATTGCCAAAGGAAGCAAAACCTGCTCCGGTGCTGCCGCCATCGATGGTGATGTTGTCAGTGCCGCTGTCGGAAATTGCTCCGGCGAACTTGAGCGTGCCGGAGTTCCCCGCTCCGGCGCCAGTCTCATTGATGATGAGGTTGTTATTGAGAGTGACTGTGCCGGAAAGGGTCGCGGTGGACCCGCCGCCGTTGGTTCCGGCCAGAGTGCGGGTGCCGCTGCCAGAGGCCACCACGATGTTGTTGGCCACGGTCGTAACGAGATTCTCGGTCAAGATCGCATTCGCGCCGACGGTCGAATCGCCCAGCGTGATCGTCCCCGTGCCAAGAGCGCTGGCGTTCGTAATGGCAACCGTTCCGGCCTTGATGGCGGCGCCGCCCGAATATGAATTCGCCACCGAAAAACTTTGAGTTCCCCCGCCAAGTTTGGTGACCGAGCCAATACCGCTGATAACGCCGCTATACGCTTGAGAGCCGACAATATTATAGACCACGCCGCCAAGACCGTTGTCGGCGATATTGGTGCTGTTGGAGAGCGTGCCGTCGGTCGTGCCATCGCCCAATTGCAAGGAGCCGGCAACGATCGTCGTCCCGCCTGAGTAAAGATTTGTTCCCGTAAGGACTAGAGTACCCGCTCCGTCCTTGGTCAGGCTCAAACTGCCACTGGCTCCATTCGCAAGAACACCCGCGAAGGTGTTGGACACCAGATTGCCAACGACGTTTACCGTCAACGTGGGGGTGCCGGAGCCATTGTTCACGGCGGCGGTGCTGTCGCCGGTCAACCCGACGATCGTCACGCTGTTTCCACCCAAGTTCAGCGTGCCGCTGCTTGACGCACCAAAGGAGACGGCATTGAAGAACGTGTTCCCACCGCCCAGGGCGCCCCCATTTCCAAGCTGGACCATGCCACCATTGATGGTCAGCCCGCCCGTAAAGCTGTTTCCGCCACTCAAAATCAAGGTGCCTGCACCCGTTTTCGTGAGGCCGCCGGTCAGGTTGGTCAGATAGGAACTGATCGTACCGTCCACGGTCAAAGTATCCGCCGTGCCACCGGGCGCCAGAACACTGATCGTACCGCCATTGGGTCCGAGGACGATATTGTGTTTGTTCGTTCCATTGTCGATCGTGAGTGCGCCGGTGCCCGAAGCCTCCTGCAGCGTCCCGCCATCCATATAAACCGTCGCGCCCCCGGTGACCAGGCCCAGCGAAGAGGTGCTGTTAATGACCGTCGTGCCAGCATTCAGGTAGGTGGCACCCGAATATGTGTTTATACCGCTAAGCGTCAACATACCCGTTCCGGAATTGGTCAACGCGTCCGTGCCGCTGGCATTCGCAATGACACTTGAAATCGTGGTGTTGCCCGGACCGGTCAAGATCAATTCAGCCTGGGTGACGCCGACTGCGGCGGGGATCTGCAGACTGCCCGATCCGCTGATCGTCAAGCCGTCTGTACCGGTGTTCAAGATACCGTTCAAAGCCAAATTATCCCCGTTGAGCGCCAGAACACCTCCGCCGCTGGTTCCTGTATATTGCAGCGTATAGCCCGCATCGGTGCCCGAGAGAGTCGTCGTTCCGCTGCCAACGGTATAGTTCGTTGTTGCCGCGCCACCTGTGGGCACAAGGGGGGAAGCCGCGCTATATCCCGCAATCGTACCGCCGCCCGTCGCATACAGCATGGACGTGCCCGTTCCGAAGGTTGCCCAGGGACCGAGGATTCCATTGGTGTTGGCCGTCGACGTCGACGCAACTCCAGTCGAGACCACATCTAACGTGTTGCCGATGTTTTGCGTAAGGGCATGCAGAGCAATCGTTGAGCTGCCGCCCGTTTGCGTGATGGAACTGGCGCCGCCCATGGTCGCCGCCCCACTGTTCTGGGTCGTAACGCGCAGAGCCGAACCATTGCTGGCGCCGACCGATTGCGCGAAGGAGCCGCCTGAGAGCACAAGGCTCGTGCCGCCAAGACCGAAGAAGTTGGTCGAAAGCAGACTGGTGTTGTTCGATCCGGTGGCAGCCGAATAGTCGAGAGTGGTCGTGCCGCCATTGAGTTCTGTGAAGCGGTTATAGGCGTTGGTCACGCTGAACGTGAGATTGCCCGCGCCAAACTTGTTGAAGTCGCCGTTGTGCCCGGTCCCGCCGGACACTGCGGCAGCACTATTGACATTAAAGGAACTGCCCGCCGCAACACCGATTTGCACGTCGCTATTCGTGGCAACCGTAACCGTCGTTCCGGTAAAACTTGTCAGGCCACTGCCGGTGACCAGCAGCGCGCCGGCATTACCGCCGGAGGTGCCGCCATTGAACTCAAGGGCTCCGCCGAGATTGGCCGCAGCGCTCGCGCTCAGGATGCCGCCCTTAAGGTTAATCCCGCCCCCGCTATTGGTAAAAGTATTGGTTCCACCCAGGACGTATAGCGAACCCAGGGAGCTGAATGCGGTGTCTTGAAGAATCAATTGGCCGCCCGTGCCTGTCAGGGTGATATTTCCGCCCAGGAAATAGCCGGCACCCGAACCGCCGCCGCCGGAAAGTGTCATGCCTGTGGTGCCGGCCAGGGAAATCGCGCCGTTAAACTGAGTGAAGCGGGAGGAGTTATTCGTGGTGGTTGCCAGATTAACACCGACGCCGCCATCGCCGATACTTCCATCGAGGTTCAGAGCCCCGCCGCTGGTAAGCACGAAGGTCTGAGTCGTACCTGCCGCCGAACCAAGGACGATATTAGAATTGATGGTGCTCGTCCCACCATTATTCACCACGATCGACGCTGAGGTGCCGGTTCCAGGAGAAGTGCCCCCGCTTGAGGTCGTGCTGGTCAGCGTCAGGGCAGCGCCGTTCAGCGTGAAGGCGAGGCTGCCGGTCGTTCCAAGTTGTAACGAATACGCACTCACGCCGCCGGACGCGACTGTGACGGTGGCATTGGTGTTCGGGAAAATGGCGTCGTTGCCGTTTGTCCAGGCGGCAGTCCCGGCATTCCAGTCCAGGCTCGACGTATCCCACGTATTGTTGGCAGTGCCGCTCCAGGTTTCATTAGAGTCTGCGGCCCATGCCGGTTGGCACATCATTAGCGCCGCTCCCGCCGCGGTGGCAACCACCGCAGCAGCATGCAGGCTCCGCCGTCTCGCCCGCATGGCCTGCTGGGTCGATCCAGCACTCTCTTTCCTGATATGTCGCCTAATATTGCCTGCCATCACTCCGCCTCCGGATAAATTTAGATGCGTTCTATACCTACGGCGAAACTCAATTCTCTCTCAGTCGATGCATGAGCTCATCGAACCCGTCATTCGGGTTTTTCGGCCAAATACATCTTTTTCACCTGTTCCGCCGACAGCGCCCGGCGGAAGACTGCCAACTCATCGATGCGTCCAACCATCGGCGGAAGGAAGGCTTTGTCGCTTTCAATATTGCCGATGGCCAGCGGCCACTTGGTCTGTGGGAGCCGCCGGGGCGCATTGGCGTTCGCCGCGAGCAAAATGCCATTCAGGTAGAGCTCCATCTTGCCGAGCTGCGGGTCATAGCAGAGGGCCAACTGTTGCCAGTTGCCGTTGACGCTGGACAGGGGACTTGCGGCGACAGCGTCCCCGACCCGAGCGTGGATCGATGAGTCAGGGAACAATTCAATCGCGAATTGCCGCTCCGGCACAGTACCCCGCAGGACGATTGAGGAATGACTTGGATGCGGATCCTCGGAGCGGAGCCATGCACAGACGGTGAAGGGGGTGGCGATGAGCTCGCCTCGCGAGAAATCCAGTGGCCCGTCCACCGTGGCAGGAATTTCGACGCGTTGATGACTTCCACTTATTCCACTGATGAAGTTCAAAGCGCCCTTTTCCGCCCAGCGTCCGGTGGCCCAACTCGGGCTTTGGTGGGACGCGTTGGCTCCTCTGAGAATTCCATCCAGGGCCGCCCCCGAGGACGCCTGGTTCAGAAGGCGTTCGGGCGAAGCGTCGCTTTTATCGAAGGTGTAGTAGGCGACCAGGTCAGGGTCGAGCCGGAGCCGTTGGCTGTACGCCTGCCACCGCTCAAACGCCGTGTCCTGCGGCATGGATTTCCAGTGATCGAACTGCTGCGGGCGTACGAAGGTGATGCTGTTGGCCGGAATCTCAGCGATGTCGCCAGAAGAGCTGACATGCCGGGCGAGTCCCGCGGTGATCGAAATGGCGGGCGCCGCGGCCGGGCTCGCGGTCGAAGAAAGTGAGACGGTGCCGCGGAAAGTCTGCACGTCGGTCTCGCCGGTGGCGCTGACCGAGACGCCAAATTCCGTGCCCAGATCGACAACGCTGGCAACGGGAGTGTTGACGGTAAATCCGCTGGCCGCCTTGGGCACGCTCGCGGTTAATTTGCCCGAGGCGAGTGAAACCACGCCGGGCTTCTCGACGGTGAAGGTCGCCGGCCCCTGGATGAGAACCGTCAGACCGTTTGCGGAAGTCAGCTCGGCATAGCCCGATGCGAGAGACTGGGCAACGCCCGTCTTGAGGAGACTGCCGGCCACGGGGACCGAAGTCGGGTCAGACCAGATGGCATCGAGCGATTGCCCCATCGCAATCGGTTCTGGCGAGGTTCCCGCACGGTGGAGCAGCAGGATCAGAGCAGTGCCGGACACCAGCAATATCGCCGCGGCCAGGGCAGTCCAGCGGCCCAGGTTACCGAATGGCCGGCGCCGCTGCTTTATCAAAGGAATTGGCGCCCCAATGGGGAGCGACGCGGCGGAATCTATCCTCGCCGCCGGAGAGGGCTTCTCATCCAAGTCAACATTGGGATCGGTGAGGCGAATCGCCGGCAGAATCATGGCGGAAGACAAATCGTCGCTGGAGACCATCTGCGTCTGCGCCCCAACGTATCGGGGCAGGCAACGGTGCAGCAGCATGTAGGAGAGATAAAGGCGGCGTGATTCGCGGTTGGCGCGCACCAACTCTTCGAACTTCCCGACTTGCTGCGGTGCCAACGTGTCTTCCAGCAGCGCTTCGATCAGTGCTCGCAATCCCGCATGAGGATCGGGGGCGGTGAGTTCAGAGGCCATCGTCCCCCCCAGTCGCCAGCTTGCGGCTCACGCACTCGATGAGCATCTTTCGGATCAGTCCCAGCGAGTTGTAGACGGTCTTCACCGAGCGCCCCAGGCTCTCTGCAATCTGCTCGATGGTGATCCCTTCCTTATAGCGGAGGCTCAGAATCCGGTGATGCGATCCCTTCAGTCTCGCCACGCACTCCCCCAACAGCCCTTGACGGTCCGACAGCTCCTCGGCCATGTCGGTCGCTTCCTCCGCAATGTCGGCGAGAAACTCGTCGCTGTAGCGGACCTTGGCGCGCAGCTGGCGGCGGCGGAAATCCCGCGCGTTCAGATAGAGAATCCGGCCCGCCCAGGCGAAGAAGTCGCTGCCAGAATGAAACTGGTCGAATTTCTTCCACATCACCATGCTCGCCTCTTGAAGCAGATCGTCGGCGTCGGCCCAGTTGGGGATCATGGACATTGCAAAGGCCGCCAGGCGGGTTTCATGGCTGACGAACAGTTGGATGAACTCGTTCACCCGTTTTTGATCCCCATCAGGGTTCCGCGGTAATTGCATAAATCAGACCTGCAACGGCGGGATCACCGGCCCGTAACGCACTACTTCAGCAACGGTCGGTGACGCACAAATTGCCCGAAAAAAAATATCAGACGCTCGGGTTGTAATATAACCAATGGGCAACAAGCAAGATATGTCGATCGCTGCTCTGCGGCACCGGAGTCGATTATCGCTGGTCCTCCTCCGCTGCGCTCCGGGAGGACCCGGCAGCACACCAGCAAAAGGGCATAAGGTAAAACAACGTCGAGCGGGGGAGCCGTCGATGACGACGTGTGGTCTTCGCCATTCCATTTGATCATTCCTGAAATGTTGGATGCTGGCAAGGCCGTAACCACCCCCACGGCCTCGGCGACAGAGACGATGACCACAGCCGGCGGGGTCGTGACGACAGACACCGACACCAAGACCGACGTGATCACGCTCACCACGGCCACGCCATCCGTACCCGTCGCGGCGGCGGGCACGACGTACATGTGCTACGAGGTTGACTCGACGGAAACCGACACAGTTTCGGACAACGCACCCACCACCGATATGACACAGACCTTCGTGTCACCGGCCATCGGACTGGTGGAGATTAATGATCTGACCACCGGCAACATCACCAAGTTGACGAACTTCACCGGCACGTCAGATCACCTGGTGTTCTCGACCGCGCCGCCGCAGAGCGTGCAGGTGAACCAGACCATGAAGCCGGCCGTCGTTGTGGAAGCGGAAAACAGCGACAATGAAGTGGACACCGACGCCTCGGGCAGCGTCACGCTGGCTCTCTCGGCGGTGACCGGAGACGGCAAGCTCTCGGGCACGGTGACGGAGCCTTATGTCGATGGCGTGGCCAGCTTCAGCGATCTGTCGGTCTCCAACTCCGGCACCTACCAGCTTCAAGCCACCGACGACGTCGGCAGCACCCCGGCGACGAGCAGTTCATTTGACGTCAGCGCCGACCACCTGATCTTCACGCAGGAGCCGAGGAGCGGCGACATCAAGGAGCCAATTAGTTTCGCCGTCACCGCCTACACGCCGAAAAACAAGGTGGACACCAGCGCCACCGGCGATGTGTCGGTCTCCCTGGAGGTGCTGTCGGGAGGGACCGGCGCGACGCTGAATGGCACGACCACCGTCGCCCTCACCGGCGGACGCGCCGACTTCACCGCCAGCGACGACGACAACGTCGCCGTCACCGGGACATACCAGCTCAGTGCCGACCTCGCCGACTCCGCCGGCAGCGACGCGAGCGCCGCTATTATCCCCGACGCGCTCGTGGCTCATCCCGACCCCAGCGACGCGTTCCTCAACGGAATCTCCAAGCCGTTCTCCCTCTCGGGATTCCAACTGGTGTTCAAGAAGCGCATCCCCTCGAAGGACGACCCCAATGCGCCGATCGGATTTACCGTCGCGCTGGAGGACGAAAAACACAAGATCGTCACTGTTGACGACGGAAACTACGTCAGCGTCACCGACGCCAACGCAGTCGGCGAGGGGGAGGCCAGCTTCAACTACAACGCCCCCTACGCCAAGCTCGAGGACGGCATCGCCGTCTTCCCGACCGACAACACGGGCCTGAGCTTCACCACTCCCGATCGCTACGCAATCCGAGTCGAAGAAGCCAGCGCCGTCAGCCCCGACGCCGGCCAGGACACGATCGTCAGTTCCACCAACGGCGCCATCTCCAATATTTTCACCATCGCACCCCTGCAACTGGTCTTCGCCGAACAACCCAGCACCGAAGTCGCCGGCGACCCCGTCTCGTTCAAAGTGGCAGTCGAAGATTTCAAGCACGACGTGGTCAGCACGGAAGACGCCGATCAGATCGATATCTCGAGCGTCTACCAGATCGCCCCCGAGAAAGAAGGCATCGCCATTTACGGCTCGGTGCCCATCGCAAACGGCGTGGGCAAGTTCTCCGGCAGCACCGGCGTCGTCTTCAACCAGGCCGGCACCTACTTCTTCGTAGTCAAAGAAGCCAGTGCCGCCGCCACCGAGAGCCAACCGATCCAATACGTCGCTTATACCAACCCCGGCAAGTCGAAGATTTTCCGAGTGATCTCCGCGGGTGCGGGTTGATCGAGCCGACAAACCATCATCGCGTCATGCCAGCGTCGGCGTCACGCGATGGCCTGGAGCATCTTCACTTGGGGTGTAGCTGCCGAAATGCGCGGAGCCGCGGATATACATCCGCGGCTTCGACCAGCAAGCGATACACGTCAGGTGAAATCGCTCTAGCACCCGGTGCCCCGGTGTAATTGGGGCGGGATTATGCTCTAATCCTGATCATCCCCGCCAATGGCGCGCCAAATTTTGGCGGTTCTCCATTCACGACGATAACACTTGAAATGCACGATAACACTCTGTATGTTATCGTGCGGTTGTAATGTGATGTCGGCTATGCAGACGGAACTCCACCAACTCGAACGCTACCTCCACGATGACCTGGGCGTCGGCGTGAACACCAAGCCTTGGCGCGGCAAAGAGCGCCTGCCCCATTTCCTCAAGGAACTCTACGGCTTTGCAGAGCTGAACCTACTGGGGCGGCATTGCCTCCTGGTAATCGACACGGCACCAGCAGAACGATCACCTGCCGCTCTGCGCAAGCACCTGGATCTGATCCAGACCAAGCAAAAAGCTGACGTGGTCTATGTGCGCGCTCGGATAACGGCGTACAACCGGAAGCGGTTGATTGAGCACAAGGTGCCTTTCATTGTTCCGGGCAACCAGATGTATCTGCCCACGCTGGCGATCGACCTGCGGGAACATTTCCGGAGCTTGCGTTCGGAACTTGCCACATTGAGTCCATCGGCTCAGGCTGTGATTATCCACATGCTTGTCCGCAAAGTCGAAGTGCGTACTCCGTCGGAAATGGCTCGGCGCCTGGGATACTCCGCGATGACCATGACCCGCGCGTTTGACGAGTTGGAGGCTGCGAAACTCGCAGAGGTAACGGTTCGCGGCAAGGAGCGCTGCCTTCGCTCCACCGGACGCGGTCAGGAACTATGGACCAAGGCGCTGCCGTTACTTCGCAGCCCAGTGAACAAACGACTATTCATTCGCCACACTGAGGGCAGGGCCGCCGGCCTCCATGCGGGGCTCTCGGCTTTGGCACAATATTCCATGCTCGCCTCGCCAGCCTATGCCACCTACGCATTGACCCGCGTTGACTGGAAATCGTTGCGGCAGGGACGCAAGCTGATTACGGTGCCAACCCGCGACTCCGATACGGATGAGATCGAAATTTGGAGCTATCCTCCAGCTCTATTTGCCGATCGTGATGTGGTTGATCCGTTGTCGCTGTACCTTTCTCTAAAGGATGACCGCGACGAGCGTATTGAAGCGTCCCTCGAAGAGATGATGAGAAAAATGGAATGGTAAAGGGCCTGGACATCTTCCGCGCGCATTTTCGTGATTACGCTGACCGTTATGTGCTGATCGGCGGCGCCGCCTGCGATATCGCCATGACCGGCGCCGGACTCGAATTTCGTGCAACCAAGGACCTCGACATCGTCCTGTGCGTCGAAGCGCTGGATGCGGCTTTTGTCAACGCCTTTTGGGTGTTCGTGCGCGCCGCCGACTACCAGGTCCAGGAGAAGTCAACCGGCCAAACACAGTTCTACCGCTTCCAGAAACCGAAGAATGAGAGTTATCCGTTCATGCTCGAACTCTTCGCGGCACGCTGGGCGAGTGAGGAGACGTGTTGAGAGCGGACATTCATTGCGTATCTGTCGTCAGCACATTCAGGTAGGCGTGGTAGGCATAAACACGATCCCGCTTCCTGCCGGTGGTCTCGCGGAGGATCCTGGCCTGCCGAAGTGCGTCGATCGCTTTGCTTGCGGTTGGCTTCGTGACGTTCAGCAGCTTGATCGCAGTTGCCAATGTGATGATCGGATGGGCGGGCATCTGGTCGAAGAGCCGAATGGCCGGCACCGTGGCTAAAGGGTGGTTGACCAGGCGGGCGCGGTCTTTGGCAATCAGCGTAAACAGTCGCTGCGCCGAAGACACACCGTCCTGGGCGGCTTCGCGTACGCAGTCCAGAAAATAACCGGTCCAGCCTTCCCAATCGCCGTCGGTCCGAACTGCACTGAGCCGTCGGTAATACTCCTCACGGTGCCGCTTGAACGCGACGCTCAGGTACAATACCGGCAACTTGAGCAGGCCCCAATGCTCCACGAGCAGCGCAATCAGCAGTCGACCGATGCGGCCGTTGCCGTCCAGAAACGGATGGATGGTCTCGAACTGGACGTGAGCCAAGCCCGCCCGCACCAGGGGCGGCAACGGGTCTGTGGCGTGAATCCACTTCTCCAACTCCGACATCGCATCGGCCACCTCGTCTGGCGGTGGTGGAACGAACCGAGCGTTGCCCGGCCGCGTACCGCCGATCCAGTTTTGCGAGCGTCGGATCTCCCCCGGCTGCTTGTCGCTGCCCCGCGTGCCCGCCATCAGGCGTTTGTGTGCCTCACAAAGCAGACGGTTGCAGAGCGGAAGACCCTTTGGTTTGGCGATTTCACGTCGGGCGTAGTTCAGGGCGGCGACGTAATTGCATACCTCCTGAACGTCGTCAGGCCGCTCGGCAGCCTGACCGGCCTCGAACGCCAACACGTCCTGGAGCGTCGCCTGCGTGCCCTCGATCTGCGAGGTGATGAGAGCTTCTTTCCGGACGAAGCCGTAAAGAAACCATTCGGGGCTCGGGACCATCTCAGCGGCCACCGCAAGCTGGCCCAGGGCAGTCATGGCGGCACCATGAGACTCAGCCAGTGGGGGGGCCAGCACGAGGGACGGGTCAACCGGCGGAAGCGGCGTGGGAACAAAAGCGCGGACTTCTTCGCCGGCCAGACGTGTGATGCGATATGCGCCGGTTACGCGTGACATGATGGCAGAGCCTCCATTCCCGGCTCGGGGTATTAGTAAAGAAGTCTTGCCTAACATCGGGCGATAGTCAAGATGTCTTTACTACAGCCTAACCGAAAAAGGCAAATGCGAGTCACTGCAACTTCGCTTCGCTCAGCCACAACCAAACGAGGGAATGATGCCAGCCACTTTAATGTTGTTTGACGGGCGCGCAGCGCGGGTCGTCAAACACGAAATACCGCTGCGTCTCGACGCCTCGATCCCGGCCCGACGCCGCGGCGCACCGACGCGCGGGACCTTAACCACGGACTGTTAGGGGCAAGGTGTGTTGCGACGATTCTTGGCGAGGGCCGTCCAACAACAGGGTAACGTTGGCCAGTGCATCGCGGTCGAGGATGCCGCGGTCGCCCTCGATAAGCAGGTGTATGGAGTCGATTCTTCCGCGATGAAAAGCACGCCAGGTGGCAGGTCAGGTACATTGCTTGCAGCGGCTTGATGGAGTCCTGCGTGACGAATTTGTGCAGCACGACCCTGAAAGTGGATCAACACAAATGCAGGGCATGTTATCGACACGTTTTGCCTGGCGATGTAGCATCTGACGCGAGGAGATCGTGATGTCGCACATCGCCGCTCATCTGCCGCCAATGAAGCAGATCGAAGACTTCTGCCGTAAGTATGGCGTGGCCGAGCTGTCGCTATTCGGGTCGATCCTGCGCGACGATTTTGGTCCCGGCAGCGACATTGATGTGCTCATCGCCCTCGAGCCCGGCCGCACGATGACGCTGGAACTCGACACGGAAATGCGCCAAGCCCTCTCTGCCATGTTCGGAGGTCGCGAGGTCGATCTGGTTCAGAAACGACTGCTGACCAATCCTTTCCGCCGGCACGAAATCCTCCGCACGCGCGAGATTCTCTATGCCGCGTGAAAGATCCGAAGCGGCCTCCCTCTTCGATATGCTGCGCGCCGCCGAAGCGACCCTCCGACACGTCGCCGGGAAAACCCGTGACGACTACGAACGCGACGAACTGCTCCGTCATGCGGTCGAACGCAGCATCGAAATCATCGGCGAGGCCGCTCGGCGCCTGACCAAAGCGTTCCGCGACCGCAATCCGCAGATTCCGTGGCACGCAGTCATGGCCACACGCCACATTCTCGCCCACGATTATGATGAAGTGGACAACGATATCATTTGGCGCATCGTCACAGACCACATCCCCGTGCTTATGGAGCAACTCAAACCATTGATCCCACCCCAACCACCAATTGGAGATTGATCCGCGTGCCGCAGCCCGGCGAAGCCGGACGTTGCGATGACTTGGGTGATGCCGGCGGCACTCTACCTCGATGGCAGGCTCATCGTCGCGGAGGGTGCTGCTGGATTTTCCACGATCTGGCCGGCGCTGCACACAAATGACCAAGGCCCAATGGCCAACAAAGGCCCAAACCCCAAGACCTCCTCGCCCTATGTTTAATGCTGCTTGACGGACGCGAAGCGCGGGTCGTCAAACACAAACGGCGGACGCGCGCCCGAGGAAACGTCGTAGATGGTGTAGTTAGTTTTCGCCATCTCTTCGATCATCGGCCGCCAGGGGCGGTCGGTGACGGAGATCAGGCCGGTGTTGGCGGATTCGCCGCCGTACTTCTCGAAGAACCGGCCCGTGGTGGCCTGGTCGATGAGCGTGAACCATTCGATGCCGACGACATACCCCAGGGCGGCGGATTGTTCGACATATTGGCGGTACGCCAACCCGCGTTCGCGCTGGCTGGAGACATCCTTTCCGCCTCCGGTCAACCCGCTGTCTGAAGGGGAATCGAAATAAAACTCGCTGAAGAACATCGGGCGGTCGCCGATCCAGCCGTGGACGCGCGCCAGCATGGGGCGGTCCAGGGCGTAGGTGTAGTAATTGAACGAGACGATGTCCATGTACTTGCCGCTCAGTCGGCAGAGGGTCTCGTTGTTGATCGTGCCCGGCTGAAAGCGGTTGCCGATCAGCATGTGGTTCTTGTCGTATTTGTGAAACGTTTCGGTGACCAGGCGGAAATAGGCGTCGAGAAACAGGGCGGTGTAATCCTGCATATCCCGTTTGGCGCTGTCGGTCGTGAGGGGCAGGCCACGTGCCGCGACCTGTGTAAAATCGGTGAAATTCGTCTTCCAGGCGGCGTTGAATCCGTCGATCGTCTGATAGCGCTCTTCGAGCATCTTCGCCAGTCGCTGTTTGCAGGGGTACGAACCATCCAGCGCCGCAACGGCCGCTGGAATCTCCTCGTACAACGGTTCATTGGCCAGAAAATATCCGATCAGCAGCGGGTCGTTG